>ERZ1026870.469-NODE-469-length-22763-cov-20.187071_pt1 | contig 22763 bp, 19 predicted proteins | sample MGYA00380165_ERZ1026870 | MGnify/ENA primary metagenome ERZ1026870 (study PRJEB33269, sample SAMEA4719801) | human gut metagenome | biome: human-associated habitat; feature: organic feature; material: feces | place: Cameroon | collected 2013-10 ...
CTAATAATTAAAGAAAGGACGAAGAAATGTCAAAAATAGATTTGATATCCAATGAGTGGACTGACCTTGTATTCGAGGGCAGAAACCAGTCATACGGAGCTTATAAGCTGCGCAAAACCACAGGCAAGCGCAACCTTTGGGCTCTTATCATCGTAGCCCTTGCTGCAGTACTCCTTTATCTCGGACTTCAGCTACAGCGCATGGCTGAGGCTAACAAGAAGGTTGAGAACACTCAGGCCGTAGAGCTCGCTAAACTCAATACTGAGAAGAAGAAAGAGGCTAAGGTAGAGAAGAAGGAGATCATCAGACAAGAGCCTGAAAAGGTTGTTGAGCAGGTTAAGTCTTCAGTTAAGTTTACCGCTCCTATCATCAAGAAGGACGAAGAGGTAAAGGAAGAGGATGAGATCAAACTCGATGAAGTTCAGAAGAGCGACAAGGCTGTCGGTGCCTTCACAGTTGAGGGTAACGACGAGGTAGGTGGCTCAGTACTTAAGGCTAAGGAAGATATCGCAGCTCCGGAACCTCCGAAGCATGTGGTTGAGGAGACTAAGATCTTCACCGTAGTAGAGCAGATGCCTATGTTCCCTGGTGGTGATGCAGCCCTTATGGGTTACCTCCGCGACAATATCCACTACCCAACAGTAGCTGCCGAGAACGGTGTACAGGGTCGTGTTGTTGTAGGCTTCGTTGTAGAGCGTGATGGTTCTATTACCGATGTGAATATACTTCGCTCGGTTGACCCATCTCTCGACCGTGAGGCTATGCGCGTGGTTAAGAGCATGCCAAGATGGACTCCTGGTAAGCAGAATGGATCTGCTGTACGTGTGAAGTATCAGGTTCCTGTTACATTCCGCCTGCAGTAATATCGAAGCGTATGATATCTTACATGTTTAAACTGTAAGATTAATAATAACAACCATCCACGTGGCTCCGGTTCAAGCAACCAGAGCTCATGGATGGTTGTAGCTTAAATGCAAGTTTATCTGCAAACAACAATCCAACAAACTACCCCTATCACTCTGCAGCTTTATTGCAGGATTCCACCCCCAAGGTCATCACGTTGTTGACCCACTTTATTAGACATTACTCTTACATTTATATACTATACAGATTATCTTTTTATTAACAGATATTCTTTAAATTAGATGTGATTATGAAGACGAATTTTAGAAACATATCAATACTTGCCTTGCTTGCATTGGTTCTCGTTATGATGTCGTGTGGCGGAGAGAAGAAACGCAAGGACGGACGTACTGACACTACAACACAAGGCGAGATAAGCTTTGCTTGTGACGAGAGTTTTAGTCCTATTATCGACGAACTCATTCAGGTTTACCAGATGCAATGCCCTAACACCAAGCTTAAGCCTATCTATACCAACGAGATTGATGGTATCAACATGCTTCTTCAGCAGAAAACATGGCTTACCATTACTGCGCGCAACTTTACACCTAAGGAATATACATATATCAAAGATGGTCTTAATATGTTGCCTGAGGCTGTACGTTTGGCTTACGATGGTATGGCGCTTATATGCAACAACCAAAATCTTGACTCGTGCATTTCTGTTAAGGATGTCAAGGATATTCTCTTGGGCAAGAAGACCAAGTGGAGCGAGGTAAACCCTGGTTCAAAGCTTGGCGAGATATGGGTTTGCTTTGACAATCGCAAGTCGAGCGCCGTTAATTATTGCTGCGACTCTATTCTTGGTGGCAAGCCAATCGATAGTCCTAATGTCTTTGCAGCCAAGGACAGCAAGGATGTTATCGACTACGTGTCTAAAACTCCTAACGCCATTGGTGTTATTGGCAGCAATTGGCTTAACGACAAGCGCGACACTACCAATACAACATGGAACAAGGCTATTACCGTTATGTCGGTTTCAAAGCTCGACCATGCAACAGCCCTTAACTCATGGAAGCCTTATCAGGCATGGCTTCTCAACGGTCGCTATCCATTTGTACGCACTATATATGCTTTGCTCAACGACCCTAAGCGTGGATTGCCATGGGGTTTTGCTCACTTTATTGAGCAACCTAAGGGCCAGCTCATCATCTTTAAGTCTGGCTTATTGCCTACTCGTGGCGAGATAACCATTCGCGACGTACAGGTTCATAACGAGTAAATATCCAGCGTACAATAAGTATTTGTCGCCAGTATGATGCAATATTCTTAGCCGATTTGCGTTATACTAATAAGTAGAATAAAGAAAGACTGTGTATTACTATACAATAATATTAAAATCAAGGTTATACTCTTAAAAATTCCGAATTATGAAGGCAATTAAATATTTCGTAGCAGGTGCTCTGATGCTCAGCATCGCAGCTCCATCAATGGCACAGGACGTTAAGTCTCAGGTTGATGCCATTACAAAGGTAGTAGTAGACGCTAAAGGCGACGTTGTTGCAACTAAGGCCCCAGTTAAGGCGTTTATGAAGCTCAACAAGAAGAATGCTGAGGCTCTTGCTGGTCTTGGACGTGCATTCCTTGCAGCAAAGAACTTCGAGCAGGCTAAGGTTTATGCCGATCAGGCAATGAAGGTAGGCAAGACATGTGCAGCTGGTTATGTTCTTCGTGGTGATATCGCTTCGGCAGAGGACGATGGCGGTATGGCTGCTTCTTATTATGAGATGGCTACACAGCAGGCTCCTCAGGACCCAACAGCTTACGTTAAGTATGCTCGTGTTTACCAGAAGGTAGATCCAAAGGGTGCTGTTGCTATGCTCGAGAAGCTCCGCACTGTTAAACCCGACTATCCAGTAGATGCTGCCGCTGGTTACATGTATTCTTCTAACAACCAGCTTAAGTCGGCTATGAACTACTACGACAAGGTTAGCAATGCCGCTTCGCTTGAGGACTATATCCTCTTCGACTATGCTTCTACAGCATACGTTCTCGAGCAGTACGACAAGGCTCTTACCCTCTCGCAGACTGGTATACAGAAGTATCCTCACTATGGTTCGTTCAACCGTATCGCTCTCTACAGCTCTGACAAGCAGAAGCAGTATGAGGCAGCAGTTGGATATGGCAAGCAGCTCTTCGCCGCTACCGATACCATCAAGTATACTCCTAACGACTACATCTTCTATGCTGATGCTCTTGTAAATACAGGCAACGTTGCCGCAGCTGTAGAGGCTTACAAGCACCTCCCTGAGGTTGATGCTGATAACAAGGAGTACAACAAGTTCATTGCTCAGGCTTATGCCAAGGGCAAGATGTTCACCGAGGCTGTTGCTGCTTACGAGCAGTATCTTAAGGATAAGGGCGAGGAAGTTACATATAAGGAATATGACGACTTTGCCGACATCTATCTTGAGGAGGCAGAGGCTGCCGCAAATGCTGAGGCAAAGAAGGCTGCTTTCAAGAAGGCTGCCGACATCTATGGCTTGATTGCCGAGAAGTTCGACTATGCTGCTATCTATGCAGTATCTAAGCAGGCTACTGCTTACTATCAGATTAATCCTGATCTTAAGGTAGGTATTGCTCTTCCTTATTATCAGAAGCTCATCCAGCTTATCGAGGCTAAGGACGATAAGACTGCTGCTGATACCAAGAAGCTTGCTACAGCTTATCAGTATCTCGCTGTTCACTACATCCAGAACGACAAGGTTGCCGAGGCTAAGCAGTGGGCATCTAAGTTGCTCGAGGTTCGTCCTGACGATGAGACAGGCAAGCAGATTATGGATTTGAAGTAATTTTTAAACATTAATACAGAGGGTGTGTCAAAAGTCGCAAGTGGTACGCCCCGAAGGGGCAGAAGCTCCTAGCCCAGGGCAGCGCCCTGGGTGTAATACATCCAAAGCAAAGCGCCCTGTAAGGGCAGAAGCGTTGATAAATGCTTTTGCCCTTACAGGGCGTATTATTATAATATCCGTTTACCCAGGGCGCTGCCCTGGGCTAGGCGCAATTTGGGCTTTCAGCCCGTATTGTTTAAGGTTTGACACACCCTCTTTTTTACGTCCAATCGTTGTTCATTTCTTTTGTAATAAGTGGTGTATTATGCGCCAACAACCACGGCGCCTTCTTGTTTCTTGCCATCCATCATTATTCGTAATGGTTTGTTGAATCTTACCACTCTAACATGTTCGGTTTCTTCCACCGCTTCCATTTCGTCGAGCATTTCCTTATGGAACAAACCTTCTCCACGATTGGCATCAACGGTAAAGTAGCCTACGCCGAATGATGTAAGGTTCTGGAAGAAGTGAGTTCCCTGACTCGGGTCTACTCTATAATTCTTCAGCGCAACTTCTACTATAACTCTTGCAGCCGATATATGTGGCCATTTAACCGGAATACCAAGCCACGGGTCGCTCGACCCCCAGCGTCCTGGTCCAACAAGTACATAGTTCTTGCCTTTGTCCAGATATTCGCGGTTTATCTTCTCTATCTCTCGTGCAATTGCAGGATTGTTGGATGCCGTAAAGTTGTCGTCTGTCTTTATGTATACCACGTCGGTTACATCTTCCGTAACTCCATGTCCCAGCGAGTTATGCGAGCGTACCACGCATTCATCATCAGGCACAGCCGCCACATCTTCGTCCAGCATCTGCTTTGAGTCCACTATTGGCCTAATCTGCAATAGATACAAATTGCCCGTGCGGTCGTTGTTTATGTTGCATGCAAATTCAATCTCCACCGGTCGTCTCATCGATTCGGCGCCATATTTCATCGACATCTGTAGCAGTTCGGGCAATGGAAACACACCATGTTGCAATACGCTTGCAAAGGTTATCACCTTTCGTCCGCCGTCGTATATGCCGTCACGTATTACCTGGTCGTATGGGTCGTAGGTCGATGCAATATAGTTAAGCGAGTTGTCGCGCTCGGCCTCCTTCACCTTAAGATTCAGGATGTTGAATCCGTCATCTACCTTAAAATCGCTGCCCACATGCTTTGTGTCCAGTGCATAAAATCTGGTTTGGGTCTCCCTCAACGCCGTCTCAAGCTCGCTTGTTTGCAGCACCTGATGCGGATGATATGGTGATACTCTCAGCGTCTGACCGCCATCCACGATATACTTGCCCAATCCCAAAGCCAGCGAAGCAATACCGTCTTCGGCACGTTCATCGCCAATAGGGTAGTAGTTGAGCGACCTGAGCACGCCCGATATATTGGGATAGTATCGTCCGTCATATTGTTTGCCCACCACTTCTTGCAGAATCACAGCCATCTTTTCCTGGTCTATCACGTTGCTCGTGGCTGTCATATACGCTTTCGAATCCTTATAGTAAACCGATGCGTATACGCCCTTGATGGCGCAAGCCAGCATCTCGAGCATGGCATACTTATCGTCAAGATACGGAATCATATATGTAGAATATATTCCGGCAAATGGCTGATAGTGTGCATCTTCCAACAGCGAGCTCGAACGTATAGCTATCGGACTCTTCGTTGCCTCGAAAAATGTGAAGAAGTCGGCTATAAGCGAGTCGGGCAATTGTGCTCTCATAAAGTGTTGCAATATATCCTCGTCCGACGCATCGCTTAGTGCTATTTGGTACAGATTGTTCTGTTCCATAAACTGGTCGAATACATCCGTACATAGCACCACCGTCTTAGGTATCTGTACTGTTGCCCCTTCAAACGAGTTGAATTCTGGGTGCATCTTAATTATATTATCCAAGAAAGCCAAACCTCTGCCCTTACCGCCAAGCGAGCCTTCGCCTATGCGTGCAAAGTGAGAGTAAGAGTCAAACTTCATGCGGTCGAATACAGCCACAACTCCAATATTCTTCATGTGTCGATATTGCACAATAGCGTCGAATATAATCTCTCGGTGCGCCGTAATGTCCTTTAGTCTTTCCCACGTAATCTTTTTAAGATACTCCGACACAGGAAATATGGCTCGAGCCGACAGCCACCGGCTCATGTGGTTGCGCGATATGTGATACAGCATCGAATCGTCTGGTATCTTGAATATGTTGTCTTGCAATTCCTTCAGGCTATGTATGCGCATTATCTCGGCCTTTGTTTTCGGATCGCGGAAGATAAAATCGCCAAATCCCATGTGCTCTTCCATCATCTTTCTAAGGTCGAGCGACATCTTCTTCGAGTTCTTATCCACAAATCTGAAACCCTCAGCTTCTGCTTTCTCCCTATTCTCTGATTCTGCACTCTCCATTATCAATGGTATATATGGGTTACGGCTATGTATGTTGCGCAGCAGTTTCAGTCCGGCTTCGCTATCCTTTACGCCTCCTACGGGGAATCTTACATCGCTAATAACGCCCAGTACATTGTCGGCAAACTTGTCGTACAAAGCCATAGCTTCCTCGTAGTTGCGTGCCAATACCACCTTAGGACGACCACGCATACGCAGCGTGGCAGCATGTCGGTTTAGTGCCTCGGTAGAGAATCGCTTGCTTTGTGCCAATATATAATTGTATAGATTTGGCAGAATAGAGCTGTAGAACCTTATGCTGTCCTCAACCACCAAAATCATCTGCACGCCACCTTCTTCAATATCGTGCTCAAGATTCATCTTGTCCTCAATCAGCTTTATTATTGACAGTATAAGGTTGGTGTTGCCCAACCAGCAGAACACGTAGTCGAATATAGACAGGTCCTCGTTCTCCATACGCTTCGTAATGCCATGCGAGAAAGGTGTAAGTACAATGCAATGTATGTCCGGAAATCCTGCCTTTATGTCGTGTGCTACAGAGAATGCGTCGTTGTCGGCATTGCCTGGCATACATATCACAAGGTCTATGTTCATTGTGCGCAGTACTTGATAAGCCTCCTCCGTAGTACTAACCTGTGTAAAGGTAGGAGGATAGCGTAGACCCAGTTCCATATACTCGTTGTATATCTTCTCTTCCACACGTCCGTCGTCCTCAAGCATAAAGGCGTCGTATGGATTGGCCACGATAAGCACGTTATAGATGCGTCGCATCATCAGGTTGACGAAGGTCACATCCTTAAGATAAAATTTCTGGTATTCTTGTGGTATCATAGATTTAGCCTTTTAGGTTTATATATTATGTTTAATTGGTTGTATCTATCTAAGCGTATGTTATCGGCGACTGCGGAAGAAATCTGTCATCAGCGTTCTGCATTCCTCCTCCAGTACACCCTGCGTAACTGTACATTTAGGGTGTAATGCCTTGGGAGCAAACCGCATAAAGCCACGTTTCTCGTCGGCTGCGCCAAACACCACACGCCTAATCTGCGACCAGCCTATTGCGCCTGCGCACATAATACACGGCTCAACTGTTACGTACAACGTACAGTCGGTTAGGTATTTGCCGCCAAGCTGGTTGGCAGCAGATGTTATGGCTTGCATCTCAGCATGTGCTGTTACGTCGCCAAGGGTTTCTGTCAGGTTGTGCGCACGTGCGATAATACGGTCGGCAGCCACAATTACAGCTCCTACCGGAATCTCTCCCGCCTCGCGTGCAGCCAAGGCTTCGTCCAAGGCACGCCGCATAAACTGCTCGTCTCTTTTCTGTTGTTCGCTATTGTCCATAAGTAAACTTTTTGTTTGCAAATTTACAATAATAATGCCATATATCTCGCATTTTAACGATACCTTTGTACATTAAAAATAATCAATTATGGCTCAACACAACCAACTCGGCAAGTGGGGTGAGGAATATGCAGTCAACTTTCTGCTCAACAAAGGTTACGACATCTTGGAGCGAGATTGGCGCATAGGCCACCGCGATATCGACATAATAGCACGCGCGCCCGAAGGCAACATTATTGTATTTGTAGAGGTAAAGACACGTACAAGCGATGTGGTTACCGACCCGCGCGATGCCGTCGACCTACGCAAGATACGCAACATAGGCTTTGCTGCAAATGCCTATGTCAAGCAACATAACGTTGTCGACCTTCTTCGATTCGACATAATATCCATTGTTGGTAACAACGATGCCAACGCCGATATTACGCACATTGAGGATGCCTTCAATCCTTGCTGCGCCTTCAGATAATAAACCCAGATAAAATGCAAAAAGAGATAATACACCTTTCAGACATCCCTTCGACCAACGACTATCTTATGTCTCTTCCCACTCCCGCGCCCGATGCAATGACCATTGCTGTTGCATCACACCAAACTGCAGGTCGTGGTCAGGGCAGCAACAAGTGGGAGAGTGAGGATGGCAAGAACCTTCTATTCTCCATACTCACCTCGCCTGTAAGCGTTCCCATAGCCAAACAGTTTGTTCTCTCTATGGCTGGAGCACTTGCTCTTAAGCATGTGCTCGACCGCTATACTAAGGACATAACGCTAAAGTGGCCTAACGATATCTATTGGCGCGACCGCAAGATTAGCGGTACGCTCATCGAGACATCTGTTGTAGGCAAGACCCTCAAGCGCTGTATATACGGCATTGGTCTTAATGTCAATCAAAATAGGTTCTTCAGCGATGCCCCTAATCCCGTGTCGCTGCTCAACATTACCAAACATGAGACTCCGCTCAACCTTCTACTCGACGACATCTTGCAAAGCTTTGAGCACTATTACACCCTTGTCATAAATGGCAATCACGATGCTATCGTAAGCCAATACAATGCCGCTCTCTATCGCAGCTCGGGCTTTCACGCCTATAAAGATGTTGCTACCGGCGAGGAGTTCGATGCCTGCATACATCATGTAGGCACCGATGGACTGCTGCATCTCGTAGACAATAATGGCAACAACCGCATCTACTCGTTGAAACAAGTGAAGTTTATTATTTAAGTAATATAATATAAATCTCTATTCCGTGACACGGAACGGCCATTCGGTGTCACGGAACGGTCATTCGGTGTCACGGAACGCACATTCGGTGTCACGGAACGGAAACTTTAAACAACTAAACTCTCACTTTATAATAGTATACATTATTTTTCCTGGTTTTTATCCATTAAACAGCATTGTATTGGATAAAAACCGGCTTTTTTATCCAGTACAGCGTGTTTATTGGATAAAAAGTTGTATATTTGCCATTATAAACGAGTGAACATACAACGAGCTAATATGAATAATATCATACTAAATAAGCGCAAGGAACGTGAAGTGGACTTCGTTACTCGTAATGGTGCACATATTACACCAACTTATTCAGGTTTGTTATGATATGACTTCGCCTAAAACCGAGAAATGCGAGGTTACAAGCCTTATAGAATATGCCGAAGAACTGAAATGCAACAACCTCATTATCGTAACCAACAACGACGAAAGGGAAATAAACAAGGATGGATACAACATCAAGGTTGTACCGTTCGTAAAGTTTGTATTGGGGTAGTGGACAGGTGGCAATCACTTTTGAATCATGACGAATTGAAACTTCGCAACTTTCATGTGTAGTCACGAACATTGCAGCGGTAGATGCTCTCGGGATGTGTATCAGCACATCCCTTTATGGGTATGGCATATAGCGAACCGACTATTTAGGCTCGTCGTATGTCCCGTATCTGTATAGGGATTGGTGTATTCATATCGGCGTGCGTCAAACTTTGGATGGTGCCAAGATTAAGGCTTTAGACTATCAAGAAAGCAAATAAAAACCCGAATATAATAATGTAGTAAAGTTAGCAAATTCAAAGGACAAAATAGCCAATCTATTTAAGATTGGTGATAGACTACCTAAGACGGAAATAAAAGCTAGGCTTCAATTACTTTATAATGAAATGGGGCTTAAAAAGACTGCTAAAGCTACTGATATTAAAAAGTTTGGGTACAGTATTAAAGATGTAAAGATAGCAACCAGGGAAGGAAGATTAAACGGATTTGAAATAACTGAAAAAACAATATAATAATGAATGGATTTTAGAAAAACGAATTAAAAGGAAGGGTTATGTTCAAAGCCCTATTAAAGTAGTATGGATTAAATGAATACAGCTTTACAGAAGATGAATATAACCCAGTAGATTGTTACTTTAAATATAATCATCAGTGCTATATAGCAGAAATTAAAGTAAGAAAAAATGCTTATTCAACTTTGTTTATGGAAAAGAATAAGCTATGTAATGTGGTATAGCTTATAAAGGATGGTAAAGCAGTAAATGGCTACTATGTGAACTTTATTGGTAATAAGGCTTATTTGTTTGCTATTAAGGATATTTGCAGATACCTAAAGCAACAGAAAGCATAGGGTAAACGTGTATTCTATTCAAGACTACTACCCAAGACTACTTCAGGGAATACAGAAAAGATATGGAAGGAGATAACAGAACTTCCTTTAAGTATAGCAACTTGTTTAACTCTTAATAACTATAACTATGAAAAAACTTTGGCTTAAATTAAAAAAAATGGGTGTGCTACTTTGACTTCTTACATAATACACCTTATGGGCAGATAATTTCTAAGATACAAACAGTAATCATTTTTATGTAGATATTTACAGTACTAGTACTAACACTTATAGGGCTATTATAATGAAGAATCCCCATCTATCCAGTTAAGATAGGTGGGGGTTCTATGTAATAATGCTAATTGTTAGAATCATAGTAATCTTGGTCACTACTTTTTAGATGGTCGTGTTCACCAAGCCATTTTAAAGCAGACTCTTCTGACAACATATAATCTTCTATATATATTTTAATTTCCGAATCTCTATTTTTGTTTAGAATGTACTTAAAATTGTACTTGTTCAATTCACCCCTAACATTATCTCCTTCTGATAACCAACCAGAATAAGTTTCACATACCGTTAGACCTCTTCTTGTTTCAATAATATAGTAGTCACCACTGCCTTCATAGACAACAACACCATCAACGCAATCGTCTGTTTCTTCATAGTTTGAATATTGCCGTCTATTATTGTGATTGCTTTCCTCAGAATAAGTTGGGTAAGTGTTTTCTGTAGTGCTTGTTGTTATTACAGGTACAAAATCAGTAGATGATTCTATAGGAGTTATTTCTGTAGGCTCTAGATTATTGTCACTTTGTGTTTGTGCATAGTTGTCACTTTGTGTTTGTGCATAGTTGTCACTTTGTGTTTGTGCATAGTTGTTGCTTTGTGTAGTTTCTTTATCAGAAGAATTGCTACCTTGCTTGTTGGTACAAGAAACAAATGCCAAAAACAATGTGATGTAAATTAAATTTTTCATTTGTTGCATTATTTATTTGTAATACTATTTATTAAAACTTTTTGCGTTATTCATCGTCTTCTGATTCTTCTTCATCCTCATACTGGGAATGTCCTTCAGAATATCCATCATCATAGCCACTTTCATAGCCTTCTTGATACTTTGTTTCATAGTAATCATAATAATCACTTGAATCATCATAGTTAGCTCCGTGACCATAACCATTTCTACCATCTTCCTTACCTTGTTCATACCCATCATCATAACCTTCATTATAGGCATCATCAGGGGTCTTAGCACCACTACTATATCTTACTGGCACAGTTTGTTGTACAGGTACAGGTTCAGAATAGGTAGGTGTGTAATTAGATGGTGGTGGGGTATAGGGTGTGCTAGTTTGGGTAGCAGGAGTTGTGTTACTACTGCCACCAGAACTATTCTTAGAAGCAGTCATACCTATGCAAGCTATAAAACCTATGGCAGCTAAGATAAGGAAGCAACCACATCCCTCATTATCATTCATTAAAAATACCTTTTTTGTCTATTCTTCGTTAAAGATATATCTGGCACTATTCTTTATAAGGTAAGCACCAACTATAGCCATTAGACCTAAATAAATAGGTGCAGCAGACATTCCACCGCCACCATTGCTTGAAAAGTCATTCGTCCAACTTCCCGACAAATCAGACAATCTTGAAAAATGACTGTCAATATCAAACAGGCATAACACAAATGCAATTACACCTAATATTGGTGGAATCAGAAAGAATATACCCAACCAAAATTCCAACTTCTTTTCTTTTGCTATTGCCTTTTCTTGGTTATTCATAATGATATGTTTTTAAATTCTACTTAAAAATTCAGTTTCACTAAGTATTTCAATATCTTGTCCTTTCTCTAAGAGTTGAAAGGCTTTTTTCTGTTTATTACTCATACCAGAATCACCTACAACACGGTAATCTTGTTGCCCAACTACTAGCACTTCTGTTTTCTTTGTTACAGAATCAGAAGGAATACCGCCAACATCTTTAATTTTTTGTAGCAGTTCTTTCTTTGTTCCGTACATAAAAGAACCAGTAAAACATACAGTCTTGCCATAAAAGTAATTATCTTCTTCTGCCAATTCAGGGTGTTCTTCTAAACTGGCTAAAACTTCTGCTTTGGTTTGCTTGTTCTTGTTTGCTTGATGGGCAATAAAGGTTTCTGGTGCAAATTTGCCCCTATGGAAATTGTACTTTCCTTCAAAATCATCCAAAGTGCCACCGTCTATTTCCAAACATTTTAAAAGCAATTCAGCGCACCCTAAGGAATCATTGTCAGCCTTGTGATGTCCTTCAAACTTAATGCCCAAATAGTCTAGAACTACATCTAAAGAATAGCTATAGCACCCCTTTATAAGGTATTTTGCTATTCTTAAAGTGCAGAAATACTCAAATGTAGGATAGTCTATACCATATTCATCAAAAGCATCTCTAAGGGCATACATATCAAAAGATGTGTTGTGTGCCACAACAGTTTTACCTTCTAAGAAAGGCTTCACTTCCTTCCATACTTCAGGGAATGAAGGACTATTCTTAGTATCTTCTGGGGTGATACCGTGAATAGTGATATTATAACCATCGTAGATGTTTCCTTTAGGTTTCACCAACCAACTTTTAGAAGGTTGTATCTTGCCATTTATAACTTCCGTTATACCTATTTGGCAAATGCTACCTCTATAGGCATTTGCAGTTTCTAAATCTAATGCAACAAAGTTTATCATACTCATTAGGATTGTGTTAATAAGTTTTAGATAGCTTTCTATAAATAGCTCATCTTACTTTACAAATTACAAATTTACTCATTTATCTGTAATTGTTAAGCTAAATAAGAAAAATTATCTTTGAAAGATAAAAAAACTAGCTTACAAGCGTAAACTAGGTTTCTTAATTTCTATGCTTCTTTAAGCAGTTTATGTAGGTTTAATATGCCTATATATTTATCAAAGGTTTAACCTCCAATTACATCCTTACAAAACATACCGTTATTAGTGGTAGTTACTTCTATCAAAACATCTTCAACGGCTATATCTGGGTTTTCTGCCTTTAATTTCTTTGTATCAGTATAAGTAATACAACCATCATTCTTAAAGTAGTACCATTTCTTTTTATAGTACACCAAATCATAAATAGCCCCCATATTATAGAATATCTGTAGTATCTTCTGGCTTCTATTACCATACACTACAATCTTATCAATAACCTTATGTAAAAAGTCATTCTTTTCTGTTTGTTCGGTTATTTCATAAGTGCTACCTTCGTCTATTGATTTTATCTTTTTATTCAGTATGGCAATCTTATTTACAAGTGCATCATTTTCCCTATCTATGTTTTGGGATTCTTCACCAAGTTCATCAATTCTAGCCATTACTTTCTTATAAAGGGTAGGATTGGTGCTTTGGCACTTCATAGCTAAATCAAATTGCTTATCAGATTCCCTTTTTCTTGATGCCATTCTAGCCATATTCTTTGTAATTTCGGCTATTTCATCTAAGTAAGGTTTCTTCTTGTCTGCTAAGTAATCTTCATTTATAGCATCCTTATAAACTTCACTTGTAACCTTCCACACCACTTTATCTAAGACTGTATCAGTAAATTAGTACTACCACATCTTTCATAATCCCTATTTACGTTTGAAACGCATTTATAGGTAAAATTTGAATGGGTGTAATGCTTTCCACAATTAGGGCAAACCAACAAACCTTTAAGAAGGTATTTGATTTCATTCTTTTCAGTACCCTTACTTCTGTTCTTAGCTCTTGATGTAATTGCTTCTTGTGCCTTCTCCCATAAATCTTCATCTACAATTTGTGGGGTTTCTATTCTGTCTTTACCTTCCCACATATAATAGCCTTTATAAGTGGTATTCTTAAACATACAAGCTAAAGCCCCATTCTTCCATTTGTGATTAGGATCTGCACCTCTCATATAAAGATTTATAGCCCTAAAACTTCTGCCATCTACACACATTTGAAACATCTTCCTTACTTGCTCTGCTTCTGGTTCATTGATGGTAAGTTTGTTATCTTCCAAGTTATGGTCATACAATCTTTTTGTAGTGTGGCTATACCCTTTGTGTACCACGTTAAAGGTTCTGCCAGCTTTGGTACGAGCCTTTAGGGTTTGGGCTTCTTCTTCTGCATAAGTGGCTTGGATAGCTAAAACCATCTAGCCATAGAATTTACAGTGCCATCTGGGTTATGGGTAGAAAATCCATCCTTATAAGCAAAGATTCTTATACCCTTATCAATAAAGTTAAGCACCGTTTCTTGTAACTTAATGCTTCTTCTACTGATTCTTGTAATCTCCCATACTAGTACTATATCTATTTCATTCTTAGTATAGGTAAGTAGTTCTTGAAACTTAGGTCTGTAATCATTAAAACCACTGTCCTTTTCTTCTAGGATTCTAATAACTTCAATGTTATGCTCCTTAGCATACCTTACTAAATCTTCTGTTTGTCGTGCATACTCTTGGTCTTCTGTAGAAACTCTAGAGTAAATGATACCTTTTAATTTCTTGTTCATTGTACCTTTATTTTGTTATTATTCTAGCACATAGATACGGTCAATAGACCACACTTCCAAAGGTTTTAAGTTAAATAATCATCTGTGTACAGTTGTGCGTGGACTTCGACATTGCTTGTTTAGCTACACATGGCTATGCGAAGGCCTCGATTTGTAGGATGGGTGACGAGTGAGTTCTCACGCTTGAACCAGTAAGTGCTTTGTAAGTGTTTGTAAATCAATAGAAACTTTATAATATCAAGTTGATTTGATACCATGAAGTTTCCAAGGGTTGCAAGAAACCAATCTTGCGTTATTTCCTCCTAAATACAAATCGCTTGCTACAAATTAGCGATTAACATCCATTAACTTGTCTTTTGCAGCAAAATAGAGGAAGTCATATAAGAAAGCCTGTCAGATGTGAAATAGGCTACATCTAACAGACCTTCTTGTTTTTTTTGAATATTACCAATCTCCATAAAGGCTCGGAATCCCAATCTTTAGGAAAGCCCATTGCAGCAGGATCTACTTGTGGATAAAAAATAAGCAAGGACTTAAAATTCTTCTTTAAATCATCACCATATCCCATAAAATCCAGCCAATATGCGATACAACATGATATGGCATACACTTTATTTGCATCAACATTCTGTATGTTGACCCACGCATCACACAAGGAAGCATTCATTTGTGGAGCAGTAGAAAGATAGCGATTCCAAAGGCGTGAGTGATGAGCGCAACAATTTCTTAGCACAGTGATGCTGCGCATCCAACTTCCGTTGTCTATACTAGGCAGATTTCAACCATGCAGCTCAAACAAAATTTGGGTTATTCTATAAAATTAATATTGTTATTTGCTAGTAAGTTGTTCTTTCCCTTATTATATGGAAGATAGAAAGAAAATTCTTGGTCTAGTTTCTCAAGATAGCGTCTCACATCAACATTCATCCTTGTATAGCCAAGTATTTCTTTGTCTGCAATGATTATAGTCTGACGTCTTGCTCGACTTGTCGCGACGTTGAACAGGCGAGGTTCCAATGCTCTTAGATAATGAGTATTTGGTACTACATAAACACAAATGTCAGTAGTCAACCCTTGTATTCGTGCCACTGTATCAATCAATATTTTTGAGCTCTTAATTCGAGAATTTATTACACTTTGAAGAGCCCTTACAGTATCTTTCATACAGGTAAGAACCGCAATCTCACACTTGCTATCTTGCTGATGTATGTGACCGACTACGGATAGGGCAAGATTCAGCAAAGCTTCGTCTCTTAAATCACCAATTTCCATGTCGGTCTTAAGCAAGGTCGGTCCTCCGTTGTTGCATAGAAAGAACGCACCAAATGAATCAACCGTTTGTGTTTCTGAACAAGAATTAAGGGTATCTTCATAAAATAGACCTGTGTACCTTGTTGCTCTTTCTGTAAGACGGTAGGATTCTGTTAGCTGATAAGTAGGACATATGGATTTATCCGTTATAGTTCTTAACCCTTCAACCAATCCTAAATAATTACGTTCTCTAATTTTTAATTCTTTCAATTGAACGACAGGAGGCAACTGCTTTATGTCTCCGACTAACAAGTTTTTTGCTCCTAGCATTCTGGCAGCACCGATCATAGGCAGCAAGGCTTGACTGGCCTCATCCATTATGACATAATCAAAAGGACAATCGCTCGAAGACTCGACAGCCACGCCACTTGTAATATAGAAAGTAGAGAGTATAGCGCAGCCTTTTTTCGGCGTAACAATTTTCTCTAATTGCAAGAGAGGAAGCTCTTTGCGTTCATCTGTAGTTATCTTTGTCTTATATATTTTACCTGTTTTTAGCATTTCTGCCATCGACTCCTTCTTGGCAATTTCAATCAATGCTCTATTAGTGAGAGCTGTAACAAGAACAGATTTTCCTTCAGAGCAAAGATTTGCTACTAGCTGAGAAATCTGATAAGTCTTTCCGGTACCAGGAGGCCCTTGCAGGATAATGGAATTTGTTAGATTCAATTGAGTCTGCAAGAAACGAGGGATGTCGTGTTTGTTACTCAAAAGAACAGAATCCAAATCTGAAGATTGGTAATCCGCATCCAAGACAGAGTTTAACATAGGTGAATTCTTATACTGAGTTAATTGTTGCAAATGGGCAATGTACTCATAGGGAGGTCTGTTCGGCCCCATTACCAATACAACTTTGGGTGCATCTGCAATCCAATCAGCGAACTCACTGTCAATTCCTACAAATCCTGCAAGAATAAATTTAGGATTATCTGACGGAGACGTCCAATTACATATGGCTTCGGTTTGATTGGTTTTATCCTTAATCAAGTCACCATATGTACGATCGCCCCAGTTCTTGTGATTCCTCAATTCCTTATGCAAGGTCATACAATATAAGTATTCTCCCTTGCGTGGGATAGGACGATAGGAGGCGAAACGTACACGCATTTCGCCATTCTCTGAAAATGAAAGAAATTGAGCCGTGAAAACCTCACCCTTTTCCATTAAATAGGAAGCGGATGTTTTCAACTTGTCGTTAAACTCCTTTACCTCTGCCTTCAACTCGTCCTCAAGAAACTGCCATTGTTGTTGCCTACTATATTTCATTATTCAAATTCGTCTTCATCTGGCTTTTCGTCCATTGGTCTATCATCAAAGGCATATTCCTTATATGTAGATGCAATTGTAGTAGGACGAACGCTGTTAAAGTTAAAATGCACCTGCTTAAAATATCGAAGTATCTGAGCGAAATTAGATACTCTAGACACATCATCAAGATTTCTGGTGTCCATTTTTAGGACTAGTTGATCCTGATTCCTTATCAAGGCTCTAAGATGCAACGGCATTACAGTATTTCCGTCATAAATCCAAAGCATCGCTTTGGGCTTAAGCAATGTGCCCCACTCAGTAGGAGTGATGTACAGTTTTCCCCATCTGCAGCTTTTTACCACCAGATGAACAGGATAGTCATCTGGGTCAATTACACCAGGTACATCAGAGTAGCTTCCAATGCCTTGCGTAAACTTATAGCCTTCTGACTCCAGTTTTTTCTTGACTTTCTTTCTTGCAATTTCATTCCATTCAGGACGTTCAGCCTCATCGACATCAGTAGATTCTTCACTTTCCATATTCACACCACCTTTAGTAACTGGCAGACCTTCACGTAATTTCCGGTTGTCCTCTTCCAACTGTTTTATTTGATTCTGTAAATCAATGATGCTACGATTGAAAAGTTTATATACTTCTTCTCTGCTTAGATTGATGTTGTTGCTATCCGCTAAGTGATGCATAGCTTCTTGCATATCAGCTTCTTTGTTTATATAGATGATGGCATCGCCATCATCTGTGATATCGCCTTCGCAATATGAGAAAATGGGACCATCAATATACTCGTCTATTTCAACTACATGTGGAAGTGCACCATCATACAGATAGATAGAATAGCCAGTATCTTCTTTCCATTCTTTGTATCCTTCTCCTGCATATTCGATGCTATCGTCATCAATATTGTCTATATCGTATTCATCTGTAATAACTATTCCAGAGGATTTACGAAGTTTGTTAATTTGTTCAATGGCTATTTTGACAACATTGTATTTATCATCGCTCAGTGGGAAAATAGTTTTGTCTGATGCCCATTCTAATGAGTTTTCGAGTTCTTTTTCCGATTCAACCGAATATAAAGTATGGCAATCAAACTTGACCAAGTCGCCGATTAAGAATCGTCTAAACTTCATGACAACGCTGTCTTTCATCAATACGCCAAGAGCCCCAATTGTCTCTTGGTGTTCTGACGATTTTTTTACCCATGATTCAACTTTATGCGGAAGTTTCTCTTCCTCTAAAGCGTATTTTGAAGGATATACACAAATGTTAGGATCAAAAGCAAGATCGTCTTTTATACTTGACCAATCTACAGACTTGAATTTTTCTTTACTTTTTTTGTATAACTTTTCCAAATATTCTAAAAGAGCGATGACTTTCTTGAAGTCATAATCATCGCTGTCTTTAGTATCAAGACCAGGACATATAAATTCGCCCTCTTCATCTATGTAAGGAGAATGAATATAGGTATTATTACCATATGGTAAATCTATGAAATCTTTAAGATGGCTGTACGATTTCGCCAAGGTGTATTGGTCTGAAATGAATTCGTAGTTTTTTACTACAAAATCTCCCTCATACGCCTCATTATTAATTGTTATAAGCTTGAACGATGGCACAGACTCATTTTTGTTTGCACAGACTGTTAGCACGAAAGCAAGTTGCTGCTCGTTAAGTAACGTATCATAGTTGGCAATAAGCGTTTCGTAGAGGCTATCTATATCAGTTTCTTCCGATATGCCAAGTAATTCATTTAACTCAATGCGCTGAATGCCCAACTCCGAGTACTTTTCTGCCATTTCAATCAGCAATGAGCCATTTCCGTTCTCATTAGGAAGAATCTGGGCAAGATCAAACTTTCTCTTGGCTCCTTCAATCTCGAAACTCTCTGCTATAGTTTGAGGTATCTGGTCATGGCAGAACGACTCACCATCTTTCTCAATGATGAGTTTGTTCCGAAAATTTTGAATATCATCATTGTTTTCCAGAACGCTTGTTGCCATATATAGCAATTTGTAGCTAAAACTTTCAGGTGTAGTTGCTTCGTCTAAATCTATTCTTATTTCTGACAAACTCACAATAAAGTCCCGGCGTGCTCCGTACTTCACTATGTCAATCAGATTTTCCTTCTCGTTATCGATATCTTCAACTTCTGCCAATATCGAAGCATGGAGGTTTGCACCAGACACAATGCCTTCAGAATCTTTATACTCTTCCAACCCGTTAGGTAAGAGAATCATAGTATCATAGTAGTTCTTCTCTATGTATGATTTGAGATGTCTATCCTTTACATAAACCTGATAATAGCTATCTGTTCTTGTATTTATATGATACTCTCCATCATTCTTACGTTCTATGACAAACTCCTTAAAAAAGGTTTCGTAGTTTAGAGCGCAGAATTTCAGGATATTTTGGATATCATTGAAATCGACCCCGTTTTCTCCTGTTGGAATATAATTGCATATATTTACATTGTTAAGCCCGAAAGGCTCTTCCGATAGAATTGTAGTAACTTCTTTCTTGGGAAGTTTACCTTCGTATATCGTAGTTATCACATTATTGAGAGATTTATAATTGAGGCTCTCGTTCAGCATCTTTGAATTATAAATCACATCATCAAGGGCTACGAATTCATCATTTTCTGTGTATATGTACTTCTTTCCTTTTAGAGTCTTGTTGTAGTCTGCATTCTGGTCATAGAGACGTTTGGTTTCTTTATAGAAATCTTCAACATCTTTATAAACCAGAATGTTATCCCAGTATTTATAAATAATATTGGAATATACATACTTCTCAGGCATAAGAAATTTATCCAATTCTGAAAAATAATCCTCACTCTTAATCTGATAATCTGTTAACCAAGAAGGTATTCTATATTTGCGTCCTATTAGGTCACATAATGGCATAAGTTCTCCTGAATGATTATGGCAAAGATACAACGAACGAATGCTCTCATCACCGACATCGGTCAATTTCTTTTCCGCGTTTTGTGTCGTTAAATGGTTGATAAGTTTTCTCTTGCCCGCTATAGGAAGATTAATATTTTTGACACTTGACTCCAATAATTCAAAGATACGTTTATCCTTTGGTAAAACGAAACATTCCTTGATTTTGTCGTAGGTATCAATGTTAATATCAGATATTACGAAACCTAAGGAAATCAACTCATTGTTAATATCCTCGGTCTTGTTGGTCGTGTATATGGTCTTTTCACGTGTAAACACATAATTCCCATATTTTTGCATTACCATTTCGTCGTAAGCATAGAAACAGTTATCAGAGAATTTGAATAACTTTACGTTTCGGATTTTTTCTTTAAATTTTGTATTTGAGTATAGATTCCGAGTCGTTGTGTTGATTTCGTTCAAAAAACTTTTGTATGTAGCATCATCTACGGATGCAATCCATGCATTTAACTTAGAAATGTCAGCCTCAATGATAAGGTCAACAATATCAAATGTTTTGATGCCCAACTTGTCTTTGGCCGCGCTCAATAAAGAATCTAAATTCTCGTTATTCCATTTGAACCACTGATAGTTATCATTGACTACCGACAATGGAATATTAGTTTTGATTCTCTTGATTTTTACATCATTTGAATCGTTCCCGAAACCATTTTGTGTCGGGATGGAAGTTATCAGATAATCTTGGATAATATCATAATAAACTTCCTTTAACCAATCGCTATTGTCGTGTGGAGCGTTGCTTAGCAGAACGTTTGCGTACAACTGGCAGAAACGAGAGACATTATTATGACTTCTATCACTACTCAATAGGTTAACGATGAATCTGGCAATCTCAGGAATCAGTTCCTTGTTGATTGAATCTTCATGCATCTTACGGCGGTTAGCTTCGTTGCTTAGACTGTCGCAATGAATAAAAATGGCAGATTGATGAATCTCATCGCCAAGTGGAAAATACTTATAGAACGTTGGCGATTTTTTTAGGGCCTCAACTTTCTTAAATGGCTCTTCTTCAGTGAAATCAATCTCATTATAGCCAATAGAGAAATGGATGTCATCATCCTTGTACTCTGGATCTATGCGATTGAATGTTTCTGAATCTTTTGCGATAATACCACTCTCAATTTTCAGTGGAACTTTCTCAATCTGTGTGCCATTGATCTTGACGTTTTCAAGCCCTTTTAAGGTATTAAGAGAATATTCGACTCCAATCTTCAAGTTTTGCTCGTAATCCTTGTAGAGTAGTTCTTTTTTACCCTCTCCAAGTCTAATAAAGAACAAACTGCCTTGGTTCAGATTGTCCACATCAAGATATTGAGAAAGGCTGTTGTTTACATGTTTACATAGCTCATTGTACTCCGTGTCATTAAACAAAACTTTATCTCTGAAATTTAAGTCCTTGACAGTCTCATTTGGTTCTGCCGGGAAATTTGTAAGAATCAGTTTAAGAAGATAAGGTAAGTCTGAGCTGTCGTCAATGTTGTCTTCGTGTTCTATGCTGGCATGGTTCATCAGATTGACAAGGTCACTCTTTTTGCTCCAACTGAACATAATGGGACCTTTATAATCTTGTGTTAACTCACGCATACCATCGCCTTTACCTACAAGACGGTGTACCAACTTAAATCCGATGCCAAATCTTCCGATTTGACTTGATGTTGATTTCGTAGATTGAGCCACGTTGAGTAATGAACGCAATCCAGCTTGGTTGAAAACATTGCCATTATTTACAGCGAGGAAGTATTTCTCATTGTAAAACATATAAAACAACGTTGAGTTACAGTCTGCTGCATTTTGTAGGAACTCATAGATAGCCTGTCCATCTTCAGCAATCTTCAAGAAATTTGAAAGGAAGTCTCCTACCTTCTCTTTGTCTCCATGATAAAGGTCAAAGAATCCCTTTACGTATGTTCCATTAGGAAGCATATGGCTACATCCTACAAATGACGGGTCATATCCAGTGCCAAACTGAACATGACGGACATCTGTCATATATTTCTCTCTAAAGTAGCGAGCACTTTTAATCTTCATATTTTCTAATAAGGTCTTATTAATTATCAACAGTTACAATCTCCCAATGTTATCGTCCTAAGGTTAGACAAATAACGATAGACTATCTTTTACAAAAATTGTCATTATTTGATTCCAAAGATAAAGAAACTTACCAAGACAAAAGAAGGAGACACCGTAAATCTTTGACCTACGACCTATTTTTAACATTTGAAAAGCGGTTGATTCGCTATAAGCAATTATCCATCTGTCAAATTATGTACAACTATCGGGCTTGTCTTTGCGCTTTCCTTTTAGGCGATACCCCCAATCCAATTTTCTGCGTGCCATCCCAGTTCGTGAGTTGGTCAGTACAACCATTGGAGCCACCGAGTGAAACGTATGTATCTGCGCTGCACGACATGTAGTTAATGAACGAAAGAAAGTTCTGAATGATGGGTTCGTTATAAACAACCTCATCGGTAGCAAAGAGTTTTGTTCAGTGTGCGACACATTCTCTCCGATAGTTGTCACAACCATTCCAATCCATGCTCACGAGAAATCTTTCAACTGCAAATTTTGCACCTTGTGGAGAGCGAAGCGCAATGTTGGATTTTGTGGCAGTAGCCATAATACCATAATAGATTGCTTTG
>ERZ1026870.479-NODE-479-length-22309-cov-8.999955_pt1 | contig 22309 bp, 18 predicted proteins | sample MGYA00380165_ERZ1026870 | MGnify/ENA primary metagenome ERZ1026870 (study PRJEB33269, sample SAMEA4719801) | human gut metagenome | biome: human-associated habitat; feature: organic feature; material: feces | place: Cameroon | collected 2013-10 ...
GTTGCGAGTTTTGATTTATATTGAAGGTGTTTTTTTGCTTTTGACACACCCTCATAATAACATGCCACTTACCGACAATAAAAACCCGATAAAACCGTGCAGAAAAAATCATGGATTTTGAACACCCTACCTTTCAGGGCGTCTTGACTAAATCCGAAACTTAAAAATTATACTCACTGATTTCTGAGAATCGAAATTCGAAAAAAAGATGCACTAATTCTTACTAACCAAAAAGCTAAGTATGGCTTTCATGGCTTTGTGGCGCACGTCTTTATCGCGTATGCACTCAAAGGGAAATGCCATGCTGAGGGTGCGATAGTTTTTGCCTTGATAAGCTACACCTGCACCCTGCCCTCCACCATAGGCAAAGGCAGTAAACGCCTTGTTGGATGTGGGCAAAATGGCATCGGGGGCAATGGCTGCATAATGCGTTGCATTGGGCTTGCGATAGATAAGGAATTGCAAATTTAAGCCATTCACATAGTCGGTGCTATCAATACGTGCAGAACCATCGTACTTAAACTTGAGCATGTCTTCAATAAAATCGCGGTCGGCAGCGCTATGCACGTTGTCAGAACCTATATAACTGCCACTGAGCAATAACGACCCTCCGTCTTTTAAATAGGCGCTCAACTTGTTACGCGCTGCGGATGTGAACACGGGATAGGGACGCAGGTTGTAGGGCATCTGTGCTTGAAGACCTGCAATGTAGTCGACCGCAGCGTAACCTCGTGTGCTGAATGCGGGCGATTCAAAGACTTCGCGACTCACTGACGAGAACGAATAGGCACCTGTTGCGGCTATGGCACGTCCATGACATGCGGTGTAGTCGAAGGTGTTGCCTGCAATTTCGTGCCCCATCCATTCGTGCGATGAATAGCCTAAGGCATGGCCACCCTCGCTACCTGCCATTGAGGGGGCGAACACACGTTGCTCACCACAATAGGCGGTGGTGGAGATGTAGGGCACACCGGGGTCGATGTCGAGGCGGAAACCTAAAGAGTCGGGGGTATTGACCGTGGCAGGACCGCTGAGACGATCGAAGGCATTGACGATGAGTATGCGCGGAGCTGTGGCTTGCGCACTGCGGTAGGCACTGAGTTGCTCGGTAGGAAAGCTCTCGCCACCTGCATTCACTGCCGTGATGCGGAAGGTATAGGTGCGACCCGGTGAGAGCGGAAGGGTGTATTCGTGAACATTACCTATGGGGAGTCCGTTGTCGAATGCTTCATCGTCTACTCGGGTGTAGAGCACATAGCCCGTGGGGGTTGCTGTAGCTTCTAACGAATCGATGGTGGGCTGCCAAGTGAGGCGCACTTGACTGGCATCGTCGGTGAGTTGTGCCGAGAAGGCATGGGGAGCAAGTGGCTGCACAGCATATTGCTTGATGCCGTGTTCGTAGTTTACAAAACGCAAGATGCTTTTATAAACGGCACGTGCCAGAGTGAACTTGAACAGAGGATCGTGACCGAAACGCATATCCGCAAAATTTTGGTGCGACATCGTTTCGAGTATGGCTGAGGGCACATCGGGCATGCGGGTTTCGGCATAGTTGCGGTCCCAATGTTCGCGACGTGTCCAATTTACCTTAAAGGTGCGACGCACATCGTCGGTGAGGTTTTGCAAAAGGAGTTGTGCAAAGTCGGACGATGCTAGACGCGAGAGTCCTGAGGTGTAAGTGGTGCGCCCATCGCCATCTTGTGTGGTAGAGATGGAGAGGGAGCCGTAGATGCTTTGGTCAGCGTGTACGCCTGCATCACTGTGTATGGCAAGCGAGAGTTCGAAGGGCACTTTTTGTCCCTCTTTATTGGGCAGATAGGGACTACCCGCTGCCAAATAGTTGAGCATATTGCCACGCACACGAAGGTCGTCGGCATAGTCGTTGGCACCTGCATCGGTATTGAACAGGCTGTCGGGCACGCCTGCCCATTGGGCATAATAACGGGCTGCCTCTAAATAGCGCGGAAGTCCTGAGGTGCCTGCTGTGCCTCGCTCGGTTTGCCCCACTCCTCCGCCAAAGCGTACGGCATCGGCTGTGACAACGCCACGGTAGTCGCTCTGATTGGTAAGCACAACACGTGCCTCGCTGCCTTGGTCGAAATTGAAGGTGCCCAAATAGAGCCAAGTGCCACCGCCCATTTGCTGATTGACGGTAAAGTTGGTGCGTCCGCCTTTATGATATACGGTATAGTGGGCATCGGGCACGGAATTGGGACGTGAAGCATAGCTTACGTAAACGGCATAGCGCCCTGGGGCTGGAATATTGGGGGTCCAAGTGGCATTTGCCAATTTGGTGCGACGATTCACCGCGGTGATGCTACGGTAGGTGCCACTTTTAAAGGGTTGCACATCATCGGTCAACAAGGTTGCTGCTGAAGCGAAGCCTGCAGAATCTGCCGAGGCTTGCCATTGGGCATCGGGCTGCACGGTTTCGGTGTAGCGTCCCTGACGATTGGGGGTATCATTATCTACTACTGCCTCGTGGGTTTGATAATCTCGTTCGCGCGGACACCCTACGATGGCGCCAGCGTTTTCGAGCATAGGAAAGAGGTAGGGCAGCACGAACGACTGCGTAAACAGATCCTCGGTGGTGCAGAACAAATAGGGACGTTGCCATTGCCAATGTCCTTCTTTGTAATAGCGACCGTGGCTGGGCCATATAAAGAGGTGACGATTTTGCAGTCCTGCCGTGACTTTATAGGGGCGTGAGGTATTCTCTACCCAGGGTTTGCCTTGGTAGTCGATATTTCCCCAAAGGCGCGACGCATCTTCTCCGCCCGTGCGAAAGATGTTGGGCACGAGGTCTTCGATGAGTTGCTGCTTTTTATTGTATATGGACAGCCGATAGGTGTTATAGGGGGCTGGCAAAAGTCGTTGCAGGTCGGTATAGATGGTGCTAACGCTTTGTGGGGTGAAGGGTTGCGAACAGAAGGGTTCATTGGCATAGATGCGCAACTCGTGTTGGGCATCATCGGTTCGCAAGGAGTCCATCCCCATGCGGTCGAGTGGTTTGTAACCGCTCAGTTTATAGTTGCGCAAGTAATGGTTCACAGCATCGTGGACTGGCGACTTTTGCGCATGTAACGAAACGATGCTTGCACACAGTATGCCCCATAATAGAATGAGTCTCTTGGTATACACGGGGGAGTTTTGGGATATATTGTTTTTTGTAGGATATAAAGTAAATTTGGAGTTTATCATTGGGGGTTAAAGTTTTGAGGTATAAGATTATGACGTTATCTTTTATATGGATAACTTATAACCCCAAAAACTAAAACTCAAAGATAAACTCCAAACTTTATGTTACTTCTTCAACGAAGCGATGGTTTCTTTCAGTGTGGCGATTTTGCTCTCGGCATCGGCTTGCTTTTTACGTTCAAGTTCTACGACCTGAGCGGGGGCATTGTTTACGAAGCGCTCGTTCGAGAGTTTCTTCATTACACCATTCAAGAATCCTTCAAGGTGCTTGAGTTCGGCTTCTGCCTTAGCAAGTTCAGCTTCTACATCGATTAAGCCTCCAAGGGGTACGGCATACTCTGTGGTGCCCACCATGAACGAACTTACGCCTTCGCCTTTGACATCGACTACTGCTACGCCATTTACATTTGCCATTTTGGTGATTAAGCAATCGTAGGCGGCAATGGGGTCGGCACCAATTACTTGAAGGTCGAGTGCCTCACGCGGTGAGATGTTCTTGGTGTTGCGAATGGCACGTACGCCAGCTACCACATTCTTCATCAGCTCTACTTGAGCAAGGATGGCTGCATCGGCAGGAGCAGGTGCGGCAATAGTTTGCGGACTTACCATAATGCTCTCTCCTTCTTTGCGCTCGGCAAGGTGCTGCCACAACTCTTCGGTGATGAAGGGCATGAAGGGGTGGAGCAAGTGAAGGAGGTGGTTGAACGCCTCGAGCACGGCATTGTATGTGGTGGCATCGATGGGCGAACCGTAAGCGGGTTTTACCATTTCGAGGAACCAACTTGAGAACTCATCCCAGAAGAGGTGGTATACCTCCATCAAGGCTTCGCTCAAACGATATTTTGAATAGAGGTCGGCTACCTCGGCTGCACTCTGACGAAGTTTGGCATTGAACCACTCTACTGCTAAACGGGCTGTTTCGGGCTGTGCCACACTTGCGTCAACCTGCCAACCTTGTACCAAACGGAAGGCATTCCAAATTTTGTTGCAGAAGTTACGACCTTGCTCGCAAAGGGCCTCATCGAAGAGGATGTCATTGCCCGCAGGAGCTGCCAACATCATACCCATGCGCACACCATCTGCACCGAAGCGATCGATGAGATCGAGGGGGTCGGGTGAGTTGCCAAGCGACTTCGACATTTTGCGACCGAGTTTGTCGCGCACGATACCTGTGAAGTAAACGTTCTTGAAAGGCATCTTACCTGTAAATTCGTAACCTGCCATGATCATGCGGGCTACCCAGAAGAAGATGATATCGGGACCTGTTACCAAGTCGCTTGTGGGATAGTAGTAGTTGAACTCTTCGTTGTTGGGATGGGTTATACCATCGAAGAGTGAGATGGGCCAAAGCCATGATGAGAACCAGGTGTCGAGTGCATCTTCGTCTTGACGCAAATCGGCTGCGGTGAGATGGGCATTGCCGCTCTTCTCTTGTGCCAGCTTAACTGCCTCTTCGATAGTCTCTGCTACGACATAGCCTCCTTCGGGCAAATAGTAGGCAGGAATGCGGTGTCCCCACCACAACTGACGCGAGATGCACCAGTCTTTGATGTTCTCTAACCAGTGACGGTAGGTGTTTTTGTATTTTGTGGGATAGAACTTGATTTCGTCGTTCATTACGGGAGGCAATGCCAAGTCTGCAAAGTGCTGCATCTTGAGGAACCACTGCATAGAGAGTTTGGGTTCGATGGGCACACCAGTACGCTCTGAACAACCAATCTTGTTGTCGTAGTCTTCGATTTTCTCCATCAAACCAGCTTTTTGCAAGTCGATGGCAATTTGCTTGCGCACCTCGAAACGGTCTTGACCTACGTACATGCCTGCTGCCTCAGAAAGGGTGGCATCGTCGTTAAAGATGTCGATGGCTTGCAAGTTATATTTTTCGCCGAGCATGTAGTCGTTTACATCGTGAGCAGGGGTTACCTTTAAGCAACCTGTACCAAACTCGATGTCTACATAGTCGTCTTCGATAACGGGGATAACACGACCTACTAACGGCACGATAACCTTCTTGCCCTTGAGCCAATGGTTCTTGGGGTCGTTGGGGTTGATGCACATGGCGACGTCGCCCATGATGGTTTCGGGACGGGTGGTAGCTACTACGGCATAACGGCCTTTTTCGTCTTGGTGAATGACTTCGCCCTCTTCGCCTGTGGCACCTGTGCCGTCGTCCTCGCTGACGTAGTACTTCATGTAGTAGAGTTTGGTGTGCTCTTCTTTATAAACTACTTCTTCGTCTGAGAGTGCGGTTTTGGCTTTGGGGTCCCAGTTTACCATGCGTACACCGCGATAAATGAGTCCCTTGCGGAAGAGTTCTACGAAGACGTGAATCACGCTCTTAGAACGTTCTTCGTCCATTGTAAAGGCTGTACGATCCCAATCGCACGAAGCACCGACGCGACGCAACTGCTTAAGGATGATGCCACCGTGTTCCTCGGTCCAGTCCCAAGCGTGCTTCAAAAATTCATCACGTGTGAGGTCGGTTTTCTTAATGCCTTGCTCTGCCAAACGATTTACTACCTTAGCTTCGGTAGCAATAGAGGCATGGTCGGTGCCAGGCACCCAACAAGCATTTTTACCTTCCATACGGGCATGACGCACGAGGATGTCTTGGATGGTTTCGTTGAGCATGTGACCCATGTGTAACACACCTGTTACATTGGGAGGAGGGATTACTACGGTATAGGGTTTACGTCCATCGGGCTTTGAAGAGAAGAGGTGGTTATCGGTCCAATACTGATACCATTTACCTTCAACTTCTTCGGGATTGTAAGTCTTTGCTAATTCCATTATATTGTGCTTATTTTTAAATTTTCGAATGTAATTTTGTGGAGCGAACGAGGCGTTGCTTATTGTTTACGCTTCTTCACATCGAACAGGTAAGTTAACTTGGCATAGATCACGCCATTATTTGAACGACTGAAGACGTCTTTCTTAGAGTTCTTGTAGATGTCGGACAAGCCGTAGTAGTAACGACCCTCCACAAGGAAGTGTCCTACCTTTGAAGTTAATTCTACGCCTAAGCCTGCTGTAATGCCATAGTCAAATTTATTTTGTATGGGCATATCGTATTGGGCAAACATGCCATTGGGACGATCGGGATTGCCCTCGGCATTGCACGTGAAATTGCTTGCCACTATTTTTTCTTTAAAGCAATAGCCCACTTGCGGACCTGCTAAGAAATAGCCCATAAAACCGCGCGTTTCTTTGCCCCAAGCCAATCGTGCTAACACGGGGAGTTGCAAATAATGCTGGTCGCGACGATAGGTATCGGGCAAGGGTTCGGAGTTGGCGTTCAACACATTTTCGCGCCAACCCAAACTGGCATAGTTCAACTCTACCTGCAAGGCGCAGAAGGCTTTAAAATAGCGTTCGCTGGTGAAACGCGCTACCACACCAAACGTGGGACCGACATGCCAATTTTGCTTTATAGTGGGGTCGAAACCTATTTGGTTCATTGCCACACCACCTGTAAAGCCTAAGCAGAAGTTGTGACGAGCTTCGCCCACTTGTGCCTGCACGGATGAGGCAAAGACGAGCCAAGTCATTACACACGCTATTAAATATGTACAGGAGCGTTTCATTTATTGCGCTGAAATTTTTACGATGCTCATATCCTTTTTAAAACGCACGAGCCACATGCTGCGACTCACATAACCCCCATTGCCACCCACGGTGATAAAGCGGGGTTCTGACTGCAACTTGGGTTGTGCAGCAATGGTACCGCCCTTGGGCGATTGTGTGCTGAAGTCATAGCCATATTGCGCCATGCTGCCAATAAAGCCTCGTGCAAAATCGTAACCTAAAGGTGCCATGCGCGGATTGCTATTCACAAAGTCGGCATGGAACGCTTTCACATACTCATCGTGGAATGCCTTTGCCGCTGTGGTGTAAGGATAGTAATAATTGGGGGTAAGAATGTAAGTGTCGGCTGCATGAATGAGTTTACGGTCGGCACCCTCAGTATAAGGCAACCAACGCGAATAACCCAAAAGCGAGATTTTTGCTTCTGAAAGATTCTGCTGCATCACCTCGGTTTTTTGCAACATCTGTCGCATGGTAGCTTCGCTATCATCGTCGGGCACGAGCACATATTCACCGCGTTTCTTGCCCATAAGCATCGATACTATTTGTTGTGCCGAAGCCAAAGCGGGCACACTGGTTACGTCGTATCCGGCAATAGCCAAACGACGTTGCAACTCTTCACTAAAGCTGCGTTTTGTGCCGTTATCTGAATGAAGCAACACCACATGGGTTTGCTTTTTAAAATTGTTCATAAAAAGGTCTACCGCCAACGATTGCTCATAGCTGGTGGGGGTGTTGAGCACAAAGACATCTGAACGATAGTCTACCTGTGGCACTTTCGATGAGAATGGCACCACCACCTTGGTTTGCTTGCCCGAAACGGCTGTGACATCCGTAAAGTGGGTGGGATAAAGTGGACCAACTACTACATCGGGATTTTGCAACATGGCTTGCATCAATATTTGCGCCACACTTTTGTCGGGTTCGGGTTCGTTGAAAGCTGAGAGCACAACATTTAAGCCTGATTTCTTTAGCTCGTCAAGTCCCATCAATAAACCGCGATAGAACTCTACACTGCGCTCATTCTCTAACTTCTCGCCTACTAAGGGCAAAATTACGGCTACACGCACTGTCGACAAGCCTTTTACCTTGGGTTGAGAAGGCATTTCTTTTACAGGAACGCGCAACTTGGTTCCCTTCTTCAGTTTTCCGTTCTCATTTTTCAAAGAGGGGTTTGCCTCGACCAACTCGTCGACTGTGATGCCAAATTGCTTGGCTATGCCATAAAGTGTATCTTTTCTTTTGGCTTCATATTCCTTATAGGTTACCTTAGGTTGCGGTTGGGGTTGGGTGTTCAACTGCGCATAGGTCACCTTTGAGGGGGTTACAGGAGTTGTGGGCACAGAAGTGGTGTGCTGTGCATTGCTTGCTGCAGCACGTTGTGCGGGCGTAGGCGGTGGAGTAGCTCCTCCTGGCACATAGGGCACATTGATTACTTGGTTGGCTTGCACGTAATTAGGCTGGATGCCTGGGTTCAAGCTCAACAGGTGATCGAGCGTGGTGTTATGGCGATGTGCAATGCCCAAAATCGTTTCGCCCGGCTGCACGGTATATTTCACAATCTTCTCTGCTGTTTTTTGTGCCGATAATTGCACGGGAAGTGCAAAGCCCAAACTTAAACAGAGGGTTAAGATGCAATAGAGTCTTTTCAGTATCACAATTATTGTATTTTTTCGGGTTATACCCATGGTTTCGATGCAAAATTACATAAAAGATGGCATTCATAGCTCTACATCTAAAAGAAAATCGTAATTTTGACCATCGAAAACAACTTTCAACGGTATTTCAATGCGTAAAAGAGGACTTGAAGACTTTTTAGCGTTGGATATTACCATCTTAATCAACCATCATGAATCGACTGATATTAAGCATTTTGATGTTTACATGTGGCTTCTCACTCCCGCTTATGGCTCAAAAAAAGAATGCCACACCTGCTCAAACTTCTACGCCTAAGTCTGCACACTCGTCTGAACAACTGATTCAGAATTATCGGTTTGAAGAGGCGGCACGATTGCTGCAACGCGAAATTGAAACAGCACGTTCAACCAACCGTAGCACCATCAGACTCGAAAACGACTTAAAGCGTGCCAATATGGGACAAGATATGTTGCGAGGCACTGAGCGCGTTACCTTTATTGATAGCTTTAAGGTGTCGCGCAAACAGGTGTTGCAAACTTTGCGTCTTAGCGCTGAATCGGGAAGCATTGTGAAGATGGAAACCGAAGGGGCACAATTTGAAAAAACGCCTAAAAAATTGGGCAAAACGGGCTATTTGAGTCAGCTTGCCGACCGCATTATTTTTGCCACAACCGATAGCACTGGCAATCATCAAAAACTTCATGCTGCCTATCGCATGGGCAAAAAATGGGGTTCACCTATTCAACTAAAGGGCATGAGCGAAGGAAATGAAGATCAGGACTTTCCATTTATGATGCCCGATGGTGTGACGCTTTATTATGCAGCACAAGGCGATGACTGTTTGGGCGGTTACGATATTTTTGTAACACGATATAACACGGAAACAAAGCAATTCTTAAAGGCTGAAAATTTGGGCATGCCTTTCAACTCGCCTGCTAACGACTATTTGCTGGCTATCGACGAAGCGAATAATTTGGGATGGCTCGTAACTGATCGTTTTCAGAAGCCCGATAGTGCCTGCGTATACGTGTTTATACCTACCACAACGCGCGATGTGTATGACTTGGGCGAATCAAACCACAAGCAGGTGTTGAACGCTGCCAAGTTGCAATCTATTAAGGCTACACAAACCGACAAGGAGGCTGTGGCAGAGGCTAAAAAGCGACTGAAACAGGTTATGCAACAATCTCGCACCACACACCGCACACAAGCTACCAACCACATTTATGTGATTAACGACAACAAGGTTTATACCAACCTTAGTCAGTTTAAAAGCGAAGGTGCACGACGTATTGCTGTGCAAGCCGACCAGGTGGCTGAACGCATTGCAAACCTCACTCAAAAGCAGGATGAATTGCAACGACAAGTAGCGCTGAAAGGACGCAACGAGGCTGTACTTTCTCAACTGAAAGAAATCAACAATAGCTTGCCAAAACTCAGAGAACAGCTTAACGCATTGCTCAAAAATATGCGTAAAACTGAAAATCAATAATACTTTAATCTAAGCTACATTCAAGGCTTTACCACATTAAGCATTCGTCTAATAAAATTTGCTTTTTATATTGATTATCAACTTACTATATGTTTTAATCAATAGGTAAAATAGCTTTTGAATTAAGCCCTAAATCATTTTCGTATCATGCAAAAAGAACCTATTGCACCCTCTGAACTCATTATAAATCCAGATGGTAGTATCTTCCACCTTCACGTAAAACCCGAACAGTTGGCAGACAAGGTTATTCTCGTAGGAGATCCTGGACGTGTGCCCGTGGTGGCAGCTCACTTTGAAACAACTGAATGCGACATTTCGAGTCGCGAATTTCGTACAATTACAGGTACATACAAAGGCAAACGCATCACCGTGCTCTCTACAGGCATTGGTTGCGACAACATCGATATTGTGGTGAACGAACTCGATGCGCTTGCTAACATCGACTTTAACACACGCTTAATCAAAGACGAATTGCGTCAACTCGAGTTGGTACGCATTGGCACTTGTGGCGGATTGCAACCCAACACACCCGAAGGCACTTTTGTGGCTAGCGAAATCAGCATTGGTTTTGATGGCTTGCTCAACTTTTATGCCGGACGTAACGAGGTGAGCGACCTTAAACTCGAAGAGGCTTTCTTAAAACACATGAATTGGCACGGCACGCAGTGCATTGCTCACCCCTATGTGGTACATGCCAACAGCGAACTTATCGACCGCATTGCTGCCGACGATATGGTGCGTGGCATCACAATTGCTTGTGGTGGCTTCTTTGGTCCTCAGGGCAGACAACTTCGTCTTCCCTTGGCTGACCCCAACCAAAACGAAAAAATCGAAGCTTTTGAGTTTGAAGGACATCGCATTACAAACTTCGAAATGGAAAGTAGTGCCATTGCCGGTCTCTCGCTTTTGATGGGACATAAGGCTATGACCTGCTGCATGGTAATTGCCAATCGATTGGCACAAAAGGCTAATCCGAACTACAAAAATAGCATCGACTCTCTCATTAAATTGGTGCTCGACCGCATCTAAAAACTAACATTTGAAATAAAAAAGAAATGGTTTGTTTAACACGTAAAAGTTAAACAAACCATTTCTTTTATTCTACACAATTATTTTGTTTATGGATGGTTCCCCCCTTATATGTCCACAACAAATAGAGAAGCAAAGACACTACGCACAAGGCTACGTCTATCATCGTATTGCCAAAGCCACACCAACAGGTGCATAGCAGTCCGAGAGAGAATGCCCATCGCCAACAAATAAGATAGGTGTTTTGTGCCGTACCGCGCTGACAATGTGCCGACTTAGTTACCCAATCCATCAAATGGCGAGAAGACACAGCACCAATACCACCACCTAATAACAAATCACCCAAGTTGCCTATTGCCAAATTCGGAAGACTTACAAGTATAAGCCCCACTACAACAAACACATAACCTATCGTGATTAAGGCACGCTGTCCCACCTTGCGACGTATAAAGAGCTGCACCAAGAATGCCATGAGCACACCCAATGACAAACATACATACGCTGAACCTAACAACCAACTTTCGGATTTCGGAAAAGCGCCTGCCACGCGTCCCATAACCCAAGGGGCTGCAAACATCGACAGTGCCAAAGGTAATGAACGAGGCAGAAAAAAACGGTCGAACGTGAGTAATGGCACTTTCACGGGAGCTTTAATAGGCACCACCGTTTGCGCTACCAATACAAATGAAAGCGCACAAGGAATAAGTGCCCAAAAATAAGCCTGTGGCACAGGTAAACCAAGCGACAATCCGTAGCCCAAAAACAAACCTAACGGAATGCCTATGCGACCTGCCCAACCATAAATTATATCGCCCTTGTTGCGTTGGCGCGAAAGCAATGTATCATTCACCAAAGTTGTGCCTAAAGCTGTTTGAGACACGCCATAAGCCACACCTTGCAACAACTGTATGGCTAAAAGCGAACGCACATCATTTGCAAAAATATAGCCAATCGTGGCAATAGGTCCTAAAACGATTAAGGCTTTAAGATAAATAGCCTTGCGCGACCGACGTTCCATTAAGTGAGCACCAAAGGGCCCAGGCAATACAATACCTATAGCAAAAGCTAACACGCTTAAACCAACCCATACCTCAGACTCACCCAAAAGAACGACCTTACAAGTTAGCAACGGAATAATGGCATAGACATATATGTGTAAAAACCAATTGGCTACACACATATTGACAAAGCGCGATCCCGTTAAGCCATTATGTACTTGTGTTGACATAGATGTCGGATGGGTTAATAACTCTCGTTAGCGTTGGGGAAATCGCCCGACTTTACATCGGTCACGTAATTTCCAATGGCATCGGTCATCACCGTAAAGAGATCGGCATAACGACGCAAAAACTTGGGCGAAAAGCCCTTATTTTTTCCCAACATATCATCGATTACAAGAACCTGTCCGTCTGAAGGACCTGCGCCAATACCAATAATTGGAATATCCACGCTCTCAACGGCTTTAGCTGTTAATGCAGCAGGAATTTTTTCAAGAACAATGGCACAAACACCAGCCTCTGCCAACAACTTCACATCCGAGAGCAATTTCTCGGCTTCAGCATCCTCCTTAGCTCGCACGGCATAAGTACCAAATTTATTGATGCTTTGTGGCGTCAAACCCAAGTGTCCTACCACAGGAATGCCCGCAGCTATCATACGCTTAATGCCATCGATAATTTCTACACCACCTTCAAGCTTCACCGCATCGCAACCCGTCTCCTTCATAATACGAATGGCATTGCGCACAGCCTCTTTATCGTCTACCTGATAAGAGCCAAAAGGCATGTCGCAAACCACAAAAGCACGTTGAGCAGCACGAGCCACCGAACGACCCATAAAAATCATTTCGTCGAGCGAGATGGGCAAAGTGGTAGCATTACCCACCATCACATTTGATGCGCTATCGCCAATAAGAATCATGTCGACGCCCGCAGCATCCACAATTTTGGCAGTAGTATAGTCATACGAAGTCAGCATAGCAATTTTCTTGCCTTCTGCCTTCATTTCCTTTAATCGGTGTGTAGTTACCTTGCGAGTATCTTCTACTAAATAACCTGGCATAATATTATTTTTTTGAGATAAGATGGAGCATTTGTTCCACCGTAAATTCAGTAAAGTCGTTAATCACACAGTTGCAAAGCGGTGCAATTATGTCTGCACTATTTCCAGTGGTTAATCCCACCACAACAGCACCACTCCCCTGCCCTGCTTGCAATCCGCTAATAGAATCTTCAAACACGCAGCAAGCCTCGGGTTGACCCCCCAAAGCCGCTGCAGCATCCACATAACAATCGGGTGCAGGCTTTGAGCGACGTGCATTTTCGGCAGTAAATATACGGTCAAAGAGCGTGGGCAATTCAGGATGGCACCGATACAAACACTGCATTTTAGCTTTATTCGAACTGGTAACAACAGCTGTAGGGATTCCAGCTTGTCGCAAAGCCTTTACAAAGTCAACAGCACCGGCAATATAAGGAAACCTCATATTTTGTTCAAAAACATTAAGTTCCTCAACCACACGTTTCTGTGCCACCTCATTGTCAGGATAATGTGCATTCAGAATCTGCGTAAGCGTATGTCCTTTAATGCGAAAAGCAAAATCAGGCACATTTGGAAAATCCTGATTACCAACACGTTTCCAAAACTCTGTATACTGTCCTTCGGTGTCAACAATCACACCATCCAAATCGAAAAGTGCAGCAGTTTGCATGATTTTTTTGTTATTTTGTTTAGTTTCAAAGTGCAAAGTTAGTGCAAGGTGAGCGTAATACAAAATAAAAAGCCAAGGGATTTTTATTTTTATTACCGAACCGCAGCCTAACTTCGCGAAGCAGAGTTAGTGCAAACTGAGCGCAATACAAAATGAAAGGCCAAAAGACTTTCATTTTTATTGCCGAAGTGCAGCCTAACTTCGCGAAGCAGAGTTAGTGCAAGGGGTTACCCCGTTAGGGGTGAGATAAGGTAGCCAGGTATGTGAAGAGAACTTGTTCTTCTTCACATGCCTGGTTATATGTTACGCAATAACCAAACGGGTCACCCTGTTATGGGTGAGATTGGACCTAGGCGAACAGCCGTTTTCATAGGATACGTATATCGTTTTATATGTACGATTTGGCTATTAACTAATACAACGTCAATGAAAACGTCTATTCGCCTAGCCACCCCCACCAAAAAACCGCCCCCTTACATAAAGTAAGGAGACGGCCATTAACTATTAACCTATATTATGAAACCAATTACTTTTTCTTATTATCCTTGTTTGCTTTAGGGTCAGAGAGCTCAACCGCAAACGACTTATTGATGCCCGTTTGAGTTTTAGCACGAATCCAAAGCACACGATCCGTACTCAAGTTTGCAGCCTTCACAGCCTCATCAAAGTCAGTAGTCGTACGCATTTCACGATCGTTCACCCTCATAATAATAAGACCCTTCGTCATGCCAGCAGCTTTCAACTTACCCTCGCGGATAGCAGAAATCATCAAACCATAAGAAAGGTTGAGCTCCTGCTTCTCCTCATTGGTCAACGGACGCAAAGCAGCACCCATCGCATCCGTGTCGAGAGCCTGTACAGCAGTTGTAGTACCCTGAATATTGCGCAAAGTCAATGTAGCAGTACGTTGCTTCTTCTCACGGAGATAAGTCACCGTAATCTTGTCGCCCGGACGATGGTTCGTAAGCAACTCTTGCAACTCACCAAACTTAGAAATTTTCTTACCGTCGACCGAAGTAATCACATCACCCTCTTTCAAACCACCATCGGCAGCAGCACCATCCGCACTAACCTCAGCCACATAAATACCATTCACAGTACCCAAGTCGGGATTCTTACCCTTTTCTTTCTGTTGGTCAATATAATTGCTCACATCAAGACCCGAGATACCCAACAAAGCACGCTGCACAGTACCAAACTTCTTCAAGTCGGCTACCACCTTATTCATGATAGCAGTAGGAATGGCAAAACCATAACCCGAGAACGAACCCGTCTGCGAATAAAGCATTGCATTGATACCAACCAACTCACCATGCACATTTACCAAAGCACCACCCGAGTTACCCGGATTGATAGCAGCATCTGTCTGAATAAAACTATCGATGCTACCCGGTGTAGCATTGAGCGAACGAGCCTTAGCACTTACAATACCAGCTGTCACAGTCGAAGTCAAACTAAACGGGTTACCAATGGCCAATACCCACTCACCCAATTTCAGTTTATCAGAGTCACCAATTTTTATGGCGGGCAACCCCTTAGCTTCAATCTTAATCAGCGCCAAGTCAGTCGACTTATCCGTACCAATGATACGAGCTTTAAATTCGCGGTTATCATTGAGTTTCACAGTCATCTCATCGGCATCTTCCACCACGTGATTATTCGTTACGATATAACCGTCTTCAGTAAGAATCACACCCGAGCCTGCACCCTGACGTTTCGGAGTTTGAATCTGACGTTGTTGTCTACCACTATTTCCGCGACCAAAGAAATCGCCAAAGAAATCGTCAAAGCCAAATGGGTCAGAATACTCAACCGTTTGCGTTTTGCTATTAGTAGTTACCTTTATATATACCACCGAGTTTACAGCATTCTCAGCAGCGTATGTTAAGTCTGTAGGATTTGCAGGAACAGCATTTGCAGCCATTGCGGGAGTTTGCAAACCCAGTGTAAGGGCCAAAGCCCATAAGGGAAGATATTTGCGTATCATATTGTTTTTGTTTGTTTTGTCTGTTGCAAAAATACGAACTCCCCACAAGTTCGTATGCCACAAGTTATGAAAATAGCGCAACATTGCACTCTTTTAACACGAAAATACGCGCTTAGTGTTCAAAATAACAACTAAACACTTTATTTTTTGCCATAAAAAGCCTCATGTGTTAATTTAGAGCAAGTCGATTTTTCTAAGGCACAAAAAAAATACAATGTATAACAGACCACAAAATCTTGCAAATATATTACGCGCCAACTGAGGAAACGAAAATGCGCCAACTGAGGAAACGAAAAAATACCTCCGATCTTCACAGATGGGAGGCATCGTTTTGCATGAAAAAAAATTAATCAAGAATTGTTTTGTCGCTGTAAAGTTTCAACAAATTCCCATGCCAACCAAATTTTTCTTGCATAAAATCAGGGCAAATTGCAGCAAACTTAGGGTGAATACAAAAATGACAAATGACAAATGACACCAAAAAATCTTGATAATCAATCACTTAGGTGTCATTCTGCCATTTGAAATATTTCTTAAACCTGAGTTAACAAGTGTTTAGCTCAAATTGCCTGCCCTGTGCGCTGTCTGTAAATGCGTAGGGCGTCGCTCACTAATTTGCGCACATCGTTGTTAGATTGCATCAGTTGTGCCAATGCGGTGCTTAGTCCGTGGTCGCGTGTCGATTTTTTAAAATAGATCGACATTTTTCGGGGACCACGATTGCGCACGGCAATGTACAGGGCATTGGTGTCTCCCGTCTTCTCGGTGGCTTCAACCGAGTGCTCAGCAAACGCGATTGCCTTAGCGAAAGGCGAAACCATTGTAAAATCTGTAACCATACTAATCAAAAATGTTTTTGCCATTCATTTCTATTTCGCGCACATTCACGTCGTTATACTCTGCGCCACCCGATGTGCGCCAAGTTCGGAGTTGGAAGTGCAACACGCAGCATTCGCCTGCTGTCAACGCACGTTGCACGGCTTCGGCACGGCGCGCGTAGAACGACACAACCATGTCGTGCATATAGTTGTCATCGGCATCGGCGTATGAAAACTTGGCTTCAAGTTTCACCATGGTTTCGCCTTTCTTTGTGGTGATTTCTTTCGATGGGCTCACCCATTCACATCTTGCATTTACTTTCATGATAATTCGTTTTTTAAAAAGGTTTATTATTTATTTTCGGCTTTTTTAGTGAGGTGCGAAATCAGACCTTCAAACTTCAGCGACACGATATCGCCTTCGTGATATTTCTGCAACATATCTTCTGCCGTCTTGCCAGTTACGCCCAGCACTACCGCATTCGCTACGTCGTTTACCTTTGAGTTGTTCAGCACAAAGCACTTAAAGTTGGCGTAACGGGTGACGCCTACCTTAGGCACCTTTATATTCCCTGTTTCAATTTCAAGGATTATCGCTACAGAACGACCCTTTGCACGTTCAAAATTTTCTGCCATTGTCAATGATCTTTTTTGTTTGTAATTTTTTTATATACCCCATTCACGCCCTCTACCTTGGCAATCATGCCGTTTTGATGCCAACGATAAATAATGTGGCGAATGGGGCTGCGCGACCCTGCACGCTTCACACTTGCACGCAAATCGTCTGCCGTGAACGTAGCAGCCAATTCCGCAAACAAGTCTGTGTACACGGTGCGCTTTCGGGGCGTCACGTCGCGTTGCACCTCTTCCATCTGTTCGCCAAAGCGAGAGAGCAAGGCGGTCAGCGCGTAGTTCGCTACCCATAACGCGAAGGACTTGACGCGACGAACGGAACGAGAAGCATTTTGTTCTTCGTCCACAAATTTTGCAGCCTCATAGCAAGCAGCAGCCACCATGCCTGCACGGAACCCAATGACCGCTGCACGTCTGCGGAAAATCTCGAGCGCCATGTTTTGCGTGCGTAGGTAGTCGAGGCGTCGTTGCTCTAACCATTCATCGATAGCCTTGTTCAGGTAGTCGAGGTCGTAGTGGTCTTTCATTTCCATTAACCGCTCCACAAGTCCATCCACACGCTTTTCGACACTGGCAGTGAATTTGCCAAAATGAGGCATGCGCTTACCTGCTTGGTCGGGAATTTCGGCAAAGAGCACACGGCTCACAAGTCCATCCTCCACATCGTTAAAAAATCTGCCCACAGCGCGTGGCGTGCCCAGCACAAGTAGGTTATAATACACGCGCGTGATGGTGCTATACGAAGCGTCGCTCATGTAGTCTTGCCCATACTCGGCATTGTCGAACGCATTGCGATAAATGTCGCTTTTCTGCGCCCACGACCCACTTTTGTTGCTCTTTGTCAGCGTGTCAATTTCCTCGGCAAAGGTCAGCAAATGCCTACCCCCTGCGTAGTCAAGGCGTTGCAGCAACTTTGCCACACTCACACTGGGCGGTAGCAAGCGGATGCACGCACGTGGGTCCTCGGGTTGCTCTTTCGCATTCTTTGCCTTCTTCAACTCTTGGCGGTATGCCTCCTCAATGGCGCGGTTCGTGGCATCTTGCGCTTGCAGGCGTGCCGTGAGTGTGTTATACATGTTGCGTGCAAAACTCTTACCGCTTGCCTGGGGTGCCGTGACCACCGTAATGAACGAAGGGCTTTGTGCATTGCCATCCAAATAGGTGCCACGAATGTGCGTGCAAAGCGCACCCACCACTGGCAACATCGACACAAGTTGCACCGCCTTAAAGTCAGGGGGGCACGTGCGCACAAACTCACGAAACAAGGGCGGCAAGTGGGGCAAATTCTTCTGATAGTCTGCCAACGAGAGTGACAAGTTTTTGTGCTCGCCCTCGCCAGTTTCGTCCTCGTCTTGCTCCTCGGCTTGCTCCTCGCGCAGTTCGGCTACCACCTCGCGCAGTTCGGGGGGCATATCTGTGCGACGGAAGGTGTTTATGGTGTTACGGCAAATTTCCATCACCTCGCTATCTGCCAACCCATAGTGGGGGATGGCTGCTGCCATGACCTGAGGATTAAAATCACATACATAGCGAAACACACGTGCCAACTTATAGAGGCTCGAATTGCGGTTGCCCTCGCATATCTCGGTGTCGAAAATATTTTCGATAAGGCGCTTTGCAATCTCAGTCAAAGGAATGCCTTGATAGTGCGTTTGCAGCGTACCATCAGCCGAAGCAGGTGCCGTAGTGTCTGCCGTGTCTGTCGTGGACTTTACCACCACTGGCGAGGGCGCCACATTGTTTTGTGGTTTTATGGTGCATTCGGGTTCCATTGTGAAGATGCGACCATCCATAAAATGCACATAATTCTCAGGCGGTACAAAACTCATACGCGCCAAATCATGTGTGGCGGTGTCCACCTGTTCGGGTTTAAAGCCCAACTGTGCAGCAAGCCACAACTGATATTCGCCAATCGTGCTGAATCCTTGTGCAGCCATCATGCGTGCGACAACACGCAAACCATGCCCACTCGGTGTAGTATGAATCAGCATAATGCCACATTTGTTCACCTTCTTCATGAAAGTGCTCGCTATTTGTGTCGTGTTACCTTCAAGGTGGTCCAAGTCGAGCATATAAAGTCCGCTGGGTATCGCATTCTCGTTCTTGCGAGCTTTACCATTAAAACTTGCTTGCCACATCACTGCAGGGAGACGTTTTTTCGCCTTGGCGTCGCCATGTTGAAAATCCCACACCGCGCGGTTTACCAACTCGCTCGTGGTTAATTCTGTCCACCGCTGCTGCGTCAACGGCTGTGGCTTCGAACCTAACGAGTCTTGATAGTCAAATTTCATTTTCTTGTTTTTGGTTTCTGGTTTGATACTGGTTTATATTCTCCTGCATCACATCGGCTTCCTCCTCCGTAATGCTCGCGCAAATGCCACAATACTCCGCCTTGCACCATCCGCGCTTATATGCAGCGCAGCGCTTAGCCCGACGGCGATAATTTACACCCGTGATTGCCCAATTCAATAGGTTGGCAATCGCGCTAAGAATCTTAATCACATTCGCTTTCATTCGCACCGTTTTTTACAGACGACTTACGTTTTATCAACAACATTTGCGAAAGCGTATCAACAGACGAAGTGAAAATTTCGTTTGCCAACAAACTGACATTCGCAGTCTTTTCTACGCGCACTTGCACCTGATAGTGTTCTTTATATTCGCGCACCGCACTCTTTTCGAATCGTGCAATCATGCACCAAGTAGGCGCCGTCTTCTCCTTGCCCGAATAAGTAGATTCTGTCACGTCGCCATTCGAGTAATAACAAACTTTCTTTACCAATCGGCGATTTTTATCGCTTATATTTTTCTGCTTCATTGTGTTCTTTTTTTAATTGTTCAACAAAACCAAGGTAATGAGTTGCTTTTGTCTTTTTAGCAATCGAACCACAAGCCGTCAGTCTGCAACTCTCAGCTGCGTTTGTCGCTCGTTTCACTAAAACCACAAAAATTACCTTGCAAAAACTTTTGGCGCATTGCCATCAGTTTTCGAGTGCAAAGTTAGGGCGGCCTGTGCAGCAAAAAAAGGGTTCCCTAGGGACTTCCCTAGGGAAGTTTTAGAACCCAAGACGAAAAAAAAAGGCACAAAAAAAGCGAAGCGCCATTTAGCACTCCGCTTATAGAAAGATGCAACTATGCTGCATCTTTCCGACTATAATCCAATAAAAATATCACCAAAGAATCACTTCTTTTCATCGACACACAACGCCCTGCGAACCTCTCTTTCAAAATCTCCGCTAGAGGAATTCTTTCCAAAAGCTTCCGAATATTTCTTTGAAAGGTATGTAACCCCCCAAAAATCGGAAAGAGCCATCCACTTCGGCTTTAAATCCAACGCACCACTAATAACAAAAGCCACTATTGCAACTTCTTTTTGCGTAAGATTAGCCATAGGTTGCAAATTTTCGTCTACATAACCCGCTGCTTTAGCACGTTCCCACAATTCGTGGGCTTCGGGGGTGTCAAGTTCCTCGGGGAGTTTTCGCTCCGTTGAACCCTGACAAGTATGTCCGCCAAATAGTTCGTCTTTTTGTTTGACCTGCTTATTGCCTGTAGCTCGCCCCGTAGGACCATAGTAATTGTCGCAATTTATTACCTGCACACCTGTGCCACCAGACTCTACATTGGTTACTTCGTAATCAACGTGCTTATTGTTTACCGCGTCGCCCAAAACAATCACGTTTCCACCATTCCCGTTCGTGAGATGTTTGAAAAATTCTTTATCCATTGTTATCCTTTTATTACTTTGATTCCTGTACTATTTTTTCCCACGCCGTTTACCTCGTTCGCTACTTGCTTAGTATTAACCAAGTCGCCATTCACGGTAACATTCTGCGGAGCGCGATTAGAGTTCTTTTTTTCTTCAATTATAGACCGAAGCTCGTCATAGTGTTTACTCCAAATTGCGTCTTTGCGCAAATAATAGTCCATCAGCAAAAGCATATCTTTGGCTCTATCATAATCCTCGCTTTGAAACATTTCGCGAAAAGGTTCAATGCACACACCCTCAGGCACAGCCTCTTTTGCCATATTGAGTTCTCTGCGTAACCGCCTAATCGCACTGTTCAGTGCGTTTATCCCTTGCATTAATGACTTGTTGCGCTGTTGAGCTTCTTCCAATTGATGAGTTCGTTCGGCTAAGGTTAATTTAAAGAATAAGTCGTTATTTTCCATACCGCCATTAGGAAAATCATAATCCGCTTTTCTCCTTTGATGACGAGGAATCTCATCTTCTAAATAAGCCTTAGTGAATCCAACTCCCCCATTTGCAATATGTGTCGACATTTCTACATCATGTTGGGGTGTGTTAGAAGACAATTGAACATCAGCGTACGACAATTGAGCATCAGCATCCGCTGATTTGCGAGAAACTCGACGAGTTGCATAAAAACCCACAGGCGGATTTTCGAAATCCTCAATGACGTAATTCATAGCGTTATTGCGCACTTCGTGTGCTACCTCCGATAAACTATTGGCTGAACGCTGGTTCTGGGCTGAACGCTGGTTCTGAGGAGACAAGTTGTCTCCTAATTCAATGTTGAATTTCATAAAAATAAATTTGAAAATTAAGATAACAGCCTATAGTAAAAGTTTAAGGCTGTTACGAATGTTGCAAATTTAAAAATATCTGCTAAGAGTAAAAGCCTATCATGCTATATTTTTTAGCCTAAAGCAAAAATACTGCCTACCGCTTCATTAGGGGGTGTAAGAACGAAATGAAAGCATTATGGCTAAATATAAGGTTTATTAACCTTGCATTTTTATTTTCATTATCCTACGTGTTAAAATGTATTATAAGTGTAAAAATGTGCATTTTACTGCTCCAAGTTGGAGCACGATTTTGCACATTTATTTTTAGTCTTTATTTCGATTTTACCACCACACCTTTAAATGTGTGTTAATCAGCACTGCAAAAAAAAGAGCCTGCCCAACAGCAGTAATTTGGGGCATTTTTTAGCCAAAACGCGCTTTTACAAGATAAGCACTTTAGCGCACTACTCATTTATATACTATATAAGTAAGGCATTTTGTTGTACGTTCAACGCGCACCGAGTATCTTTGCTAATTACCCTAAAAGTTTACATAGCAAACCGCTACAAGATTTTGCATTCTTTCACACGAAAAATGTCATTTTGTCATTTGTCATTTTTCGAATGATTTCGAAGTCTCAAAAAAAAGAAGAAGTATATAATATATTGATTATCAATAACTTATATATT
>ERZ1026870.485-NODE-485-length-22086-cov-14.779629_pt1 | contig 22086 bp, 14 predicted proteins | sample MGYA00380165_ERZ1026870 | MGnify/ENA primary metagenome ERZ1026870 (study PRJEB33269, sample SAMEA4719801) | human gut metagenome | biome: human-associated habitat; feature: organic feature; material: feces | place: Cameroon | collected 2013-10 ...
AGTGGGCGTTGCGACCCATGAGAATGTCGAAGTGGGTGTCGCCTACGACGACGGCGTCCTCGGGCTTCAGGTTGTAGTGCTTCAGCGTCTTCAGCACCGGCTCGGCGTCGGGCTTGGCGTGGCGCACGTCCTCGGCAGCCACGACGAGCGTTATCACGTCGTCGAGCTTGAACGAGCGCACGAAGTCGACAGCCGACTTGTATCCGCGGCTTGTAGCGATGGTCACTATGCATCCCTTTGCGTGCAGCAGTCGCACCGTGTCAGCCACGTGCGGGAACATCGGCACGCCAATCTCGCGGTTCACGTCCTCGAATATCTCGCGGTACTTGGCTGTACACTCCGCAGCCTTCTCCTTGTCCATCGGCTCGAGCACGGGGAACGCCTCCACGAGCGGCAGACCTATCGTTGCGGCTATCTCCTCATCGCTGTGCTGCGGCAGGTGCATAGCGTCAAAGGTGCGGTGGAAGGTGTTAAGTATAACGGGCTTCGTGTCGGCGATGGTGCCGTCGAAGTCGAGAATCACGATTTTCTTCATATTGCTTGTGTTTTATAGTTATGTGCAGCTTTTTATAGTTCTGCACTATCTTCTGCAAAGTTACTAAAAATTAATGAAACCAGTTGCTATGGCGGAGGCAGGATACCTCCGCTACTATTAAAAATCGGTTTAATCCGCTTTCATTCCTATGCACTCAAACAATCTGTGCAATTTGTGGGAGAATATCGATTTTGTTTGTTTGGTGCACTTCTTGATTGTTTGGTGCACTTGAGACAAGTGCACCCCCTGGAAGGCAGCCTAACTTCTGTGAGTGCAATCTGTGGGAGAAAATCCACAGCAGAAAGTTCTGTGAATTCTGCGTATTCTGTGGGAGAATAATTATAGCAAGAGGTTCCGTGGATTTTGCGCGTTCTGTGGGAGAATATACTCTGCAGGAGGCTTGCTGTGGCGGAGGCAGGATACCTCCGCTACTATGAAAAAAAACGGACTCCGCCAAATGTGCTTGGCAGAGTCCGTTTTTTTATTATTCTATAGCTGACGCTTAGAAGTTGCCCTTGTTAGCGTTGTCCCACCAGAGGTGTGTGCCGCCCTTATCGCCAGAGATACCCTTCTTGCTGGTGTTCTCCTTGTCGAGAAGCTCGATGCCACCCTTTACGCCTTCAGCGTTGGTGTCGTAAGCATTGCTGCTGTAGATGACACGGCGAACGCCTTCCTGAGTGTCGACAGCACCTTCGCTCTTGTTAACCAAAGCTACGAAGAACTTCGGATAGCCGGTGCGGCGCTGTTCAGCCCAACCTTCGTTAGAGAGCGGGAAGAGAGCGATGTACTTCTGAGTCTGAATGCGTGCGAGCTGGTCCTCCTTGCTTGCAGCGTCGTCCCACTTCACGCCGAGCGTGTTGACAGCCTTGCAGTTGTTAGCCGAGTTGCCCGGATCAACGTAGTCTGCCTGACCGGTTGTGCCGTTGATGTAAGCGTCGATGTCGGCGTCGCTGATGTTCTCGATGCCTGCGAACGAACCCTTATAAGCAAGCTCGTTCTTGATAGAGAGGCGGATGCCCTTCTCGTAGAGGCTCTTTACGCTTTCAGTGCCGATGTTCCAGCGCAGCTTAGCCTCGGCAAGCAGGAAGTAAGCCTCGGCAGCCTTGAAGATAGGCAGCGGAGTGTTGTAAGCGCCAACCCACTGCGACATCTTGTAGCCGTACGAGCCGTTAGAACCCTTCTGTGCCATGCCGCTTGCGTAGCGGATGCCGCAGTAAACGGATCCCTTAGGAGTGGTGACGCCCTTCTCGTTGGTGATGTCGTCAGCATTCTTTGTCATGTAGAGAGGCAGACGCGGGTCGTTCATGCCCACCATAAGGGTTACGAGGTTAGCGTTCATGCCGCAGTCCTGCCAGTCGAACATACGCTTCAGCTCGTTGCTCTGGTCCTTAACGACGATGTCCTTGCCCGAAACGGCGAGGGTGTTGGCAGCAGCAGCCGTAGCGATAGCCTTGAGGTCGTAGCCGTCGGCAGCCATCTCGCTCTCGCGCTTAGAGAGACGCAGAGCGATGCGCAGCTTCATGGTGTTGGCAATCTGCACCCATATAGCAGGGTCGCCACCGCCCCATGTGTCGTATGTAGCGAGCGATACCTTCTCCTCGTCGCTCATTGCCTTAAGATCAACGATAGCCTTGTCGAGGTCGTCGAGCATCTGCTCATAGAGCTTCTGCTGACTGTCGAAGCGATAAGTTGTCTCGCTTTCGGCGTTGATGATAGACGAGTAGGCGAGCGGTCCGTAAGCATCGGTAGCCTGCATAGTACCTACAGCCTGCACGATACGCATTGTGGCTGCCAATCCTGGCTTTGACTGCTTTTCGAGGTTGGTGATGTTGCGGCGTGTGTTGTTGAATATATGCAGATAATAGTTCTCGTACATACCGCCACTGTGTCCGCGGTTCTCACCCATATCGCAGTTGGTGAAGTTGCCGTGAGGTGTCTGGAAGTAGCCACCATAGAGGTCGATGGTGAGGTTTGTCCAAAACTGGAACATGTTCTGATGAGGTGCATAGCAATAGTTCATTGCTTCCGCACACTGTGCAGCGAACGGCAAATCGCCTGGATCCACCTGCGTCTTGTTTGTATTCAGATCTTCGAAATCGTCTGTGCATGAGCTAAGCATTCCGCTACCCATCACAGCCAGTGCCAGCATTGATGACACCGCGAATATATTTCTCTTTTTCATAATTGCTTAGATTTTAAACGGTTGTAAAACTTGTTTTTACTCGCTCAAAAATAATTAGAAGTTCAACTTCAGGTTCAGACCTAAGCTTCTTGAAGAAGGAAGGTTGAAGATGTCGACACCCTGCACACCGTTGCCAGTACCCATTGATACGTCCGGGTCGCAAGGAGCGTCCTTGTAGAAGAAGAAGAGGTTGCGTGCGATGAGCGCAGCAGTGAGGTTCTTGCCGTTGCCGAAGAGGTTGCGGAAGGTGTAGCCGAGGCTCATCTCGCGCAGACGTACGTTCGTGCCCTTATATACGTAGAACTCTGTAGCGTAAGAGTTGTTGAAGTTAGAAGAGCCTGTTGTTGTGTACCAAGCCTGCGGGTCGAACTCTACGCCGTCAACCACAACCTTACCTGCGTTGCGTGCGATGCCAGAACGCTTTGAAACGCCCCAACCGTCGAGAGTAGCCTCAGTTGCAGAGAGCACTCTGCCGCCGAACTTACCGTCGATGAGGAACGAGAATGTGAAGTCCTTGTAGTGGAATGTGTTTGTCCAACCGAAGTTCACCTTGGCGTTCATGTTGCCTGCATACTTCATCTCGTCAACGTTGTCGCCCATGAGGATAGGTTCGCCCTTGTCGTTCTTGACCGGCTTGCCTGCCTCGTCGCGCTTGATCTGGCGTACGTAGAGGTCGCCGTAAGAGCCGCCTTCGTTGAGCACTACCTTAGCGCCCTGCCAAGAAGCGATGGTAAGACCGTTCTCCAAGCCCTCTACGAGCTCCTTGATCTTGTTCTCGTTGTAAGAGATGTTGAAGTTGGTAGACCAAGAGAAGTCGGGGTTGAACTGCTGGTGCCAGCCGATAGATGCCTCGATACCCTGGTTCTGTACGTTGCCGGCGTTGACGTAACGGTTGCGCAGACCGCTCTCGTAAGGAGCCGAAACAGAGAAGAACTGGTTCTTGGTGTTTGTCTTATAGTATGTAAGAGAGAAGTCGAGACGGTTGTTGAAGAATGTACCGTCGAAACCAACCTCGATAGAGTGGGTCTTCTCTGGCTTCAATGTGCGGAACGCAGCCTTGTCGGGAGCTGAGATAGAGCCCGACTCGCCGAGAGTGTAGCGTGGGTTAGACATGTAGATAGGCACGTCGTTACCTACGATAGAGTAGCTGCCGCGCAACTTGAAGAGGTTCACCTGCTCGCCCATTGGCATGAGCTTGTTGAGCAGTACGCTGGCGCCTACTGACGGGTAGAAGAACGAGCAGCCGTCGGTGAATGCGAGAGCTGACGACCAGTCGTTACGTGCAGAGAGGTCGAGGAACACAGCCTCCTTGAAGGCTACCTGGGCTGTTGCGAACACGGCGTTGAGGCGCTTCTCTGTCTCCATAGCGTCGTCCTTGCCCAGCTTAGACAAGTTGCCGTAGAAGTTGTTCGGAGTGAAGATGTTCGGATAGTAGATGTTGCCGTCGCCCGGCGCCTTGTACTGTTCGCCCTCGCCCCAGAGGTCTACGTGTGCGGTCTTTGTCTTTGTGAAGCTTGAGCCTGCTGTAGCTGTGAGACCCCAGTCGCCCCAAGTGTGGTTGTAGTTGACGAGCACGTCGCCGTAGAGCTGGTCGCTGAAGTAGCGGTTGTTCTTCATGCGTCCCATCTTGTAGAGGTTGCCTACAGACGAAGCGTATGCGTTGTGGATAAACTGCTCTTCGCCGCGCTCGTAGCGCATACGTCCCTGAATGTTGAGGTCGGGAGTGATGTCCCACTTGATAGAGCCACCGAACTCATAGCGGTTGCGCTTAGAGATAGGAGTCTGACGGTTGAGCATCCAGTACGGGTTGCCGAACTGCTGCAGCTCGGTGTTGCTCCAGTTCTGTACGTTGCAGCCGCGTGCGGGGTCGTAAACCTCGTAGTTGTTCTTGTAGTGGTCCCAGTCGATGCCGCGCGGAGCGAGGTATACGCCTGTGAGCGGGTTCCAGAGGTAGCCGGCAGCAGCCTGGTTCTTAGAGTACTGGTTGCTGTACTTAGCCGAGAAGTCGACGTATACGTTGTTGAGCACCTTGAAGTCTACCTTAGTGTTGAGGTTGTGGCTGCGGAATGTGTTCTCAGGAGTCATGCCGTGAGAGAACACGTTGCCGTAAGAGAAGTAGCCCTTGAAGTTCTCGCTACCGCCCGAGAGCGATACGGTGTTGTTGGTTGTGTAGCCAACGCGGAAGAACGACTCTGCGTAGTTCTTGCAAGCCTTGCTGAGCTTGTCGCCCCAAGAGAATGTGCCGTCAGCGCCTGCGCCGTATGTGTTCTGGAACTCAGGCAGAATCATCGGAACCTCCATTGTGGTGTTGCTCGATACGTTCACGTTCACCTTGCCTGCCATGCCCTGCTTTGTGGTGATCATGATGGCGCCGTTGGCAGCCACCGCACCGTAGAGAGCTGAAGCGGCAGCGCCCTTCAGAAGTGTGATAGAAGCGATATCGTCGGGGTTGATGGTAGACATAACGTCACCTGCGTCGCGCTCGCCACCGTAGTCGCTTGATACCTGAGAGGTTGTGGTATTGGTCATTGTCGGCACACCGTCGATGACGATGAGCGGCTGGTTGCTACCAGAGATTGACTTGTTGCCGCGGAACAGAATCTTTGAAGAACCGCCCGCACCGGTAGAGTTTGGCGTAATCTGAAGACCTGCGCTCTTGCCCTGCAGCGAGTTGATCATGTTGATTGACTTGATGTCGTTGACGTCCTTTCCGCCTACGGTCTGAGCCGAGTAGGTAAGGGTCTCCGACTGACGCTTGATACCCATGGCTGTCACTACGACTTCGCCGAGGCTTTCTGCGTTAGCTACGAGAGTGATGTTGATAACCTTGCGGTTGCCTACTGTCTCCTCTGCATTTTTCATGCCGACATACTTGAATTCGAGTACGTCTTTCGGGCTGGTTTGAATGGTGTAGTTGCCGTTCAGGTCAGTCATGGTTGCATTCTTCGTGCCTTTTACAGACACGCTTACTCCAACAAGGGGTTCACCCATTTCTTTGTCTTTCACCAGACCAGAAACTGTGTGTACTTGTGCGTACGCCCCCGTCATAAACATTCCTATCAGGAACATTACGACTGTAAGAAACGATCTTTTCTGCATAGTCTTTAAGGGTTAGGTTAATTATTATAGTAGTTGTAAAAAAATTATAAGCGTCTTTAGATTTTGCAAATATAGCTAAATGTCTGTTTGAGTGATATTTTGAACGTGTAATAAACGTTAAAATCTGTAGCATTTACGAATCAAAAAAAATGTTTGCGCAAACATTTGCGCAAACATTATGTGTTATAGTCCTATACATGTCTTTTTGTATGCAGCACCCGTGTCTTACATATTTATGTTCTTCACGACGATGGCTATGGTCTTCATCATCACGTACTGCTCCGAGAGATACATGAGTCCGCCGTACTGGTTGCCTGTTCCCCACGAGTTCTTGGCTATGTAGTAGCGTTTGCCGTTCTCGTCGTGCGCTATGCCTATGAGCGCCATGCAGTGGTCGTCGGTGGTGTGGTGGTTCTCGAACTCTATCTGTCGCTGTTGCTGCGTGTATGGTCGCTGCTTGGTGAGTTCCGCCACGCCGCGCTTGAAGTCGAAGCCCACTTCGCTTGTGTCGCCTTCCCAGCATACGGGGTGTCCGGCGCGCAGCGAGCGTTCTATGCGCTTCATCATCACGTCGATGGGCACGTTGTAGTATAGCTCGTTGCTGTAGTTGTCTGGCACTTCGAGCACGAACGCTTCGCCGAAGCGGTGGTGGGTGAAGCTCGTCATGGCGAGATATTCGCCGCGCATGCAGACGCTGTGGGCGAACTCGAGCGGTGTGTATTCGGCTCCGAGCATGTACACCTTCTTGGGCAGCGCTCCTATGCGCTCGTCGAAGAGTCGTTCTGTGCGTTGCTTCATCTGGCTCAGGTTGCGCGACGAGTTGGAGAGCATCTCCAGACGTTTCGTGAGGGCGTTGTAGTTGATGTCGCGTGCATGGTAGGAGTCGTAGGGCATGATGCCGTATTCGTCGAGCAGGCGTAGCAGCAGCGGCGCCGTTCCGTGCAGCGTCATGCGGTTGAAGCCTTTCGAGAGGAAGTGGAAGCGTGCCTGCTCATCGAGCTGGTAGCGCGCTATGTAGTCGACGGAGAGGTTCACCGAGTCGCCCATCTGTATGTGTTCGCTCTCGATGGTGGCGAGCATGGCGTACGCCCAGCAGAGCGAGCTGTGGCCCTGGTCCTTGACGGGCGTGTAGCCGAGCAGCACTTCGTTGGTGAAGCGCTTCGCCTTCGAGGTGTTCGAACTGGTGGGGGCGAGGTCGCAGGAGGTGATGGCTGCGAGTGTGACGAATAGTATAATGAGTTTGCGCATAGAATGTTTTTTGATAGGGGGTGCAGTTGTCTCAACTGCACCCCCTGATGATTACTTCACGCCCTTCATGCCTGAGAGGAACGCCTTTGCGACGCCGAACTTCAGGAACATATCCAGTCTTACCGGCACATGATGTACGTCGTCCGTAACGTAGAAGCGCGTAATCTCCTTCTCCTTATTGCCTTCGTTCTCGATGTACGAGAGCTGCAGGCAGCGGTACTTCACGCCGTTGTCGCCCTTGACGGTGGTCTTGCCCTTGTATTCGAGGATGGCGTTGATGATCTTCGGTCCGTCGGTGATGGGTATGTGTATGCGCTTGCCCTTCTTCCAGCTCTCGGGGTTGAACGAGCGTGCGCGCAGGAAGATGCTCATCATGTCGTAGGCGCACGCCGTGCGGTTGAACTCGTTCCATACGTGTTCGCCGTTGTTCTTCTGTCGGTGCAGCTTCACGTGCTGATGGTTGTTGCTGTACGAGTAGAACGCCTCGTCTACGGTGTAGCGTTTGCCCTCGCGCGCTCCTTTGCGATAGTAGAGTGGTTCGAGGTCGAGCGTGTTGTAGCAGAGCAGCGTGTCGCGCATCACGAACATCTTGTCGAGCGTCTTCGACGTGCGTGTGATGAGCGCCATGCGCAGCGCTGGCTTGCCGTGATAGTTGCTCTTCACTACCGACATTGATGCCGTGCCTGCCTTCACCCATACGAACTGCCAGTTGTAGTAGAGGTTATAAGACAGGAACTCGCCCGGCTTTACTGCCGTGTTGCGGTACTTGCATTGTGCCGTTGTGGTCTGCAGACCTGCCAATAGCAGGGCTACGACGAGGAGGAAGTGTCTGGTCTTCATATTATTTTTATTTTTATGATTTATATGGTAATCATAACTCTCAACTCTCAATTCTCAACTCTCAACTGTTAGAACGGATACGCAATGCCCATTTTCCGCGCTCTTTCCATGTTGCGCTGCTGTATCTTGCGTTGGCGTTCGCCCTTTTGTTTCTTTATCTTCTCGGGTTTCTGCTGGTCGAGTGGTTTCTCGTTGATGTTCCAGTTGAGCGTTACGTCCCACTTTGCCTTGCACTCTATCTCGTACGGATAGTAGAACACCTCTTCGGGTTGCAGGTTGGCGCTGTAGTCGCCCGTGTCCCACACGCCGTTGTTGTTGCGGTCGACGAACAGGCGGGCGTAGTATTTGCCCGGTCGTACGTAGTAGAACGCTGCCGTTGAGTTGGTTGTGCGCACGCTCTTCACCGCCTTGTCCTCGCCCGTGAGCAGTTCGACGACGAGGTTCTCGCCCTTGAGCTGCGCTATGTTGAGCACCAGACTGCTGTAGTCGTCCATGGCGCCCACCTTGAAGCCCTTCTTCAGCTTTCGCGACGCGTTGCCGTAGATGTCGGTGAAGGCGAGCGAGTCGATTTCGAGGCTGTATTCTATGCCCGGACGCCACTCGGCGCGCAGTATGTACTGGCGCTTCGACTCTGCGGTGGCTATGCTGTCGCCCCACATCTTCTGCTTCACTGGCTCGAAGCGCAGCGGCGCTACGTACCAGAGCGTGTCGTGCTTGGCGTAGAGGTGAATCTTCGACGTGTCGGCAGAGGCGAGCGGCGTGTCGAACTCGAAGCGCAGGTTGCGGTCGGGGTCGAGCTTCGACTCCATAGCGAGCTTGAACTCCAGTTCCTTCGGCGGCATCACGGAGTCGTACGCCTCGCCGCGCTTGCGCTTCTTCTCCTGCTGCTTCTTCCAGCTCTCCAGCTCCTTCTGCGCCTCCTTCAGGCGGCGTTCGTAGGGCTGCTTAGAGAGAATCTGCAGCGTGTCGGTCTGCGGTACGAGGTTGCCCAGCGTGTCGGTCATCTCGTAGGTGAGGCTGAGGCTAAGCGTGTCCTGATTGACGAGCGCCGTGTCGCGCAGCCAGTAGGTTATGGTGTCGCGGCGCACAGACGGCTCTATAAGGAGTCGGTCGGTAGCGTCGAAGTTGAGCGGCACTATCTTGGGCAACTTCTTCGAGCCGTAGCTGAAGAACAGCGTGAAGCGGTCGGGCTGCAGGCGCTCCGACTTCAGGAAGAAGCGGTCGGTCTGCACGTGTTCGAACGCTCTGAGCACGAGGTCGTCGGGCGTGAAGCGTATGTATCCCGTCTGCTTTATGTCCTTGATATGCAGCGAGTCGAGCCAAAGCGTGTCCTGTCGCACGGCGTCGCAGAACGCAGGGCGTATGGTGTCGTGCGAGAAAGCCATCTGCTCGCTCTTCTGCGAGAACATATAGTTGCCGTCCTGGTCGTTGAGGGCGTAGATGCGGTAAGCGCCCGGCGCCACACCCTTTATGACGAAGTGTCCGCGTGAGTCTGCACGTGCCACGCGCAGCATCGGTATCTTCATGAAGCACGAGTCGCCCATCTCGGCGTACAGACCCACGAGTATGCCCTTCACCGGCTCGAGGTTCTCAGCCGCCACCACGGTGCCAGCCACTTCGAGCGTGTCGATATGGTCGCCCGTAGAGAAGCTGTAGGTGTAGTTGCCCATCGGGTTGCCCTCGTTGTTGTCGGAGATGGCGTCAGAGAAGTCGACGGTGTACGTAGTGTTGGGCTTCAGCGAGTCCTTCAGCTCCACGCTTATCTTCTTGCCCGAAGCCTTTATCTCCGCCTGCTCAAGCTGCGGCGGCGACACCACCACCTTCTCCGATGCGTTGTCGAGCTTTATGAACTCGTCGAAGTAGATGTTCACCTTCTTCGCCTGCACGTTAGTGCTGCGGTCGGCAGGCGTCGAGCCTATCACATGCGGCGGCGTCTCGTCGTACCATCCTCCGTCGGGGCGTCCCATGCGAGCGCACGACGAGAGCAGCGCGATTACACCTATTATATATAGTATGTTTCTTAGTTTCAGCATTTGGCTTTTATTTGTTTTATAGCTAAACTCTTTTAGATCGGTCGGTGCTGTTCTTGCTTTGTCACCATTTCACGATTATACAATACGTTGGTGCACTTGAGACAAGTGCACCCCCTGAAGATAGCAACACAAATGTCACCATCTCAACACTTCACCACCTCACCACAACAACATCACACCATCACACCCCCATAATCTCCTCAATGGTCTTGCGGTTGTTAGATAGGCGCGGTATCTTGTGCTGTCCGCCCAGCTTGCCCTTAGAGCGCAGCCAGTCGTCGAACTGACCTTCGCGCGCAACGACAACCTCAAGCGGCTGCAGCGTGATGTCGTGGAAGCGCTTCGCCTCGTAGTCGGAGTTGATAGCCTGCAGTTGGTGGTCGAGTATGTCGGCGAACTCGTTGATGTTCTCCGGCTCCTTGGCGAACTCGATGAGCCACTGGTGGCGGCACTTAGCGTTGGCATCCATGAACACCGGCGCAGCCGTGTACTCCTTCACCTCGGCACCGGTCTGCTGGCAGGCGTAGGCGAGTCCCTTCTCGGCGTTGTCCTGTATCAGTTCCTCGCCGAAGGCGTTGATGAAGTACTTCGTTCTGCCCGTGATGACGAACTTGTATGGGCGCACCGATGTGAACTTCACAGTGTCGCCAATCATGTAGCGCCACAGTCCGCACGAGGTGCTGATGAGCATGGCGTAGTTCTTGCCTACCTCCACGCCCTCAAGCGGCACGATGTTCGGGTGCTCCGAGTCGAACTCGTCCATCGGTAGGAACTCGTAGAACACGTCGTAGTCGAGCATCAGCAACATCGACTTGTCCGTAGGGTCGTTCTGTATGCCGAAGAAGCCCTCCGAGGCGTTGTACGTCTCCATGTAGTGCATACGGTCGCTCTTTATGATGTGCTCGTACTGCGAGCGGTAGGGCGTGAACGCTATGCCACCATGGAAGAACACCTCCAGGTTGGGCCACACCTCGTCGAGGCGCTCCTTGCCCGACAGCTCGAGCACGCGCACCAGCACGCTGAGCATCCATGAGGGCACGCCCGATATGTTCGTCACGTTCTTGTTCAGACACTCGCGGGCGATGCGGTCGCGCTTCACCTCGAAGTCGCTGAGCAGCGCGGTCTGCTTCTTCGGCACACGCACGAGGTTCACGAGCGGGTTGATGTTCTCGATGAGAATGGCGCTGAGGTCGCCCACGAGTGAGCCTGCCACGTTGTAGTTGGGCGCGTGCGAACCGCCTAAGATCAGTCCCTTGCCGTCGAACATGCGGCTCTCGGGGTTGTTCTGCAAGTAGAGTGCCACCACGTCGGTGCCACCCTTGTAGTGGATGTTCTTCAGTCCCTCAGCCGATACGGGTATGAACTTGCTCTTGTCGTTCGTAGTGCCCGACGACTTGGCGTACCACTTCACCTTTCCGGGCCACAGCACGTCAGCCTCGCCGTGGCGCATACGGTCGATGTCAGCCTTCAGTTCCTCGTACGTGTTCACCGGCACGTTGCGCACGAAGTCGCCGTACCCCTTTGTCGTAGCGAAAAGATGATTTCTGCCATACTCGGTGTTGGCAGCCGTGTGCAGAAGGTGCTGCAACACACGGTGCTGCAGTGCCTCTGGTTCGGTGAAATGTTGTTCCAGCTTGTGCTGTCGGGGTGCGAATGCATATCGTGCAATGCCTGTTAAGCTCATGGTCTATTGTTTTATATTAATGTAATTTCTGCCATCTGCATCGGTCGACGCAGACATCCGCATCGGTCGGTGCAGACGTCCGCATCGGTCGGCGCAGATGCTAAACGTAGTACGTAGACATCTGTTTTGACCCACTTTCTTGTCAGTGTTTCTTCCTGTCCTCTTCGATAAACCGCAGCAGATGCTCCACAGCCTCACTCTCCGGTATCGCTTTCTCCACGCACATCTTCTGCTTGTAGAGCGATATCTTGCCCGGTCCGGCACCCACGTATCCGTAGTCGGCGTCCGCCATCTCGCCCGGTCCGTTCACGATGCAGCCCATGATGCCAATCTTCAAGCCCTTCATGTGTGCCGTAGCCGCCTTTATCTTGGCGATGGTGGAACGCAGGTCGTAGAGCGTTCTGCCGCAACCCGGGCAGGAGATGTACTCCGTCTTCGAGGTGCGCAGACGAGCCGCCTGCAGTATGGCGAACGCGGTGTCGGTGATGTCGCGCACGGCGATGTCGCCGTTGTTCATCAGCCACAGACCGTCTGTCAAGCCGTCGATCATCAGCGCACCCATATCGGCTGCCGCCTCAAGCTGCAGGTCTGCCTTCTCCGCGCTGCTATGACCGTACATCTGGGCGAACACAACGGGGTTGAACAAGCCGTTCGACCACAGTTCGTGAGCCAGCGCACGCTGCTCGCCGAGGCGGTTCTGCTGGTTGGACACAGCCACTACCACCACCTCCGGGTGAGCCTTCAGGCAAGCCATGTACTCCTCCGACGGCGCACCGAGCTGCAGCACGAGGAACTTCACCTCTGCCTTTACTCCGCCCACGAACGGCGTAGCGTTGTACGGGAAGATAGGGTAGGTGTTCGGTTCGCCGGTGTAGGCGTTGAAGTCGATGATGTATTTCTGTCCTTCGCAACGGTTCTTGGGCAGGCTGGCACCGCAATAGATGTAGTCGGGGGTCATATCGGGGTTGAACTCCACGCTCTCTGCGTCGTCGTTCTGTCCTAATGAAGCAATCACGACGGGCGTGTTCGAGCCGCCTATGCCGCCAGCAGCGCGTGTAGGGCGACGCTCGGGGCGCACCCACGAGAAGTCCTTCGCCTCGGTTCCGGGCACGAGGGTGTGTCCGGCGCGCTTCGTGATATAGTCGACGAGGTGGCGTGCGACGGGTATCTCCGCCTCCGGCTCCTCGCTCAGACTCACGCGGATAGTGTCGCCGATGCCGTCGGCAAGCAGTGCGCCGATGCCCACCGCACTCTTGATGCGTCCGTCCTCGCCCTCGCCTGCCTCGGTCACGCCGAGGTGGAGCGGATAGTGCATATCGGCCTGGTCCATCTCGGTGATGAGCAGGCGCACGGTGCGCACCATGATGACGGTGTTCGATGCCTTGATGCTTATCACTACGTTGTCGAACTGCTCCTTCTTGCAGATGCGCAGAAACTCCATGCAGCTCTCGACGATGCCTTCCGGCGTGTCTCCGTAGCGCGACATGATGCGGTCGGAGAGCGAACCGTGGTTCACGCCGATGCGCACCGCCGTGTGGTGCTCGCGGCAGATGTTGAGGAAGGGCACGAAGCGATCTTCCAGTTTCTTGAGTTCGTCGGCATACTCTGCGTCGGTATACTCAATCTTCTTGAACACACGCGCCGGGTCTACGTAGTTGCCCGGGTTGACGCGCACCTTCTCTGCGTACAGCGCAGCCACGTCAGCCACGTTGGCGTTGAAGTGAACGTCAGCCACGAGCGGTGTGGTGTAGCCGTCGGCACGCAGTTGTGCGTTTATGTTCTGCAGGTTCTCAGCCTCTCTGCGGCCCTGCGTAGTGAGTCGCACGAGTTCGCCGCCTGCCTTTATGATGCGCTCAGCCTGAGCCACGCACGCCTCCGTGTCGTTGGTGTTGGTTGTGGTCATCGACTGCACGCGTATCGGGGCGTCGCCGCCAAGCTGTATGTCGCCTACCTGAACTGGTGAGGCTTCGCGGCGGCGGTAGTTGAAGAGATCAATCATGATTTTTGATGTTGTTGTGTTGAGATGTTGAGGTGGTGAGAGATGTTGAGGTGTTGAGATGGTGAGATGGTGAGGTGTTGATGTGTTGAGAGATGTCGTGAGATGTTGTTGTGTTGATGTGGTGAGTTGTTGAGAGATGTACTATTGTCACCACATCACCACCTCACCACAACAACATATCACCATCTCACCACCTCACCATCTTAACATTTATATTCAAACTTCACCTCAGCGAGCTCCTTGTTCGCCTTTTCTATCTTCTCTCCCAAGCCAGCCTTGTACTGAGCCATCTTCTCTGCGATGCCTTCGTCGCAGAGCGCAATCATCTCGCAAGCGAGGATGGCTGCGTTCATGGCTCCGTTCACGCCTACTGTTGCAACGGGTATTCCCGGGGGCATCTGTATGATAGAGAGCATGGCGTCGAGACCGTCGAGCATACCCTTGATAGGTACGCCGATGACGGGCAGAGTGGTGCTTGCTGCGATGACGCCGGGCAGAGCTGCTGCCATGCCTGCTGCGGCAATGATTACCTTAACGCCACGCGCCTTTGCGCCCTTAGCGAAACTTTCAACTGCGTCCGGTGTGCGATGAGCAGAGAGGGCGTTCACTTCAAACGGCACCTGCATGTCGTTCAAGAACTTGCATGCCTTTTCCATAACGGGCAGGTCTGAGGTGCTGCCCATGATGATGCTAACTAATGGAGTCATAATATTTTATTGTTTATTGTTTATTCTTTCTTTCTTAAGCCTTCCTAAGCCTCTTTAGGCCTTCCTAAGCCTCTTTAGGCCTTTCTAAGCCTTTGCTAACTCAAAACTGAATAATTCACAATCGGCGAAGCCGACAACTCAAAATTCAAAACTCAAAATTCTTAAGCCTTTGCTAACTAAGCCCTCCCCGACGGGGAGGGTTGGGAGGGGCTACAGCCCCAGTATTATCACGAAGGCGATGAGCACGCCTACGCCGAAGCCCGCCGTCACTTGCGAAAGGGTGTGCTGTCGGAGTATTATGCGGCTGGTGCCGACGAGTCCGGCGAGCACGAGCGAGAAGCAGAGCCACGTGATGGGGTTGAACATGAAGATGAACGAGAAGGCGAGCAGAGCGCCCACCACGCCACCGATGGCTGCGGTGTGCGTCGATATCTTCCACCACACGTTTATCAGTGCGCACACTATCTGTATCACGAGCGCCGCCATGAGTATGTTGCCCATGAAGTGCGGAATGTTATACAGTCGCATTACGTAGAAGCAGGCGTAGTAGCTCACTATCGAGAGCAGATAGGGCACCACGCGGCGCTCCTTGCGGCTGAGCTGTATGAGTGTCCAACCGTGATAGTTGCGGTAGAGCTTGATGAGCATTGTGGGCATGAGAATGGTGAAGAAGTAGACCATAGCGAGCACGCTCAGTTTGTACCCCCACGGCATCTGACTGAGATAACTGAACGTGAAGAGTACGGTCATCCCTACCAAAGACAGATAGAACGGGGTGAACACCGCGCTCAGGGCGCGGGCTGCGAGTATTATGTTCTTTTCTTTCATAATTAGTTCTTTCTCATTCTTGCCACCGGTATGCCCAGTTGCTCGCGATACTTTGCCACGGTGCGTCGTGCGATGGGGTAGCCGAGCTTCACGAGCGCCTCTCTGAGAGCGTCGTCGCTGAGCGGTTTCGCCTTGTCTTCCTTGCCGACGAGTTCTTTCAGCGCAATCTTTATCTTGCGTGTAGACATCTCCTCACCGTCTTCGTTGGTGTAGCCGTCGCTGAAGAAGAAGCGCAGCGGGTAGGTTCCCCAGTTGGTCTGCGCGTACTTCACGTTGCTGACGCGCGATATTGTGCTTATGTCGAGCCCCGTGCGGTCGGCGATGTTCTTCAGAATCATCGGCTTCAGGTCAGCCTCGTCGCCGTCCTGGAAGAACTTGCGTTGCCAGTCGATGATAGCCTGCATGGTGAGCGTGAGCGTGCGGTAGCGCTGCTTTATCGCTTCGATGTATCCCATTGCGCGCTCCACCTTCTGCTTTGCGTAGAGCAGCGCTTCCTTTTCGCGGCGCGACATCTTCTCCTTGTTGTTGCGATAGGTCTCCATGAGTTCGCTGAACGAGGAAGAGACGCGCAGCTCCGGTATGTTTCCGTTGTTTATGTAGAACGACACGTTGCCGTTGTCGTCGGTGTCGATGATGAAGTCGGGCGTAATCTGCTGCACGTTGCGTCCCTCGGTCTCGCCGAGCGAAGCGCCCGGTTTGGGGTTGAGTCGGCGCAGCTCCTCCAGCACACGCTGTCCGGTGAGTTCGTCCACGCCCAGCATTTGCGGCAGCTTCTCGAAGTGCTTCTTCGCGAAGTCGTTGAAGTGCTTCTTCACGACTGTCGTCATCAGCTGCTTCATTCTGTCGTCGGGTCGGCGTTCTATCTGCAGCAGCAGACACTCCTGCAGCGAGTGCGCACCGATGCCAGCCGGGTCGAAGGTCTGCAGGATGCCTATTATGCGGTCGATGTCCTCCACGTCGCAGTAGACGCCCTGATAGATAGCCAGCTCGTCGCATATCGACTGGCTGTCCTTGCGCAGCAATCCGTCGCTGTCGAGCGATCCGATGACGTATTCCATTATCTTCTGGTCGTTCTCCGAGAGGTCTATCTCGCCCATCTGCTCCTTCAGCTTGTCGTAGAACGAGCGTGTGTCGCCGTATACCATCTCCTCGTAGTCGGCAGAATCGGCTCCGTAGGCTCCGGTGTAAGCCGCGGTAGGCATGTCTTCGTCGGAACCGGTCATACGGTCGAGCGCATTGTTCAGCGCCGACTCGCGTTCCTCTCGCTCTGTGTGAGCGGCGAAGGCGTCCGCCTCGGTGTCCACCTCGTCCATGTCGCCACCGTTGCTTTCGCCGTTGCCGCCGTCGTTGTCTGAAGAGGAAGCGTATGCGGGGCTTTCCTGACTGTCGTATGAGGTGTTCGAGTCGTAGATGTCGTCGTCTGCCTTTACGAGCGCAGGGTTGTCGTCGAGCTCCGCGTTCACGTTCTCTTCAAGCTCCGTGACGGGCATCTCGAGCATGTGCACCTGCAGCATCTGCTGTTGCGTCAGGCGCTGCAACTGCTGCTGCTTCTGTTCCTGGGTTTGTATTAGTTTCATAATATTTCTGGTGGCGTTTAGGCCTTTCTAAGCCTCTTTATGCCTTTCTAAGCCATTGTTGACTAAGCCTCTTTAAGCCTTTCTAAGCCATTGTTGACTAAGCCTCTTTAAGCCTTTTTAGGCCTTTCTAAGCCAAGGCGTAAAGAGGCTTAGAAAGGCTTAGTTCGGCTTAGGCGCAGCCTTTGAAGTACTCCTTTAGCCTCTCCACAGTAGTGGTCAGCAGCTCGGGCGCTTCGTTGCTGTATCTCTGCCAAACCAGCTTCGCCTCGTCGTTGAGGGGCGAGTGGGGCAGCGGTTCGCGCTTCAGGATGGGGTCGAATGTCTGGTATATCTTCAGCACATCTACCACCTCTTCGGGCTTCAAGCCCAGCAGACGCGCCATATCCTGCACCTCCGGCGTCTCGCTCACCATAGTGTTCGTCATCAGCTGGAAGTAGAGACTGAGGATGATGGTGAGCATCACCGGCGTCAGCTTCCGTTCGGTGTCGATAGGCAGATAGTCGTGCTCAAAGGGCAGCGTCATATCCATGCCGCTGTAGAAGGCGTTGCCGAAGCCGAACCCCGCCATCTGCCTGAGCCGCTTCACGTCGCGTGCCAGTCGGCGTGGGTTTTCGGCGTACGTGTCCCATAGGCGTTGCAGCGAAGGCGTGGCGTGCTCTTCGAGCGCCACCATCTGTTCCTGCAGCGTCTTCGGCGGAATATGCAGCTCGAGCGCCAGATCTATCACGGGGCGCGAGTATTCCGACTTTACGCCTGCCGGACTCTTCTGGTAGAGCTGCACGATAAGCAGCCAGTAGTCGTCTGTCCAAAGAGGATGAATTGCCATATATTATATAATAATGTATTGTTTAATGCTTGCAAAGTTACAGAAAGTCTTGCACATAAGGGCACGCCCGCCATACTTTTTTTGTGCAGGGGTAAAGAGTTGTTAAGGTGTTTTGTGAGGCTTTGAGCGCTTTTCTGGGGACGTTTTCAGTAAAATCGCAGTTTTTCTTGCAATTTTACAGTATAAAAAGTCAGTTTGGTTGAATTTTTTAAAAATTTATTGCAAAACATTATCGAATTGCAATTTATTTTGTACTTTTGCGGTTAGTAATTTTAAAACTTATAGACTATGAAGAAAACTTTACTCTCATTGGCAGCAATGTTGCTGCTCGCAGGTGGTGCTTCGGCACAGACAGCAAAGTCAGCTGCAGTTTATACTGACAAGGTAGACGCAACTCCGGTTAGCGTTGTAAAGAAGGCAAAGGCTCCTATGATGAAGGAGGAAGAATCAAAGTATGTGCTTCTTGGCTTCAGTGGTTCTGAGAATCCGTCACAGCTGAATGGCTTCCCGGCATGGTCATCTGTTTCGCTTGTAATGTCAGAGTTGGATAATGGCGTAGATTACGATTTCTCTGAAATGGCAGGCTACAAGATCGTAGGTCTCAACTTCGCGGTAGCAGCTAATTTGGGTGAGAAGGCAGGTGCATTAGCTATTGTATATCAGGATGAGGATGACCAGCAGGGTACAGAGCTCGATTCGCCTTATCTCGTTGAGGACAAGAACTATAAGGTCAGCACAGTAGAGAACCAGCAGCTTAATTTGCAGTGGAACTCCGTAGCTTTTGCTGAGCCGTATGAGATCACAGGCGACGAGCCAGCTTTCATGTACGGTTTGGCATACGAGCAGGTGAAGGGTGATGGCAGTTCTCAGGAAGAGTTCCCGTTCCTCACTGGCGTGAGCACAGATAACGGCGTTGCCGGCATGTTCCTCGCTTATGGTCAGCCTTCTTCTAAGTATAAGGAGGGTATGTACACGCTTAACAATGCTGACGATACAAATTCAGAGAAGCGTTGCCTTTGCATGCAGCTCATCCTCGAGAAGCCGGACGGCTCAACAGTAATCCTCGGTCTGAATGGTTCTGACAAGCCTGTTGCTATGCAGTACTACTCACTCGACGGCAAGAAGCTCTCTGCTCCTCAGAAGGGCATCAACGTTGTTAAGATGAGCGATGGCACATCTAAGAAGGTGCTTGTTAAGTAAATATCTGAAAACACATATAAATGAAAATCCCAACGGAGGTTCGCCTCTGTTGGGATTTTTTTTTAGGGGGTGCACTTGTCTCAAGTGCACCAATCGAGTAAGTGCTGCACCAACCGAGCAGAAATGCACCATTTACTTTGTTGGTGCAGCAGAGACTGCTGCACCCCCTGGAAGTGCACCCCCTGGAAGTGCACCAACCGCGCAAGCACTGCACCAACCGAGCTAACCATAAGAGGTTATGTTGAGGTGCGTGGGGGATGTGTCAAAACTCGCAAGCAGTACGCCCCGAAGGGGCAGAAGCACATAGCCCAGGGCAGCGCCCTGGGTATTTTGTATTTATAATGAACAATGCGCCCTGTAAGGGCAAAAGCTTAATAATTAGGCTTTTGCCCTTACAGGGCGAATGTAGATGTGTGGTATAATGTTTACCCAGGGCGCTGCCCTGGGCTATGTGATTATTGGGCTTTCTTGCTCTGGCAAGCGGCAAAGCCGAGCGCAGCCCGTCTTTGACCACATTTTTAGTTTTACCGGACAGCAATATTTTGTAACCAATATTTTGTAACCAGCGGCGGAGGCCGGAGACCTCCGCTACGGGGGCGCTATGAGGCTACTTGAGGTATTCGGCGACCTCCGCTACGGGGGCGCTACGTGGTTACTTAAGATATTCGGCGAGCTTCGCAACGGCGCGTGCTCGGTGCGAAATACCGTTCTTGATGTCCATGCCGAGCTGTGCGAACGACTCCTCGTAGCCTTCGGGCACGAAGATAGGGTCGTAGCCGAAGCCCTCTGTGCCCTGCTTCTCGCGCGATATGGTGCCGCGCACGATGCCCTCGAAGAGCGTGTAGTCGGCAACGTCGCTGCGGCGTGCGAGAGCTATCACGGTGCGGAACTGCGCACGGCGGTCGTTGCTGTCGCCCAAGCGTGCGAGCAGCTTCTGCATGTTGGCTTCAGAGTTGTGGTCGGTACCCTCGGCGTAGCGTGCCGAGCGGACGCCCGGTTCGCCTCCAAGCTCGGGCACTTCGAGTCCCGTGTCGTCGGCGAAGCAGTCGTAGCCGTAGTTGTCCACTACGTAGCGCGCCTTCTGAATGGCGTTGCCCTCAAGCGTGTTGGCTGTTTCGGGGATGTCTGCGTGGCAGTTGATGTCTTCGAGCGAGAGTACGTCGAAGCGGTCGCCGAGTATGGCGCGTATCTCCGAGAGCTTGTGCTTGTTGTTTGTGGCGAAGACGATGGCCCCACCCCGTCCCTCCCCGTCGGGGGAGGGGTATGATTGCTGTGGATTGTTCATTGTTCTTTTGGTTTTTAATAAGCCTTTGCTGACTACTAACTAAGCCTTTCTAAGCCTTCTTAGGCCTTCCTAAGCCTTTGCTGACTACTGACTAAGCCTTCCTAAGCCTTTGCTGACTACTAACTAAGCCTTTCTAAGCCTCTTTAAGCCTTTGCTGACTATTAACTAAGCCTTTCTAAGCCTCTTTAGGCTAACTAAGCCCTCCCCGACGGGGAGGGTTGGGAGGGGCTCTTAACCTTAACCTTTATCTGGTCGAAGCCCTCGCCGTAGACGCCGATGACGCTGCTCTGCGACACGAAGGCGCGCGGGTCTATCGTCTTGATGAGGCGGAAGATGAGTACCGACTCGCGCTTCTTGGCGAGCAGACATATCACCTTCATCTCCTTACCCGTATACCATCCGTGACCGTCGAGGATAGTGAGCGTGTGGTCGGTCTTCTCGGTGATGGCTTTTGCTATCTCCTTATACTTGTGCGAGAATATCATGAACTGCACCGATTGCCGTTGCACGCTCATCACGTAGTCGAGCATGTTGCATTCTATGAACATCGTACACAGACCGAACACTACCATCTGGCAGCGCTGCGGGAACGGACCGAAAGAGTCGATGGCGAGACAGCTGCCGATGATGACGAGGTCGACCATGATGAGACCCTTGCCGAGCGACACGTTGTAGTATTTGTTCACTACGGCTGCGATGATATCGGTGCCGCCCGTGCTGCCGTTGTTCAGGAACACTACAGCCAACGCCGTGCCCGTAAGCATACAGCCGATGATGAGCGACATGAAGTCGTTGCCCTCGCCCATGAGCTTGTAGAAGGTGCCGTCGGGCATCTCCACAATCTTCTGCGCCAGGTCGAGCATCACGGTTATGGCTATCGTGGCATAGATGGTTTTTGCAAGGAATTTTATTCCGAGCTCCTTCAGAGCCGCCACGATGAGCAAGGCGTTGATGATGAAAAATGTCCATTGAACTGGAAATTTTGTGGCATAGAACACGATGGCTCCGATACCGGCGATGCCTCCGGTTACGATTTCATAGGGCAACAGGAACACGGTGAAACCGAAGGTGTAAAGCATCAAGCCGAGGGTGATGTTGAAGTAGTCCTTCGCTTCTTGCCAGATAATTTTGCGGTCGATGGTCATAGGATTTATAGTTGTTATTTTATAACTACATTCACAATCTTATTAGGTACGACAATCACCTTCACGACTGTCTTTCCGTCGAGATACTTCTTGCTCTGATCGTCGGCGAGCACTGCAGCCTGAATCTCGTCGTTGGTAGCGTCGGCAGCGAACTTTTTCTGGAAGCGTGCCTTGCCGTTGAACGACACGGTGAGCTGCACCTCGCTCTCCACGAGATACTGCGGGTTGAACACGGGCCATGCTGCGTCGCATACGGTAGTGGTGTTGCCCAGAGCGTGCCACAGCTCCTCTGCGATGTGCGGAGCGAACGGCGCGATGAGCACCACGAGCTGCTCGAGCACCTGCTTAGAGCGGCACTTCTGCTGTGCCAGCTCGCCCACGGCAATCATGAACGCCGAGATAGAGGTGTTGTAAGAGAAGTGTTCGATGTCCTCAGTCACCTTCTTTATGAGCTTGTGCAGGCTCTTCAGGTTGTCGGCTGTAGGCTCAGCGTCTGCTGGCAGGAACTCGTCGGTGCGGTTCTCGTAGAACAGCGCCCAGAACTTCTTGAGGAAGCGGAAGCAGCCGTCGATGCCGTTGGTGTCCCAAGGCTTGCTTGCCTCCACCGGACCGAGGAACATCTCGTACAGACGCAGCGTGTCGGCGCCGTACTTCTCTACGATCATGTCGGGGTTGACGACGTTGAACATCGACTTCGACATTTTCTCTACAGCCCAGCCGCAGATGTACTTGCCGTCCTCGAGCACGAACTCGGCGTTGGCATACTCCGGTCGCCAAGCCTTGAACGCCTCTATGTCGAGCACGTCGGCGCTCACGATGTTCACGTCTACGTGTATCGGTGTGACGTCGTAGTCCTTGCGCAGGTTGTACGATACGAAGACGGGAGCCTTAGAGTGGT
>ERZ1026870.487-NODE-487-length-21992-cov-6.731048_pt1 | contig 21992 bp, 19 predicted proteins | sample MGYA00380165_ERZ1026870 | MGnify/ENA primary metagenome ERZ1026870 (study PRJEB33269, sample SAMEA4719801) | human gut metagenome | biome: human-associated habitat; feature: organic feature; material: feces | place: Cameroon | collected 2013-10 ...
AAGAGACAGGAAGAAGCCCTCGCGAGGCTCGCGATCGTGCTGCCCCTGCGGATGGAGAGTGCGCTGAACGCCTCTATGTCGGCGATGGCGTAGTCCTTGACGATGAAAGAATACATTTTGGTATCCGAATATTGACGGAGAAAGCCCTGAACGAAAGGCGCGCGTAGAATGTTCCGGATTTGAAATTCAGTCTCATTTCCGAACCCGTTTCTCAGGATCCACACTCATGCAGAAAACCCTTGCCGCAGGCGCCTTGGCGCTTTCCCTTTTGGCGACTCCCATTGTAGCGGCTCAGGCCGCCTCCGCCTCAGACGGCTCAAACCCGAGCGCGGCGCTCGCCGACTGTCTCCATCAGCACGCCACCGCGAGCGACAAGCAGATCCTCGTGCAGTGGGCCTACGTCACGCTCTCGAAGACCTCGGCCGGCAAGGCCGTTCAGACGATTCCGGCCGCCAAGGTGCAGAGCGTCGAATCGAGCGCCCAGAAGGCGCTCACCAATCTCGTCGTCGGCCGCTGCTCGGCGCCCGCCCTCAAGGTTCTCGTGAAAAATCCCAAGAACGGCCTTCAGGAAACAATGACGCTTCTCGCCGGGAAGCTTGTGGATGCGGAAATCAAGCGCCGCGCCTCGCCCCTTCTCTCCCTCACGATGACGGACCTGATGGGCCTCAAAAATTGACATCCTCCGTCGGCGAGGGTTTCTCGGCGGGATTTGGCTAAACTTGGCCGAATGAGGAAATATTTTTTGGCCGAATGAGGAAACACAAACAGCGTTGACATCCTACCTCGGCTAATCACGGGTTTTCTCGGCGCGACTTTGTAAGGAACCATGCGCGCCTGCGTCCCTGCGGACTTGAGAGATTGTCCGCATTGACGCGCGCGGCTCGAGGCCCGATACTTTGTGCTTTCGCCTTCCTTCTGGAGATCCCGCATGCGCAAGCTCTGCCTCGTTCCCGCTCTTCTTCTGGCCGCCGCCGGCGCCTCGGCCGAAACGCCGATCAAGCTCTGGAACGACTACGTCTACAACCAGCCCGTCGAGAGCGTCAAGGCCGAAGCCGGGATCTTCGACTGCTCGCAGCGCGGCCAGCAGATGTTCTGCCGCGCCAACGTCGAATTTGCCGGCCACAAGGACTGGGGCGAAGTGTTCTTCTTCACGGACGGCCGGCTCAAGGCCGTCTCGCTCTTTGCGCCCATCTCGCGTGCGCACTTCACGGATGCGGCCGCCGCCGTGAGGAAAACCGGCATGACGCCCGCCGTCCTCACGGACCATGAGGACAAGGTCGCCTTCGACTTCTTCCAAGCCAAGCTCCAGGCCAAATCCATGGCCTCCATCGACCGCGAGCTCGCCTCGAAGGAAACCGAGCTTCTCAAGGGCAAGAAGGTGGGCTACGTCTTCATCGACGCCAAGACGCTTCTTGAAAGCGTCAAGAGCGGCACCGTCTCCAATGCCGCCCAGTTCTTCCAGATTCACGCCCCCCGCACCCTGCGCACCGCCGAGCTCCTGCTCGACGATCAGGGCGTCGCCGTGAGCTTCCGCGCCCCGATGGCCGTTCAGGATGAAACCGGCAAGAGCATGCTCGAAGAAAAGAAAACCAAGTAACGCACGGCGGGCGCTCGCCCAAGGCTGCCGGCGACACCCGTTTTGACGGATTTCTGATCGCCGGCAACCGTTACCTCAACCCGCCGCCCTGAACTCCTCCGCATACATGCGGAGTACAACGTCCTCGAAACGTTGAAAATGTCCCGAACACTTTCAACGGCGAACCCGAAAATGCATGCATAGGCCTGCCATACAGAAGCCGACAGCACAAACGGCCAATGCCGCCATATATGCCCCCGTGTAATCGCCTTCCACGGAAAAAGCTCTCAAAAGCCACGGCCCCAAAATGCCGCCCAAGGAAAAGCCCGCAGCCATGATGCCGTAATTCACGGAGTTGTATTTCGCTCCGAACTGATCGACGGTAAAGCCGGGGAAAATGCCCACAAAGCCGCCATAACACATGCCCACCAAGCTGATGCCGCTAACGAAGTACAAGACATCTCCCTTTTTAACAGTGAGCAGAACAAGGAGTCCGGCTGCGGCCAGCACCAAGCTCATCAGAAGCGCAGGGATTCTGCCTAAACGATCAGATGCCAACCCTCCAACGATTCTGCCGCACGCATTCATCACTGCGAGCGCTGAAACGGCCCCCGCAGCTGCTGTCATCGACATGCCGGCCTGTTGCTGAGCAATGGTAGAGGCCGACGAAATCAACATCATCGCTCCAGTGCTTCCTGCGATAAAGAATGCGAGCATGCACCAGAACATCGGCGTTGCCAACATAGCCTTCCAATTCATGTCTGCCGTGCCCTGTCCTTCCAAAGTCTTCTGAGACGTCGGTTCTGGATATTCATTCTTTCCAATGATGAGCTCTACGATATTGTCGGGGCATTTTCGGCTCAAAAGCCCTCCGATAACAATCACTGCCCCGCACACGCAACCCAGTAACAAAAGCGTTTGCTCAATTCCGAAGAAGGCAATCATTGCACTTGCCACCGGAGGAAGCACAATCGAACTGAAGCCATAGCTCATGGAGGCGACGCCTCCGGCCAGACCTCGCCGATCAGGGAAGTACTTGATGGAACTGCCAATGGTGGCCGTGTAGGTGAGCCCAACGCCAAGGCCGAAAATCACCCCATAAAAGAGCATCAGCTCCATTACTGAAGAAGCAAACGAAGATAGGAAAAGCCCGCAACCGATCATCAGACCACCCACAGGAATGACCGCTCTGGCGCCAAACCTATCATTGAGCCAACCACCGGAAATCATAGCTATGGGATTAACGGCACTGGCAATGCTGAAGATAATGCCAAGTTCGGATGCCGTTACAGGATATCCAGAAAGAGACGACAATTTTGCGGCCAATGGCCCCGAAAACACGCTCCAGGCATAAAGCGATCCGGCAAAGAGATTGACCGCAGAGAAAATACACAAATAAACCCAGCGGCTGTTGCGAACAGACATTAAGTCACCTTCAGAAATTACAAATCAAGCGACAGCGTCCGCCTCGCATGAAAAAGCATTTTGCGGTCACAATGTCGCGAACAAATGAACCGAGGAAAAGGAACCTCGGTCCATTTCAATATGAGGAAAAAATCAACCCTTTTTGAGACGGACTCTGCCAACGCCGTCTTCAATGTCGATTTGCGTCCCATAGGGCAACGAAAGCCCTGCTAGCCGCTCTAGCGTTGAGTCATCGCGGGAAAGCCTCGGCAATCCGCGAACACTGCGCGGATCCTTCATTCCGAGCGAAATAGGATGGAGCTTCACCTCTGTGATGCGGCCGTTCTCAATGGTCCATGACGGAATGACCGCTTCCCAAATCTCAGGCATAACTGGGAAGCCGCGTGTTCCTTCTGCGCTTCTGACATCCATGTACTCACCTGTCTGCATCGTGACAGGCAGATGCATGTCGGCATACGCATCGTAGGGCTGAAGCTCCGTAGTCTCCGTTTCGAAGATGAAGTTTCCGATGCTGTAGAAAATCACCCCACCGTGATAAAGCTCGATGCCGCGAAGTTCGTGCGGTCCATGTCCGATAACAGCCGACGCACCTGCATCAATGCATGCACGGCAAAACGTTTCGTGAAATTCGGCCGGAACCGTTGTATTACGTCCTCGCATTTCATGCACATGCAGGCTCACAATAACCGTATCAGCCTGTCGCTTGGCTTCACGAATCGCGCTGATGGTTCGATCCAAGTCATCACGATTGGGTACAGTCTCGATGAACTCGTTGGCATCACAAACAAAATTCATGCGTCCGAACGGCATACGCCCCTCTGGAAAAGGAGCGGCGTATCCGCATTCGATTTTCTGCTCGATCGGCCAGTTGACCAGTGTCACGCGAGCAAGCTCCTTGACCATCCGAAAATGCTCGTCATTCACATGGTGAATGACTGAATGACGAAGAGGATTGAGTCCGGGTCTTCCGATCATGTCTTCGCTCTGACCACCGGCACGGGCTGCCGGATCAAAAGAGGAAGTAATGCCAATTAGCGCTGCTCTGGATTCAGGAAGTTCGACGTAAAGAGGGCGTGCAGCCTCCTGAAGATTGCTTCCAGTGCCTGTAAAAAGCATTTTGCGTTTTTTCAAGTGTCTTGCCGTTGCCAGCACACCCTCCTGACCAAAGTCGCCGGAATGATTGTTGGCCGTGTTGTAGACGTTGAAGCCATAGGCCGCGACATCGTCAAGCATGTCAGGATCCGTCATCGCCCACGTTCCTCCTGAACTCGCCGCCGGATAACCTTCCTGCCGATGAAACGTCATCTCCAGATTACAGAACCGAAAATCGTGCTCAGCAATCAAATCACGAATCTGTTCGAACCCTGAGTACTTCTTGTCCGAAAGACGCCGGGTGATGAAAACATCACCTGCCGCAACAAACGTAGATTTCATTTCAGAACTCCTCATAATCAGTCTCACGTCAGCGTGAAATTCGCTCACGATTCGAAATGATTCTAAGAGCAGAACTTTTTAGGACTCAGTTAACCGAGTTGCACAAGAAAGCCTCAAAAAACATTCAAAATGGCAGTGACGAAAACATGTGCGCTTCAACCTAATCTCGGAGACATTTCATGTGGGATTTGCTTATCAAAAACGGGCACGTCATCGACCCTTACAACGGCCGGGACGGCATTTTCGACATTGCCATTGAAGGCGGGCGCATCGCCGCAGTAGGCGCGTCTCTCGAGGGACGTTCCAAAGCGGTAGAGGACTGCTCCGGTCTTCTCGTCGTCCCTGGCATCATCGATGCACACATGCACCTCGGTAGCGTTTACGGCTCGCCTTACGGAGCACGCATGACGGCGCTCTCCGGCGTGACGACTTGCCTTGACATGGCTGGTCCGATTGATGAAATCCTTGCCGAGGGACACAGGACCGGAGCCGGTCTCAACGTCGCAATCATGGACAGACTTGAACCAAGCGAGCGCTACGGCACGAATGATCCTTCCTTGGAGCAGGTGCGTCACTTTGCCGACACCTGTACGGAAAAAGGGGCTCTTGGCGTCAAACTGGTCGGAGGTCATTGGCCCCTTACGCCAGAAGCATGCAGACGCGCAATCGAAGTCTGCAACGAAAACGGATACGCCGTAGCATGGCACGCAGGCACAACAACAGCCCAATCAAACATTCTCGGCGTTCGTCAGGCCGTTGAAATCGCCGGCAACATGCGTCTGCACCTCGCCCACATCAATTCCTACTGTCGCGGCCGCATTCTCCACCCCGAGGAAGAAGCCCGAGAAGCGCTCGAACTTCTCAAGGCGCATCCTAACATCTGGTCGGAGGCCTATCTGAGCCAGTTCAATGGGACACATCTCACCTGCAGCGAAAGCGGAGAAGCACTTGATTTCGTCACCAAGCATTGCCTCTCTCTTTATGGTCTTCCTCAGACTTACGAGGGCATCCGCACGGCGCTTCTCAAGGGCATCGCCCACGTCCTGAAGGATACCGGCTGGATTACAGAAATTGTGCGCGAAGAGGAGGCTGTCAAAGAATGGGAAGCGCGCGGTACAACCAATGTCGTGGGTTGTTTCCCGGTGAACGCAGCCTCTTCCCGTCTGATGCTTGCTGCTGCAAAGCGCAAGGACGGGATCTTTGTCGTCGATGCATTCAGTACGGACGGAGGCTGTATTCCGCGCAACGTCATCATCGAGAACGGTCTCGCTCTGGTCAAGTTCGGCGCGCTCTCTCTTTCGGAATTCGTTCAAAAATCGTCCCTCAACACCGCGCGGCATCTTCGCCTGTTCGATCGAGGCCATTTCTCGGAAGGAGCTGTTGCCGACATTACCATCATTAATTTTGAAAAAGCCAAGGCTGTAGAAACTCTTGTCTCCGGTGCCGTCAACATGAAAAACGGCGTCCTATATGGCCGCGACATGACGCTCATTACCACCGAGCGCGGGAAACGATACGTTGAATCACAAGGATATCCGACCATCATTACCGATCCCTCGACTCCTGAACCCGAGCGCCTCAAGCTCGGCTGATTCTTCTGCCTTCACCAAACCGCATGAACAAGACCAGTCCATGCGGTTTTTCTCATCTATCGACAACCCTATACGACCATTGCAAGGCTGTTGCGTCCGTCCCCTTCAACCTATAATCCCAGAAAACTCTACCGGACCCACTTCCATGATCGACAATCCGTTTGCTCATCCCCGACAAACACTAACTGGCAAGGTTGGAAAAGAGATTCTCAACCGGATCACTTCCGGCAAATGGCCAGCTGGATTCACGTTGCCGAGCGAAATTGAACTGGCGGCCTTGTTTGACGTCAGTCAGGGGACTGTCAGAAGAGCACTCAAGGATTTGGTCGACTGCGGCCTTCTGATCCGCCAACAAGGCAAAGGCACCTTTGTCTCCAGCAGGAACCGCCGTCCTGTCGCTACCCGCGTACAGTGGTTTGTCAAAAATGGTGATGAGCATGCGCAAGACAAGACCCCTCACACGCAGCCTGTCATCACCTGCTTTGAGCAGATTGAAGCCAACCGAAAAGTGGCTGCTTTACTTGGGATCGAACCGAATGCCCGCGTTTATCACATCATGCGCGACAATTCCTATCTCGGCCTGAATGTTCAATGCTGTTTCGACGACATTTATCTGCCCGAAGAACGTTTTCCGGGCCTCACTGAACGCGACATTCGGCTTTCCGACCAACAGGACATCTACGGCTTTTACGAGGAACGTTTCGGCATTTCCGCTTTTACAATCGATGAATTCGCCCGAGCGGTCTTTCTCAATCCTGATCAAGCCCGCAAAGCCGGCGTCACGCCTCCTTTTCCAGCCATCTGCCTGCAACGGATCACACGAGATGCTGCGGATCGGCCTATTGAACTTCGCTACCTCACCAACGCTACCATTGAACAGAACATGGTGCTAAGCATCGGCCGCATTTTGTAAGGCGAACGAAAAGGCGGCCTCCGCTGAAGTGAGGCCGCCAAGATGAAATTTACCGACTCTTGAAGGTGATCAGAAATTGTGCTCAAGACCGAAATGGCCCGTCACGCCGGTGAGCGTGCCGACATCAAGCTCTTCGCATCCCTTGAAATAGGACAGCACGCCATAGAGCTTTGTTCGCTTCGACAGTTTCTTCTCAAGTGCGCCGTTCACTGAGTGACGTTGCCCCTTCACCTTGGAACCGTCACCCATCACGTGTTCGCCTTCAAAATAAACGTATTTGCCGATCAGTCGCATGTCGCCCGAAAGTTTCAGCTGCATGCCGACAAGGCCCGTCCAGCCGTCAATGCCGCGGCGGCGATCAGCCGCTGTATAAGCATCCGATGCATAGGTGGAAGCCTTGTCCACATTCCATCCGGCAGAAGAACGCCAGTCCTTCTGGTACTGGCCGGCCGCGAAGAGCTTCAGATCATCCGTCGCCTGCAACGTCATGCCGAAGTCAAAGGCCGAAGCATCCTCGCGCTCGATTGACTTCCCCTTGTCGGCCTGACCCGACGCATCGTCGCGACCGTACCAGATGTGCGTGCCGCCCGCATAGAAGGCTACGGGGCCCGTCGCATAACTGGCGGCGAGCGCAAGCAGGCGATTATTCTTGTCCACGTGATCAGATTCCTGATCGGTGAAAGCAAACGAATATGTGGAGCCAAAACGGAACCCGTTTAAGTTCGGCGAAACATACGTCACCGAGTTATTGCCGCGCGGATCGTTTCCGAACATCGCAGACATGCCCGCGTCACCGTAATTCGTTTCCATAGGGTCAAGCCAAGCAAGCGAAAGCGCATAGGGCGCCATGGTGCTTCGCACCGAGCCCATGCGACCAAAGCCGACTTCACCCCAAGTCTTGGAGTGCACGGCCAAAATCGAACGGCGGTCAAAAAGCGTGGCTCCGGAGTTTCCGCCACCGGTATTGGTCAAGCCGCCGTCATCAATATTGAACCCATTTTCAAGATAGGCCTTGATGCTCACATCAGTCGTCAGATCTTCACGCACGTTGATGCCAAAGCGCGAACCTTCATTGGCTAGCGAGACCTTTGGAGCCTGGCCTGAATAGTCTTCATAATAAATCGAAGTATTCACCTTGCCGTAAACGGTTACGTCGGCAGCGGTAGCCCCTAGGGGAAGCAGTGCTGCGAGGGTCGTCAGCGCAAATAGCTTTCTCATGTTCTTTCTCCTGTTGTTGGATATACGGCTTGGCCGGCCGCGTGAAGAGAGAGTCTTTTGTGCATTCTATTTTTTGTTTTTTCCATACTGAAAGAACTCGGTTAACTGAGTTCCTCAAAATAGGACAACTTTTATAAAGTTACAAAAACACCCTTCTTCCAGGGACATAGCATTTATCCAACAGACCCTCCAAGCCCAACCCTTTCAGGAGAAACTATGTCAATTACAGCCTGGATTGCGGTTGCTGCAATTGTATTTACGGTTGTAGCTCTGATCCGCAAAATGGAACCCCGCCTGATTCTTCTCGGCGTAGGTCTTTTTCTCTGTGTCATATCATTCAAACCGTTGGCAGCATTCGACACCTTTGCGAAGATGATGACCACTCCAACGCTCGGCCAGTCGATTCTGTCCGCAATGGGCTTCGCCTGCCTGTTGGGCATAACCAAGTGTGACCGTCATCTCGTGCAGCTTCTGGTTCGTCCCCTCAAGACACTCGGCATTCTTCTCATCCCGGTTTGCACGATTGTGACGCTCTTCATCAATACTGCAATTCCCAGCGCAGGCGGCTGCGCCGCTGCCGTAGGAGCCACGTTGATTCCCGTCATGATTCGTTCCGGCATCACTCCAGTGGGCGCCGCAGCTTCGGTTCTCGCTGGCACGATTGGTTCCTTCATGAATCCCGGTAGCCCTCATCAGGTTCTGATTGGGGAATACGTCGGCAAGACCAGCATGGAAGTCATCATCGACTGCACGCCCACCTATCTCACGCTTTGGACCATTTCGATCATCGGCATTACACTGGTCGAATTCCTTCTCAAGGATCATCGGGCTCAAAAGCCGGCAAACGGCACAGCAACCACTCAAACCAGCGACGATGTCATCAAGGTCAACCTCCTCTGGGCATTTGCTCCGCTTGCTCCACTAGTTCTCCTAGTTCTCGGCAACACTTGCGTTCCCTCCATCCGCATGGGCATTGCCCAAGCCATGATGATGGGCGTCGTCTACACAATGCTGGTCACCCGTTATAACCCAGCCAAGGCGCTCAACGAGTTCTTCACTGGGTGTGGCAAAGGCTTTGCCAATATCCTGTCGATCATCATCGCAGCTAGCGTCTTCGCAACCGGTCTTACAGAATCCGGCCTGATCTCCTACCTGATTGAAGTTCTGAAAAATTCGAGCGAGTTTGCGCGCTGGGGCGGCATCCTTGGTCCCTTCTTCATGGGCGTGATCATGGGATCGGGCGACGCAGCAGCCATGGCCTTCAACACTTCTGTCACGCCGCACGCTCCTGAGTTTGGCATGGAAATCATCAGCCTCGGCAACCTTGCATACGTTTCTGGTGCTCTCGGGCGAACCATGTCTCCGATCGCAGGCGTCGTCATGGTGGTTTCTGGCATTGCCGGCGTGAATCCCGTCGACGTCATCAAGCGCACGGCACCCGGCATGATTGCAGCCATCCTAATCCTTCTGTTTTTCTTCTGACATTAGCTCTACGACGGTCCTGTCACTTCACCAAACAATCGTGTGACGCCTCCCTTTTAGGTAGTAACCCTATATGCTTGATCTTATAACAGACTATACCGAAGAAATGACGTCATTGCGTCGTTCCATCCACGCCAAACCAGAAACCGGTTGGACCGAATTCCGTACTACAGCCATCATCGTGAAACATCTGCAAGGACTCGGATATGACGTTCACCAAGGCCTAGACGTTATCAATCCAGAGTTTGTGATGGGACGCAACGAAGCTGAAGTTAAACTCGCCCAAAAGCGCGCGCTCAGCGAAGGTGTCTCTCAGCAAGAACTTGATGCCATGCAGGGCTATACGGGTGCGATGGCTATTCTTGATACAGGCCGCCCCGGTCCGGTTACAGCGTTGCGCTTCGACATTGACGCCCTCTGCGTCCCTGAAACCCAAGATCCCAACCACATCCCGAATCGCGAAGGCTTTGCCTCTGAACATGCCGGCCTGATGCACGCCTGCGGTCACGACTGCCACGCGGGCGTCGGCTTGGCACTGGCGCATTGGGCGGCCGATCACAGGGACGAACTCTGCGGCAAGATTAAGTTTGTCTTCCAACCAGCCGAAGAAGGAACGCGCGGAGCCTTGGCCATGGCTAAGCGAGGTATCCTTGACGATGTCGACAACCTGATTGCCTCCCACATCGCCTGCACACCGAGACTCGGACACGTGACCGTCACCGACCCCGGCTACAACGCCACAATCAAGTTCGACGTTTGCTTTGAAGGACGCCCCGCACATTCCGTCGCCAACCCTCAGGACGGACGCAATGCCCTGATGGCTGCTTGCCACACCGCAGTTATGGTCGGTAGTCTCCCTCGCCATGGCCAGGGGCTGACTACAGTGAGTTGTGGGCGAATCGTAGCCGGAGAAATGCGTAATGTCATTCCCGTCAACGCTCTCATGCAAATGGAAGTGCGTGGTGAAACCAATGACCTTTGCGAATATGTCTTCGCTCAGGTCGAACGAGCCGTTAAAAGCTGCGCCGAAGCGTTTGACGTCAAGTTCAAGATTGTCAAAGTGGGACAGGCCTACACCATGAATCCGTCGCCAGATCTAGCTGACATTGTCGAAGAATGTGCCGTTGAAACAGTTGGCCGCGACAATGTCGATCACTACAGTGAAAAACGCGGCAGTGAAGACGCCACCATTCTCATGGATTACGTTCAAAAGCGTGGCGGTCGAGCCGCGCATTTCTATTACGGTGCTGATCACAAAGGCAATCACAGAAGCGATTTTGACCCCGATGACGTCAAGAGCATGCCTATCGGCTTCAGCGTTCTAACCCGAATCGTCACTCATCTCAACAGCAAATAATCCTCTCGCAGCAAAGTCCGTTCCCTCTACCCAGTGGGAACGGACTTTGTCACCAATCGACTACCGCCTTGAAGTCCGCCGGGTGCCTGCGGCGAACGTAATCGGCAAAGAGCGGCACGGTGAAGGCAAGAAAGCCCGCCTGCGGGCTGCAGATCATGCCTTTTCGAATCAGGCTCCTGCGCAGGGATGACAAGCCGGTCGCCTTTGGGCCTATCGCCTTCGCGACGGCCGACGTCTCATAGGGCCCGTCTCCGCAGGCGGCCATGGCCATGACGAATTCGGCCTCCTTGTCCGTCATGCGGTCCATCCGAACCCGAAAGAAGCCTTCGTCCAAGTGCTCGAGCATCGTCTTGAAGGCGGCTTGGACGTCCGCCTTCACGATGTCCGGTCCTTCGGCCGCATCCCAGCAGAGGGACGCCAAAACCTGAAGATAGAAAGGATAGCCCTGCGTCCCGTTGACCAAATCGTCAAGCGCATCCGGATCGATGCCCGCATTGCAGCTGCGAAGCGGAATGACGACGGCCTTGGCGCAGTCCTGCGCACTCAAGAGGCCCAAACGATGCCGGGTGAAGAGTTCTTCACGGGAGGCCTTCGTTTCGCCGGCAAGCTCGGCGACCTGAGGAAGGCCGGCGCCCGCGAAGACGACGGGAAGACGGTTGCGCTCCGCCATGCGCATCGCATCGACCAGGGCCGACCAATCTTCTTCGTCCAGGAACTGGACTTCGTCGACCATCAGAATCCAGGTTTTTCCAGCCTTTGCGGCAACCGTGCCCATCTGATGGAACCGTTGGGCGAGGTCGTCCTCAAATCCGCCGCATCCGACCTCCTGAAGCGCCCGGCTGCCCTGAACGTCCTCCCAACGGCGAAGCGTGCGCGCCATCGGACCGCGCAGCAAGTCGGCAAGGCTGCGGCCCGCCGAAGCCTCGAGCTGCGTGACGAGATGACCGTCGTTCGCCGCTTCGGCCGCCATCCTGTTGAGAAGCACGGTCTTGCCGACGCCTCTATGCCCGGTGATCAGAAAGGAACGGGCCGGATCGCCCCGCCCGGCGCGATCGCAGGCGAGCCGCACGGCCCGGATCACCTCGTCGCGGCCTGCAAGAAAAGGCGGCGCCGTGCCGGCGCCGGGTGCAAACGGATTGAGAAACGGATCCATGCTCAGAACCCAACGTTCTCAAAACGCATGCCTTGGGCTCTTGCGCCGCAGCGTTTCCTTTGCGCCCGAGGGACAAAGCCCGTCGTACGCAAAGGAGTTCCGCCGGCCTTAGTTGGCCGCCTTTTCACGGTCAGCATGACGCGCGCGCAGCACGTCGATCACGTCGGCGAGCTCAAGGTCGGCGTCTGCGAGGAGCACGAGCAGGTGGTAGACCAGGTCGGCGGCCTCGTTCTTCAGCTCCTCCTTGTCGTGCACGGTGGCGGCAAGCGCGGTCTCGACGCCTTCTTCGCCCACCTTCTGCGCGATGCGCTTCGTGCCGCGCGCGTAAAGACTGGCGGTGTAGGAAGTGGCGGGATCGGCGTTGCGGCGGCTCTCGAGCAGCACTTCGAGGTCGCGCAGGAAGTTCCACTTGTGCTCGATCGGCGAGAAGCAGCTCGGCGTGCCGCGGTGGCAGGTCGGACCGTCGGGATTGACGAGCACCAGAAGCGCGTCGCTGTCGCAGTCCGTGCCGATGTCGACCAAGTGGAGCCAGTTGCCGCTCGTCTCGCCCTTGGTCCAGAGGCGCCCCTTGGTGCGCGACCAGAACGTGACCTTCTTCGTTTCGAGCGTCTTTTCGAGAGCCTCAGGGTTCATGCAGCCGAGCATGAGCACCCGTCCCGAACAGGCGTCCTGCACGACGGCCGGAATCAGTCCGCCCGTCTTCTCCCAATCAAGCGCCTTGATGTCGTTATTGGTCAGCATGTTCTTACCTCAATGTCGTTTTCGCGCAGATAATTCTTCAAGTCTGCGATGTTGATGATTTTCTTGTGAAAGACGGAGGCCGCAAGCGCCCCGTCGACCTTCGCGTCGCGAAAGGCCTCTAGAAAGTGGACGGGCTCGCCCGCGCCGCCGCTTGCGATGAGCGGCACGCGGCAGACCGAGCGCACGGCGGCGAGCTGCTTGAGGTCATAACCCCTGCGCACGCCGTCCTGGTTCATCATGTTGAGCACGATTTCGCCCGCGCCCCTCCTTTGAACCTCCTCGACCCAGTCGAGCGTGTTCCACTGAGTCACGCGCGTCTTCTTCTCGTCGCCCGTGAACTGGTTCACGCGGTAGACGTCCGATCCTTCCTCATGGCGGGAGTCGATCCCGACCACGACGCACTGGACGCCGAAGCGGTCGGCAAGGCGCGAGATGAGGTCGGGGTCGGCGAGCGCCGGCGAATTGACGGAGATCTTGTCCGCGCCGTAGGCGAGAAGCCGCCCGGCGTCCTCGACCGTGCGGATGCCGCCCGCGACGCAGAACGGAATGTCGATGGCCTCGGCCACGCGGCTGATCCAGCTCTTGTCGACGACGCGGCCGTCGGACGACGCGGTGATGTCGTAGAAGACGAGCTCGTCGGCGCCTTCTTCGGCATAGCGGCGCGCGAGCGGGACGATTTCACCCACGACCTCATGGCCGCGGAACTTGACGCCCTTGACCACGACGCCGTCCTTCACGTCGAGACAGGGAATTATGCGTTTGGCCAGCATTGGATAGCCTCTTCAACGGTAAAGCGTCCTTCGAGAAGCGCGCGGCCGACGATGACGCCGCAGGCGCCCGTCGTGCTGACGGCCCGGATGTCGTCGAGCCCGCCGATGCCGCCCGAGGCCTGAAAGCCGACGGCGGGAAAGGCCTTCGAAAGGTCCGCATAAAGCGCGGCATTGGAGCCCGAAAGCGTGCCGTCGCGCGAAATGTCGGTGGTGAGCACATGGCGCAGCCCGGCCGGCTCGAACGCGCGGATCAGATCCTCGATCACGACGTCGGAGTCCTCCTGCCAGCCGCTCACGGCGATGCGGCGACGGCCCGCCGCGTCGATGCGCACGTCGAGCGCAAGCACGATGCGGTCCGCTCCGAAGGTCTTCATCCAGCGAAGCACCTCGTCCGTGCGCTTCACGGCGGTGGAGCCCACGACGACGCGGGCCGCCCCCGCATCAAGGAGCGCCCTGACGTCCGCTTCGGTGCGCACGCCGCCCCCGGTCTGCACGGGCACGGAGAGGTTCGAGAGAAGATGCTTCAAGAGCGGAATCTGGCGCTTTGCCGGATCCTTGGCGCCCGTCAGATCCACGATGTGAAGGAGCGCGGCGCCGGCCGCCTCGTAGGCGAGCAGGCGCTCGAGGGGATCGTCGCCGTAGCTTCGCTCGGCGCCGTAGTCGCCCTGATGCAGCCGCACGACGCGGCCGTCGATGAGGTCGATGGCGGGGATGATCATGGTTCGATTCCCAGGAAGTTGGCGATGAGGCGTGCGCCGGCCCGGCCGGAGCGTTCCGGATGGAACTGCACGCCCATGAAGTTGTCGTGCGCGGCGGCGGCCGTGAAGGTCTCGCCGTAGGTGCAGCGGGCGGCCGTATGGGCGCCCGGCGGCATCGCATAGCTGTGCACGAAGTAGAACCAGTCGCCGGGCTCGATGCCCTTGAAGAGAAGCTTCGCCTGAGGCGTCTCCTCCGGATACACCCGGTTCCAGCCCATGTGCGGCAAGGGCAGTCCGTCGGCCCGCAGGGCGCGGACTTCGGCATCGATGAGGCCGAGCAGCTCCACGCCGCCCGTCTCTTCGCTTCGGCGTCCGAGAATCTGTTCGCCCAGACAAATGCCGAGCACGGGCTGCGTCGCCTCGCGGATGAGGTCCACGAGGCCGCGCGCCTCGATGGCGGCCATGGCCGCGCGGGCCGTGCCCACGCCGGGCAGGAAGATGCGGTCGGCGGCGCGGATGTCCGCCGCCTCGCGGCTGATGATGGGCTCGACGCCCAAGCGCTTCACCGCAAAGGCGAGCGACGAGAGATTGGCGACGCCCGTATCAAGAATGACGGCACGCATCAGAGCACTCCCTTGGAGGACGGCAGGTCGCTCCCTTCGATTCTCACGGCGTCGCGCAGCGTGCGCCCGAACGCCTTGAAGAGCCCTTCGGCCACGTGATGGTCGTTGCGGCCCTGCGCCTTGAGGTTGAGCGTCACGCCCATCGTCTGGGCGAGCGAGCGGAAGAAGTGCTCGACCATCTCGGTGGACATGTCGCCCACCTTGCGGTGCTTGAACTTCGCCTTGAAGGTGAGGTAGGGCCTACCGGAGATGTCGAGCGCGCAACGCGCGAGCGTCTCGTCCATCGGAAGCAGGAAGCCGAAGCGGCGGATGCCGCGCTTGTCGCCGAGCGCCGTCTTGAGCGCCTCGCCCAAGGCAAGGCCCACGTCCTCGATCGTGTGATGATCGTCGATCTCAAGGTCGCCCACCGCGTGCACGCGCAGGCTGATGCCGCCGTGCACGGCGATCTGCGTGAGCATGTGGTCGAAGAACCCCACGCCCGTATTGATCTCGTTCCTGCCCGTGCGGTCGAGCCAGACCTCGACGACGATGCGCGTCTCCTTGGTGTTGCGCTCGACGCGGCCGTAGCGTGCGGACTTCGCCGCCGCGATGATCTCGTCGGCGATTTCGGTCCAGCTGCGGCCATCGGGCCCCACGCGAAGCCCCCTCAGGCCCATGTTTTCGGCAAGCTTCATGTCGGTTTCACGGTCGCCGATCACGTAGCAGTGCTCGACGTCGAGGACGCCTTCCTTCAAATACTTCGTCACGAGTCCGGTCTTGGGCTTTCTGCATTCGCACCCTTCGCCGGGCATGTGCGGGCAGACGAGCACTTCGTCAAAGCGCGCGCCCTGGCTCTCGAGAATCTGCATCATCAGCTCGTGCGGGCCCGTGAAGTCGGCCATCGGAAAGTTCTTCGTGCCGAGCCCGTCCTGGTTGGAGACCATGACGAGCTTCCAGCCCGCCTCGCGCAGGCGCTTGAGGGCGGGCAGCACGCCTTCGACGAACCTCATCTTCTCGAAGCGGTCGACCTGAAAGTCTTCGGGTTCTTCGAGAATGGTGCCGTCGCGGTCGACAAATAGAATGCGCTCCTTCATGCGGCCTCCTCCAGAATGTCCTTGAGCGCGCCGAGAAGCCGCTCGTCTTCATCCTTGGTGCCGACAGTGATGCGGATGCAGTTCTCAAGCGTCGGCTGGCGGCTCTGATCGCGAAGGATGATGCCGCGGTCGCGAAGCGCCGTGAAGACGCGCGCGGACTCGGCAAACTTCACGAGGAGGAAGTTTGCGGCGCTCGGATAGACGGCCTCGACGCCCTTGAGGTCCTCAAGCGCCACCTGAAGCTCGCACTTTCGCATCACGCACTGCGCGGCGCGCCTGTGCATGAGGCTCACGCCTTCGGCCGAGAGCGCCTGCGCGGCGATGTCGGCGCAGGGCACGGGAATCGGATAAGGCGCGATCACCTTCTTGAGCATGCCGATGACGGCGGGCGAGGAAAGAAGGAATCCGCAGCGCAGGCCCGCGAGCGCGAAGGCCTTCGAGAGCGTGCGGATGATCACGACGTGCGGATGATCCTTCAGCAGTTCGATCGCGGTGTTGGCCGGCGTGAATTCGATGTAGGCCTCGTCGACCACGAGCAGCGCCCTGCCTGCGGTGACTTCGGCGAGCTTGCGAAGAAGTCCCACCGGGATGAGCGTCCCCGTCGGGTTGCCCGGCGAACACGCGAAGACGAGCTTGACGTCCGTCCTCTCTTCGAGCGTCTGCGCGGCCTGGGCCGCGTCCGGAAGCCAGCCGCGATCGGGCGAGGTGACGAGATTGACGACCTCGGCGCCGTTCGTTTCGGCCGACACGGCGTACATCCCGTAGGTGGGCGGGAACTGCACGATCGCGTCTTCGCCGGGACGGCAGAAGGTGCGCACCAGAAGCTCGATCCCCTCGTCGCCGCCGCGGGTCACGAGGATCTGCTCGGGGCTCACGCCCGCGTAGGCCGCGTAGCGCTCGACGACGGCCTCGGGCTGAGGCTCGGGATAGCGGTTGAAGAACTGCGTCTCGGGCGCCATCGGTTCGGCTTCGGCCGACTCGTTGGCGTTGAGCCAGACTTCGCCCGTCACGCCCGCCGCCTGCATGATGCGGCGCGCGGACTGGTAGGGCGTGAGCTTTTGCACGTCCGGCCGGGCCAGAAGGCCCGGATCGGCGGCGGTCTTTTCACAAAAGGCGGCCATGACGCATCACTCCTTCGTCTGCTTGATTCGGGCCATGCGCACGAGGACGGCGTTTCTGTGCGCGTCGAGCTCTTCGGCGTGGGCGAGAATCGCAATGGCGGGGCCGAGCTTTTCAAAGCCCTGCGGCGTCATTTCCTGAACGGTCATGCGCTTCGTGAAGTCGGCAAGCCCCAGGCTCGAGTACGTAGCGGCATAGCCGTAGGTCGGCAGCACGTGGTTCGTGCCCGTGGCGTAGTCGCCGCCCGACTCGGGCGACCAGTCGCCCACGAAGACGGAGCCCGCATTCTGCACGAGCGGCACGAGTTCGCGCGCATTGCGCGTCTGAATGATCAGGTGTTCGGGCGCATAGCGGTTCGAGACCTCCACGCATTCCTCAAGGTCCTTCACCAGAATGAGGCGGCTTGCCGACAAGGCCTTCTCGGCGATTTCGCGGCGCGGAAGTTCGGAGAGCTGCGCGGCGACGGCCTTCGCCGTCGCTTCGGCGAGTTCGCGCGAGGGCGTCACGAGCACCACCTGGCTGTCCGGACCGTGTTCGGCCTGGGAGAGAAGATCGGCCGCCACGAAGGCGGGATCCGCCCCCGCATCCGCAATGACAAGCACTTCGGAGGGGCCCGCGGGCATGTCGATGGCGGCGCCGTCGGGACGGCTCGAGACCTGGCGCTTGGCTTCGGTCACATAGGCGTTGCCCGGCCCGAAGATCTTGCCCACGCGCGGGATCGTCGCCGTGCCGAAGGCCATGGCGGCCACGGCCTGAGCGCCGCCCACCTGATAGATCTCGTCAATGCCGCACAGGCGCGCAGCAACCAGAATCGGATCGGCGATCGGAGGCGGCGAGCAGAGGATGACGCGACCGCAGCCCGCGATCTTCGCCGGGATGCCGAGCATCAGCACCGTGGAAAAGAGGGGCGCCGTGCCGCCCGGAATGTAGAGGCCCACCGCGCCGATCGGGCGCGTGACCTGCTGGCAGCGCACGCCGGGCATCGTCTCAACCGTGACGGGCTCGAGCACTTCGGCGGCGTGGAACTTCTCGATGTTGGCGGCCGCTGTCCTGAGCGCGTCCATGAAGTCTTCGGGAAGTCTTGCCAGAGCGGCGTCGACCTCGGCCGCCGACACTCTGAAGTCCTTCACCTCCGTGCGGTCGAACTTCGCGGAGAATTCGCGAAGCGCCTCGTCGCCGCGCTCGCGCACGGCCTCGAGAATGCCCTCGACCACGGTCTTGATGCGGTCGCCCGCCATCACGGCCGGGCGGCGCAGGATGTCGTCGCGCTCCGCTTCGTTGAGCGCACCCCATTCGATCACATCATTGAAGTTGAATTGAGACATGTTGACTACTCCATCATTTTTTCAATCGGCAGGACGAGAATCGAGCTTGCGCCGAGCGCCTTGAGCTCTTCCATCGTTTCCCAGAAAAGGCTTTCGCTGCTCACCATGTGAAGGGCCACATGGTCCTCCGACCCCGCAAGCGGCAGGATCGTCGGATGTTCCGCGCCCGGCAGAAGCGCCGTCACTTCGGCGAGCCTCGCCTTCGGGGCGTGCAGCATGATGTATTTGCATTCGCGGGCCCGCGAGACGCCCTGCATGCGAACGAGAAGCTTCTCAAGAAGCGCCTCCTTGTCGGCGTCTAGCGGCTCCTTCTTTGCGATGAGGCAGGCTTTCGAGCGGTAGACCACCTCGACTTCGCGCAGGCCGTTCGCCTCGAGCGTCGCGCCCGAACTCACGAGGTCGCAGATCGCGTCGGCAAGCCCCGCGCGCGGAGCCACTTCAACGGAGCCCGTCAGCAGACAGGGCTTGAACGTGAGGCCGCGCTCGTCGAAGCACCGCTTCAAGAGCTGCGGATAGCTCGTCGCGATGCGGCAGCCGTTGAGGCTTTCGAGCCCCTCCCATGCCTGGTCGGCCGGAATTGCGATCGAGAGGCGGCAGCCCCCGAAGTCGAAGCGGCGCAGCATCCTGAATTCCGTGCTCTCTCCCTGGCTGCGGCGCGCGAGGACCGTCTCCTCGAGCACGTTTTCGCCGATGATCCCCACATCCACGACCCCGTCCATGACGAGGCCGGGAATGTCGTCGTCGCGAACGCGCAGGATTTCGACCGGCATGTTCTCGGCCATCGCCAGGAGGCGCTGTGCGTGGTAGCGGACCTTGAGTCCGCACCGTTCAAGAAGATCCTGCGAGTCGTCGGAGAGACGTCCCGACTTCTGCATTGCAATCCTCAGACGATTGGTTTCGGTCATTTGCTTCCCTGATGTTTGATATTGACTTGTTGATGACTGTTGTTCGTCGAAGCACCGCTTCGCTTCCGGCCTCCCGGCCGTCCCATCGACTCCGGTTGCGAAAAAGCCCCCGGAAGTCGTGCTTCCGGGGGCTTTGCTTGATTGTCCTGCTGGAGTCTCACTCCGCACCGCCGAAAGCATGAACCCATCCTCCCGACAGCGTTAACGCGCCCGAGGGATGTCTTAAGTATGGTGGTGATGGCGGCGAAGGGAGGAGAGATACACTTTTTGTGCTCCGGCTGTATGCGTTTGAATTCGTTTCAAGGTTTCTGATCAGGCATCCATGATCGGGCATCGATTCGCCTGACTTTCAATCATTATGTCACGCGGACGCCTTGGGACAAGCCCTCCGGACACATCCCCCGCAGGAAAATCGCCTCCTCATGCCCAACGTCACGGCATCTGAGCAGAAATGCCTAGGCAAACGGCCTTAGTCGACTCACTTTTGCCCTCAAACCGGTGCTTCTCCGCCCATCCTCGTCGAAAAGCTCCGAAATCTCGAAAAAACGAACGCCCGAACAAAAGTGTTCAGGAAATTGAAACAGCAAGCATCGCTTCGCGCCGCCCGCATCCGCAACCGGCAGAAAGCAACCGGCAGAAATAGGCAAGAGATAGGCAAAAAACCTCTGCGGGTCGTTCTCGCCCTCTCAAAGACTCATGACAAGTTTCGGTAAGTATACTGGCGAAAAACGTCAAATTTTCGCCAGTATACTTTACGAAAAATCGCATTCCGCTCCAACAGACACAGTTCAGGCCCATTTCGGAAACTCAATAGGCCTGAAAAGTCCCCATCATGGCGAAGTGTCCGCCGGGGCAACGTGAGAGAATCAGGCAACTTTTACCCTCTGACACACCCTCCGAACGACGGGTGAGGTATCGTACCTTTGCCATATCAAGCTTGAGAACGACATCATGCAGACGCTCGAACGACTTCGACAACTCACGCTGGAAGCCATGCCTGAGGAGGGACGCATTGAAAACCCTCTGCCGGGCTTGGCTCTCACCCGCTACAACTCGCCGCAAGAGAGCCGACAGTGCTTCTACGATCCCATGTTCGCCCTGGTGATGAGCGGCAAAAAGCTGAGCATGATCGGCGGGCATTCCTTCTCCTACGGCGCCGGCGAAGCCGCCCTCGTGACGCTTGATCTCCCCGGCGCCTTCCAGATTCAGGACGCTTCGCCGGAGGCGCCCTTCCTCTCACTCTCCGTCCGTCTTGACCGGGCGCTTGTCACGGAACTTCTCGCCGAGGCGCCGGAACTACGCCTCTGCGCCGATCTCAGAGACAGTTACGAAACCGCCGTCGTGACGAATGTTTCTGAAGAACTTCTCGACGCGCTTTGCCGCTATCTGGCGCTCATGAAGAATCCGCGCCGTGCGGCGGTGCTCGGCCCCTTGATCTTCAAGGAGATCCATTTCCTGCTTCTGGACGGTCCTGAGGGACGCCTCCTTGCCGACATCTGCTCGGACGCCGCACCCAACGCACGCATCCTCAAGGCCGTTCGGTGGCTTCGCGGCCACTACGCGGAGCCCGTCGACGTCGCCACGCTCGCCGAGCGCGCGGCCATGGCTCCGTCGACCTTTCACCGACAGTTCCGTGCCGTCACGTCTCTTTCGCCGGTTCAGTATCAGAAGCAGCTGCGTCTTCTCGAAGCAAAGCGTCTGATGCTCGCTGAAAGCCTCACCATCGAAGCCGCCGCCCGAAAGGTGGGCTACGAAAGCCCTTCGCAGTTCTCCCGCGAATACAAGCGCTTGTTCGGAGAGGCACCCAGGCGCGACATTCTGGATAGAAGACTTCAGGTGCAGACATGAAGTCTGCACACGATGGCAGGCGATCGGAACGCGCCGGACGCGGCGTAAAAAGGCACTACCCGCTCACGTGCGCCCCTATGAGATGAAACTCAAAACTGAGCTCAAACTCTTGCGGGACAAGAAGTTGCGCAGCTTTCACGTCTAAACCGATCCAGTGTCCGGCGACAAGCGGTCCGAGCGCGCAAATGCGGTATAAAAAGGCACCACTCGATCAAGCGCACCACCATGAGATGAAACTCTAAACTGAGCTCAAACCCACGCGTGGCAAGGATTTGCGCAGCCTTCACGTCTAAATCGATCCGGGGTCTGGCAACAAGCGGCCCGAGCGCCGGGAACGGCGGAAAAAGGCACCACACGCTCGTGTGCGCCCCTATGAGATGAAACTCAAAAACGAGCTCAAACCCGCATAGGACAAGGGTTTGCGCAGCTTTCACGTCTAAATCGATCCGGGGTCCGGCAACAGGCGGTCCGAGCGCCGGGAGCGACGGGAAAAGGCACCACCCGATCAAGCGCACCACCATGAGATGAAACTCAAAACCGAGCTCAAACCCTTGCGGGACAAGAAGTTGCGCAGCTTTCACGTCTAAATCGATCCGGGGTCCGGCAACAAGCGGCCCGAGCGCCGGGAACGGCGGAAAAAGGCACCACACGCTCGTGTGCGCCCCTATGAGATGAAACTCAAAAACGAGCTCAAACCCGCATAGGACAAGGGTTTGCGCAGCTTTCACGTCTAAATCGAT
>ERZ1026870.490-NODE-490-length-21816-cov-4.974082_pt1 | contig 21816 bp, 13 predicted proteins | sample MGYA00380165_ERZ1026870 | MGnify/ENA primary metagenome ERZ1026870 (study PRJEB33269, sample SAMEA4719801) | human gut metagenome | biome: human-associated habitat; feature: organic feature; material: feces | place: Cameroon | collected 2013-10 ...
ACTGAGTATGAATGCCCGTATCTATGAGTTGATGGACGGCTTCAATGAAAAGCCGACCAGAACGACAGGGAGAAGCAGGCATGACGTTCTTCAGGCTGTCGCCTACCAAGACCAATGACCGCTCGCGGTGCTATATGTGTAAGCTGTCATATATAACTTATACCAGAATTTTACCTAGTTATTTTCAAACAAGAACTTCTCTTTGCTCGTCCAGGGATAATGGTAGTCTTCCTTTATGAAATCATTTAATGTCATATCTCGATTGTGTTAATGGGGTTGACTCCTGTTTGCTGCTATAGCTTTCTTTAAGTCATCTACATCACGCGCTTCACGTGTGCGGTGTACCATAGAATGACAGTTTGAGCACAACGCACATAGTTCCCCTACTGGTATCTCATGCTCTTGTGAATATGATGCCAAAGGTTTTTTGTGGTGTACTTCAAGAAAATCTTTGCCAATACTACCATAGAATTTCTCGAAATTAAAATTACAAACATAACACGTGTAGCCAGAGGCTTCCAAGCATTGTTGTCTTGCTGCACGATTGCGATAACGACGTAAAACTTTTGTTTCAGCTATTCTTCCTTCCAATCTTGTTCGGCTGGTATATGATTTGGCCGAAGAATTATTGGCAGGGACTTCTATTGCTGTGAAGATTTTGCTAACATCATTTTCAAAATCGATTTTTTCTGCATTATTCATTGCTGCCAAGATGTACATGTTATCTGAAGACATGCCAACTAAACTGTCTTTCAGAACATTGTGAAGGTCTGATATTTTATTTGAACCAATTTCGTCAATTATGAGCACATACGGGAACGATGCGTTCATTGACGTTTTAGCCGTCTCGTAGTCTGGCTTGATTTTACGAATAGCAGCCTCCATACCTCTTGAAAGCTTCATACCATTAAGCCTACCCATTGCAGATATGACTTTCTCGGCATTTACTCCAAATCCGTCATTTTGTTGAACAAAGTATATGGTATCTTTGTTCTCCTCATCAACAAACAACCTTGATGTCAGTTTTCCTCTTTTCATGGGAAGAGCTTTAATATCGCCTTTTCTGACTTTATCCCATAGATGGCTAAAAGCATCTTCTATTGTTCCAAACGCTTTTCCTTCAGTCAGAAGGTATCTAAGTATCGCATATACATGTGCGACATCACCAGCTAACAACTTCTTAAGAGCAGAGGCCATCAAGCCATCTAATGTATTAATGTCTTGTATATGCTCATTATAATAAGCTTTCTTGATAGTTTTGATTGTACATCTATCTCCTTCGACAAGGATAACATAGTTCTCCTCATCATATATAGTCAGCCAATTCCTTTCTTTTCCTTTACTATCTCTACATGCCAACCTCTTGACATCCCTCTTTCTTATACTGTCACACAGTTCACGAAAACGTTCAGCGATAATGTTGTCACCAAGATAATTGCTGTTGTCATTATTGGATTTTTCCAAGACTTGCTTGATAGCTTTTTCAAAATCTGCGAGATTTTTAATGCTATCAGAATCTTCGGAATAATATGAAATATGCTCGTCCAAGACATGCTTTTCATCCTTGGATAGATGCTCTACGTCATCCCTCCCAAGAATCATCTGCGCAGCAATGTCCTGAGCAATAATGTCTAACTCCATATCAGGTTCACCTGTTAGCAACAACATGTGCTTTTTTCTAAAAAGGTCTATGTACTTTTGATATTTCATAGTCTCTGCTATTCTAAGTTATCAGTTTTCATTAAGTGAAATCGTATACAGAATTCCCTCATGGTTCTTCTTTGTATTGCGGAGTTTCATTTCTAACTCCCAATTGTATCTAAAGTCATTGTCTGTACACTCAGCATCCTCCCATCTGAAAGTTTTCCAGCCATTAGCTATTCCTGCATCAGGGCGAATGCACAATTCAACATCATCACTTTTTATTGTTAAGCACCTCTCGTGAACAATATATCCGTCGTCAGATATTGTTGCAGACAAATTACAGATGTTAGATATTGATTCTATCAAGAAACGATTTCGTGCGTCATTGCTATTGAAATTTTCATTCATCTTGACATCGTTTGCTGAATGCGAGTTTACCCTAATAGGCTCAACAGAGATGGTCAGATTATTAACGACTAAGCTACAAAATATTTTTAGTGACTTAATGAAGTACGCCAAAAGGATGCAGCCGAGAGGAGTTCTGATATATCTGTCAGAATAACTTAAAGAAGCCCTTTTCCCATACAGCGATGACTTGATGCGCCCCCACTTGATATCCTCGCCATAAGCAAGAACTTTGAAAAGAGAGTCAATTGAACAGTCCATCTTAATCCTTTTCTCAAACATCAACGTTCCATTACTATTCATGTACTTTTCCAGTAACTTATACGGATTAATCTGGGAAATAGTTAAGCCCATGTCTGAATTTGTGCAATACACATCACCGTCTCCCCATGAATGAGTGAGGGATGTATCAATATCTCTGCCAAAGTAAGTCTTTGTTCGTCCATCATTGAACCTTACTTGTAATAATGGTCTCAGTGACGATGGCAAACAACCTTGACTGTAATAGAAATTATTCTGGGTTAGAGCTGCCATAATAGTAGCTCTTTCTGCTGGTGAACTCTTTGACAGGTCAATCTGATTCCTTACGGAAAATGAAGCATCAAATCCCATAAGCTTAAGCTCTCCCAGCATTTTGATGAACGGGAATTCATTCAATTGCCATGAAGAATAATCGTTATCAACAAAGAGTGTTATGGATCTGAAATTATAGTTGCGCACCAGCTGGTAGAGTTCTGTTGCAAAATCTGTCGTGACAAATGACGCATCATCCACCAATGAAGAAATGAATTTTGGTGCGACTCGTGATTGGATTTCGAGTTCTAGCCATTCAAGTGCTTTCTGTCTGTTAAGGTAATTTAGATACCATTGAGAACGTCTGTCGATAAGACATTTGGTGCAAGCTCTTTCACAATCACAGTGGCGCAATGAATTATAGGCAAGTCCCAATACCTTGTCCTTGTATTCGCGGAACAAAGTGGAGTAGCCTGCTCCTCCTAATGCTGTGTCATAGATGAACACGGTGTGGTTACTGGTGTCATATCCAAAGTCTATTTCGCCATCGTTCACGCCAAGCAGTTCGGTTAGTTTCCTACTTAGAATTACACCAAGAGAATACAATGTATTTGAATCTTTTATCAGAGCGTTATTTGCATCGTAGAATCTTATCTCTACAAAATCTGTTTGGTAGCGGCCTATTAGCAGCACGTGTCTTCTGATACTATTTGCTCCTTGGCACGGCATCCCTGTTAACAGATGTTTATGACCAGCTAACGCATTGTTTGAGTCATCTATATTTTTCTCTTGTTCCATTCTGCCACAGTAGGGACACAGCGCATAGCCATATCCGTTTTGGCCTCTGTTGTAGAATAGAATTTCTGATTTGTTAGTCGGGCATCTAACTGACATTTTCGTGGATGATATTTTTTCTCCCCATGGTTCCATCTCTAAGAGTACGGGTTGAATAAAATTCATACCGCCACGTCTGTTCATCTTTCGTGAAGGTTTTGAACCCCAAGCCACTGTGAATGCGGCAGGTTCTACGATTTCAGTAAATCGACTGTCACTAGAAAGACTCATCTCCTTTATGCCATGCATGGTATCTTGCCCTCCACACTTAGGACAATCGTTTATCGCAGAACCAGAAGTGATTGTAGTGTAGCCGCAGCGAATACAATTCTGTAATACATATCTTGCTGAACTGTCATCATACTTCGTTTTCAGAAGGATTCCGCTTGGCTCATATATCCATTCGTTCTTTACCACTTGATTTCCTGGAGCATAGGATGATATGGCCTGGCTAAGGTGCATGGTAGGATCATCGTCGGTTTTGTCATATCCCAGTATACACTGAACTAATCCAGTCGGTATTCCTGCACTTGGTAAGAATGAATGCTCGGCAAGATACTGTAAGAGTGATAATTCTAGGAAGTTGTCCTTTTGATGTTTCAATGCCTTAATTGCAGCATTGTGCCCGCTTTCATTGCGCAGGGAATCAAGGGATAGGTCGTATGAATCCAATCTGCTTTTATACAGGCTAAAGACAATGGCAATGTCTTTCTTTGTCGCAAACGCTGCGTCACTTATTGGAACAGCAGACAATGCCGTTCCCTTAACGAGATTTGCATACGAAGAATCAATGGCATTTCTCTGGCCTCCAATGATTTTGTCAATATGTGTCAGGAAGCCATCATAGTAGGTTGTTCCTTCCGTTGATTCAAAGAAATCTTTTAATTTCGATGTGACTCTAATGCCACCTTCTTCTGAAACAAAGTCAGCAAATATCAAGGCATTTAAGTGCCTTTGAATGAGCTGGCGGCTCTCTAATTTCAAAAGGGGGGTCTCGGTTATGTGAGTCATGGGGTAATTGGGATTATTCCAAGTGAAAGTGCCAATCGGATTGGGAGCACAGAAAGTCAAAGCCAAAGCCTTTGTTTCATTTCTTCTACCTGCACGTCCTGCTCTTTGCAAATAATTTGCCGACTTGGGAGGAACATTATTCATGACGACTTCGCTTATACCTCCAATATCTACCCCCATTTCCATAGTTGTAGAACATGATAGGACATTCAGATGACCATTGTTAAACTCCTGTTCGTATTTCTCAAGGTCTTTACGAGATTGTTGTCCTGAGTGCTCTGCTGCTATGAAAATAGGCTTTTGTAAGTATACTCTTTCATGAATATCAGAATATACTCCGAGTTCTTTTTGACGAACAAGCTTCTGGGAGATCCATGTATCCACTTCGCCCTGAGTGAGTTTAGAAGATTTAAATGGGAAATATGGATAATCGATGGTTTCCTTAATCTTATATCTGTCAAAGTACTCTTTTCCGATATATCCATTCATACGAGGGCTGTAACCACAGAATATCGTATCAACAATTACATTGTCCACAGGGCACAGATAGCCTTTATCCATGAGTTGAAGTCTTACCTTTGACCCAAGCAAATCAAGCATAAAACCATGGTTCTCCGTGTCTGAACAATCCAATATTTTAGACGTGATGAAAATCCACGCTTGTTCCAACAACTCATTGATGTTGGCTATCATTTCAGGATTAAAACTCTCAACGTCATTATAGTCAAGAGCAGCACATAATAGAAGTACAATCCTGTTCTGCTCATCTTGTATGCCAGTCAAACTTTGTTTAACAGACGGCCACTTACTCACTGGCTGTCCCTTAATTCGAAGTGTTGAATCTTTGGGGTAGATTGCCGAAACGAACGTGTTCTGAGTAAGGAAATCTTTAAAATCACCCGAAATAGTGTAATGCCGTCCACCACGGATTACATAATCAATGCAGATTTTTAGATAATCCTGCCAGTTTTTGTCTCCGTAACCTTTTTGTTTAAGTATAGAAGGGCATTTTGCACTTTTTAGCCCTGGGTAAACCAATCTTACGAACCCCATATTCTCTAAAGAATTGGCACGTTTTGGAATCCATCCAAACTGGTCAACCAAAAGAGCTTTAAGGTATGCTGACTTGTTGTTGTATTTTACACCACGTGCAGCATTGAGATGTTTGTAGAGTTTGCCAAAATCCGCATTGTATTCCAGAAGCCTGCTGATGTTTTCAAATGTCTCGTCTGGAGATCCTGGGATTGTAGTGTTGTTACTTCCATTTCTTTTCTCCTCCAGCTTAGCAAGCCTGTTCTTAAGACCCATGCCCAAATTGGACATACTCTTTAATTCATTGTATTCAGTTTCCTCTTCATCATTTAATCCTGAAGTGGCAGTAGCCTCACAATCTATCCGTTTGTCTGCCAACGCATGAAAGATTGAGGAACGAATCCAAGAACGTTCAACATCTTGGTTCATACCCATTGCAGAACGAGCGGAGCCTTGACGATTATCTGTGAAGATAATATACTTTTTCCCGTCATACAGAACGTCAAAATCATCAGTATTACCGCTTTCTGCATTATCTAATATCAGTGTAGAGAGAACACGTCCCATTTGCGTGGCACTAGCTCTTAAATAGTGGAGTCGCCCAATGCGGTTGCCACAATGAGGGCACAAATCAGCATTGCTTTCATCGTGTCTTAGCGATTTGAACACGAGCTTCTCCTCGGCATCTTCTGCTGCAATCTCAATTTTGTTCCTCTCATGATTGAATACATGCCTATCTTCTCTTGTATGTTTCCTTAGACATCGTTTCTCTGGCTTACCAAAATAGAATGGAGTAAAGCCATCAGCTTCAGTATCGACAACAATTTCGTCTGCCACCTGTTCCGTCTCTATAAGATCTTCGTCGATATTGTCATAGAAAATACTTTTGTCTATATCTACTACATTTGTATGTGCTCTGAAGCCTTTCGATGTGCTTGTTTCTCCAGATATGATGATTCCTCCACAACTAGGGCATGTTGCCACCTCCAGCAATCGTGATTTACACGTCGGGCAGTTTGTGTTTTGGTAAGTGGTTAAACTGCCAATATCTAAGCGTGTCGTTTTATGATGTCCACATTCTGGATTCACACAAGCATATATTCCATTGACTGAGCGGATGAAGAAATGTGCGCGTGATGGTAGCAAGGCAATAGAACTGCCATCATTCTTATCCAAACCATCTATCTTGTCCCCCAATACGTCTATTAGCTCCAGCGATTTTCTCAAATCTTTACTAATGGAGCGGTCCAACTCTTTGGTAATTTCTTTTGCAGACAGAACTGGGTTCGAATTTAGTTTCTTACGTAGCTTTTCAATGTCTGTGATCCTAATGTTTGTATTGAACTTGGCATTTATTCTATCAATGGCTTGTTGGGCAATATTACTATCCATATTGGGGATAATACGCTTGCCCCCAATGACCACCACGCTATCAACAGGCTTACCTGTTAGCTGTGAAACGAATGTTTTAAGTTTTAATTCTGTAGTAGGGTCCTTTTCATCACCAATAGTAGCTGAAGTAACAGCGAAGTTCACTTGCTCAATAGTTACTCCAAAGGCATCCAACACTCTGCGAAGTTGCAGCGACAATTCTGCCGCTGCCGAACCTGTATATGTATGTGCTTCGTCCAGCAATATCCACTTCAACTTGCCTTGTGATTTTTCCAATATGGGCTTGTCTTCAGCTCTGACAAGCATATAGTTCAGCATGGTAGGGTTTGTAAAAAGAATCTGCGGCGGATTCTGTCTAATTTGAGGACGTGTGATTAGTTGCGGATAGTATGGATTTGTATTCTTCCCTTTTCCCTTTTCAGTCTCGCGATTATAAATAGCATACGTAACTTTTGATGGTAAAGCCTTGCACCAAGCATGGATACGCTTCTGTTGGCTCTTCATCAATGCATTCAAAGGATAAAGGAATATGGCTTGAACACAATCCTTCTCATTTCTTTGTGCAATATCATGAAGAACAGGAATCATGAAGCATTCTGTCTTACCCGAACCAGTGCCAGAAGTTACCACAATAGTTTTCCCTCCTTTAGAGAGCATTGCCTTCCAGCTCTTAGTCTGGTGTTTGTAGGGATGACGGTCGGCTGGGAATCGGTAATCCTTCTCCACATATTCTCCACTTAATGCCTTAACAAATTCGTTGGTGAGAATGTTGAGTTTTGAACAATGTTCGCTGAATGTTTCCTTACTGCTTTCCCACGGGAAGACGGATTGAAACACAGGCTCTGATAATAGGGGCTCATCCTTTGTAAGAATTGTCCTCATATACTCTTGTTCTTTGCCTTTGCCCCGAAACCACAATGAGACCAAAGATTCAACGAGTTTTTTCTCGGCTGAGTTGTAAAAATCGGCGTAATTCATGTATTTCAGTTTTGATTTATCAGTTTGACGGTTCTGAGGAATATTTCACTGTAAGTTTCCTTATAGTACTTGCGATAGAAATTGATGATCCTTGCATGTTCTTTTCCTGAAGGAGCAAACAAATTGATACAACCTTTTAAGTCACAAGTGTTTTCTGCTGCACACATAGGAGCTTCTATCATCACACGATGTGAAGGCAACATCCTTTGATAAGGGTAATAATTCTTACCCAAGCTAAATTCAATTATCGGAAGATCTTCGTTTGTATCAGACAGACCTAGTGTACGCATTTTATATCTGTTGATGTCAGTATACAATATCGGCTCTGCCTTCTTCAACTTTCCATTGAGAATGTACTTCTTGAAATCTCTTGCTACAACAGTAGATAAAGAAGTATTGAACAAGTTGTCTAGTAAGGCAATAATCTCGTTCTGTTTCGTTGCTTTGAATTTCATGATTTTATCAGGCATATAGTCCCAAAGTGCGTTAAAGCTTTTCTCCCACATGACACGTGGAATCCAATGTAGAGCAACCACCATCTCTTGCTCAAAGCGTTCGATATCCTGTATCAAGGTTTCTTGATGATCATGCACGCACATGGCCACAATGAACTTGGCCAACAATTCAGGACTTCTCGCTATTACCTTCAACCCATTGTAGGTCGTGAATGGTAATTCCTGGTTGCTGCATATATCAAATGCCTTACAAACAAGCTGCCAGTGCTTTCCTGACATAAAATTTTCAACACTGAGATATTCATACCAAATCTTGTTAAGCTTGTGTGAACGTGCGGTACGTTCTTCGGGAGTGTAGTCACCGCCATCTCTGTTAAAGTACTTCGGAATAATTCTTCGTCTTACTTCTGGACCTGAAAATACTACAAACTCATTGTGCGTGAATGTGTCAGGAAGGCAAAACCTGTTATTATTCTTTTCTTCTCTTATGAGACTAATGGGATAAAAGTCATCAATACCAAGTGACTCGTCTACGGGGAAAGCATAAAGTTCTCCTTCGTACAAAAAGTCCTGTGCATCATCCTCTGTGTTGTCAACAACTACTAAAGTTCCATTGTCGATGGTGGTTTCAAGAACAAATTTTCTAATAAAAACTTCTTGACCAGGCACTCTAAGCATGACCGAGCTTGTACGGTCAAAGGTGTTTGCTCCATACAAGTTAAACGTCCTCAAAATGAGATCGCTATAATCTGAGAGAGGGACAAGTCCATTTATAATGTTTGCCTTTAGATGCTTACGACTGCTGAAGTCTTCACTCTTTGCATAGTAAGATACATCTACCTTTCTTTTTCTGCCGCCATGATTTGTTATTCTGAAATGTGACAGGTTGGCGAATGAGATTACCTTTCCTCTTGGAACAATATTGCCTTCTGTATCAGTGATAATAGTTCCTTCAAAAGGTATCGCAATGGCAACTCGCAAGTAGGGATTGTCTGCATTATTTATTCTGAAATAGCAGACTGATGGACAATGCATTGAATTTCTATTCCTGCTTATCTTCCAGCTCGTGTTACTAAGATTGGTGATTTCAATGTTCTCCAGCGACTCGATTCTTGCCTTCAAAGGTGAAGAGCAGCTAAAATTAATCTCCGTGGAATAAATATCTTCATTGGCTGAACCAAAAGTCATGTCTCTGATAGAGTAGAATGTTTCTACAATATAATTGCCATCAGGAAATTCAACCCTTATGTCCACCAGGCCAATCGGAAGGACACAAGAGGTTCTGAGAGTCCTCCAAGAATTTGATCCTTTATCATGGTGGCCTCTGTATGTGACCTTGCAATTGTTAATCCTATTTTTATCCTTGTCGTATACATGAACCGATGGAACTTTTGATAGAATCTTGTAATTCGACTTTTCAACCCAAGGAATGTAGTTTCCACTAAATTCGGCCGAGTATGGTGTGAATTGGTTAGTGATTTTTACACTTTCTAAAGTCTCTTGATTGCTCAGCTCTACAGAACTTGTGAACTCTACATAATTCAGCTCGTAATCACAGATAGTTAATTTATTAGCATCTGAGGATTCCCATTCAGATGAGAAAACTACGATGTTGTTTTCAGCGTTAGCAGTCTCGCTCTTGCTGTACAAGTTGTCATCCATCATTTGGAATACTTGTGGGTGGTCAAAGTTCGGAGGGTAGCAGCCGGCTACTGTTAAGAAAAGGCGTTCGTCGTTGTCACATCTTACTTTTACTTCAACAACTGGTTCTCCCTTCCACAGAATATCTTTGGCCATGCCAGTGGATATGCGTGTGTAGATAGCACTGATCGCATTTCCATCGTCATCGTATACGAAGCTCTTACGAGAATATTTCCCGACAAGCATACCTGCTACAAAAATGTCAAACGTGTAGCACGTTAAGGTATCAAGCCCTGGAATCGAGTCCGATGATATATCTTTTACAATATCCATATTTACAAGCAGATACCCAATGCCTTCTTGTGTTGTCCTCAATTTCCATGACAGTGATAGAGGCCGTGTTCGTTTCTCACTTTTTACGCTTTTGTATTCTCTCAGTAGCGATTTCGTTAGTTCCGATAATGATGCATCTGTATCATCGTATGGCAACAATTCCGTATCATCCATAATGATAGCATGAGCTATCTGCATGGCAACGGCATAGATGTTCTCATTTCTAAAACCTTTGCTCAGGTATGAAATGCAGTTGAATTGCTGGATGATAGAGTTGGCGTCATTGTTCCAGTCATAGTTGATGATAGACAGTTCTCTGACTAATCCGCCAAGGAATCTCGTAAAACTCCCCATATTGCTGTCATTGTTCTTGATGTAGGTTATGGGAAGTCCTCCTTGGTTCAATAGTGTGCGAAAAGATTCCTTACCTTTCAATGAATGCAGAAACGTATAGCCATTCTGTTCCAATGCACCTTTGGCTGCATCAAACAGTTCCTTATGGTATTCAGGTACTCCTACATCTATTGCAACTTGCTCTTTATTAGGATAATAGCCTCTGTAATCACGCCGCCACCACTCTGCATAGCAGAGTGCCGCCTCAATGCCAAACTTATAGAGATAGACAACGTTGCTTTGGATGGTGCGTTTCAGCCCATCGTACTCTTCATCAGACAATTTGAACTTCCACAACGGATAGTTCTTGGGTAAAGAATCCATCCCTCGTGTCTGCAAAATGTCTCTGAGCAATGAATGCTCATTTGATATATCTGAACTGTACAACATTTCTTTTAAAGCTACTTATATTGGTTTAATCTTCTATCTAATTTCCGCAGCACTATGAGTTGGTTTTTTATAAGTACCTGAACAACAAAAAGTTGCTTAGGATTTTGCCATGTCAGATATTTCACCTACCTTAGTGCTGCAAAAACAAATATAGCAAAATCTCCGAATGACATGGCAAATGTACAAATAAAATCCGAGAATCTCACTCCTTTTGGAGGAATTTTTCCGATCATGGATCAATTTGATGCTCTTTTGGCTCAAACCGTTGACTCCACCTTGAGAATGAGATGCAAATGGTATGGCTATCAGTACAGCGAGATCCTACGCTCTTGATGTGCGTCTATCTTTGTGGTGGCTCATGTGTCGCGGATGTGACCACTCACCTCATGAGGCATTTGTCCCTTCGTCCATCCCTTCGTACTTGCAGTGCGGACACCATATTACGCGCTATCGAGGAACTAACTTGCGAGAACACCACCTGTCAGTCAGCTTCTGGCAGAGCCTATGATTTCACCACTGCGGACAAAACGAACAAGCTGCTGGTCAAGGCCCTACTTGCAACAGGGCAACTGAAGGCTGGGCAGGAGTACGATTTTGACTTTGACCATCAATTCATAGAGGCGGAAAAGTATGACACAAAGCCCACCTGCAAGACGTTCCTGGGCTACTGTCCCGGCGTTGCGATCATCGGCGACGTTATAGTCGGCATTGAAAACAGAGATAGCAATACCAACGTGCGCTTTAACCAGAAAGAGACTTTGGAAAGTCGCTCTGTGGGGTAAGGGGCTTTTGTGTCTGAGACGTTTCTGCTGCGCAAGAATATGTACGACAAGATGATCATTTCTCGCTTTGCAAGCAAAAAACACCCTTGGTCCTATTGGTTGCGGATTTGAGGATTGATAGAAATGGCTTATGGTGGTGTGGGGAGTATTAAAAGCGTTCCAGTTTTCTGTTTTGTGTGCATTTTGTGAATAAAGATAGTGGACTTTGCGTTATTTGTTGTAAATTAGTCCCCAAAAAATGAATAGTCGGGAAAATGATGATGCCGAAATGTAAAAGATATAGATTGGTTTTGTTGGTTTTGCTCTGTTGCATGTCTTTTCATGCCACCCTGCAAGCTCAGCAAGTTCGCAAGAAGGTAGGGCTTGCTTTGGGAGGCGGTGGTGCCAAAGGTGCTGCCGAGGTGGGTGTCTTGAAGGTGTTGGAAGAGGCTGGAATACCAATAGACTTTATTGCGGGGACTAGTATAGGCGGTATCGTCGGTGGATTGTATGCTATCGGCTATGACGCTTCCGACTTGGACAGCTTGTTTCGGAACCAGGACTGGTTGTACCTGCTGAGTGACCAGGTGGACCGTGACGCCGAGGCGTATCTTTCCAAGGACGAAAAGGAAAAATACGTGATTCATCTACCAATGTCGAAGAAGCGCAAGGTATCGTTGCCTACTGGCTATCTGAGTGGTCAAAACATAGTGAATCTTTTCACCAAGTTGACCGTGGGTTATCACCATGTGAGCGACTTCTCCACGCTGCCCATCCCCTTTCGTTGTGTAGCCGTTGACCTTGTGGAGGGCAGGGAAGTGGTCTTGTCTTCTGGGTCGTTGCCTCTGGCAATGCGTGCCACGATGTCCATACCAGGCGTTTTTGCTCCTGTGGAATGGGAGGGCATGATGCTGGTGGATGGCGGAGCCCTCAACAACTTGCCCGTGGATGTGGTAAGGGGTATGGGTGCGGATGTTGTTATCAGCGTCGATTTAAGTACTGGTTGGAAGAAGAAGCAAGACTTGACGTCGGCAACGTCCGTTGTCGATCAGCTTGTTGGTATCATGGGACAGGCGAAATACCGAAAAAACAAGACGGCGGCAGATCTCTATATCAATCCTCCGCTGAAGGGGTACACGCCTGCCAGTTTCCAGCCCCAGGCCATTGACACGATGGTGATGCGTGGTGAGCAGGCAGCCCGCCGGCAGTGGAATGAACTATTGTCGTTGCGTGAGAAGATCTATGCAGGTACTAGTGACACCTGTCAGCAACCGCTTAGACCACGGAAGCCTACGCTGGCCGACACTTATCCCATTGGGAATATTATAATCGAAGGTGTTGAGGGCGAGGAGCAGGCCTGGATACGAAAGAAACTCTCGCTTGAGGAAAATGCTCTTGTCACGCCTGCGGACATTGACCGTACGCTTGCCATGCTGCAAGGTCTCAACATTTTCTCACGTGTGGAATATAGGTTGAGCGACGATGCCCCTTATGACTTGGTATTTCTGCTGGAACCGAGAGAGGACCGCCGCATCAATATTGGAGCCCGGTTTGATACGGAGGATCTGGCAAGTGTGATAGCCAATGTTTCCAATAATCAGCAGCTTGCTACCAACCACCACTATGCCCTGACAGGACGTATCTCGCGCAATCCCTACTTGGAGACGAGCTATGCCTACGGTCATCTTTTTGGAGCAAAGATGGGGTTGTCCTATCGTCTGGCTTATTATGATTTTGATCTTTATGCGGGTAAGCAGAAAAAGGACGGAGTGGAGTTCCTTTCGCACTCACTGGCAGGCTTCTACACGCGTGACATAGGCAACTTGCGACTAAGGGCAGGTGCACAATTCGAGTATTTTCATTACCACTCAGACCTGTATGGGCAAGACGGTAGTAGCCTATCGCGTTCTTCAGATCATTTCTTGAACTATTTCGCATCTTTTGCGATGGATACATACGACCGTTGCTATTATCCCACTCGTGGAGCGCGCCTTCAGTTGCAAGCCACCCTTCATACGGATGATGGTCTGCACTATGCTGGGGAAAATCCTTTCGGTGCGGTGGCCTTCCATGGCGAAGGGGCCTTGCGGCTCACGCCCAGACTCTACCTGATTCCTCAGCTTAGGGGGCGGCTCTTGTTCGGCAGTACTATCCCTGTCATCTATCAGAATTGTGTGGGAGGTATTTCCGATGCCCGCTATCTGCCTTGGCAGATGGCATGGGCTACGGCGCAACACGTCCATTTGCTCGATCGCAACGCCGTGATGGCACAACTCGCTTTTCGCTATCGGTTGAAAGGCAAATTCTATGTTGCTGCCTTGGGAGAGTATGGAAAGTCGTCCCACAGTGCATCCCGCATTTTTCGTGGTAATGATTTGTGGGGATGCGCGCTGCGCGCATCGTTCGATTTTGTCTTTGGTCCTATAAGCATCCAGACGCACTATTCCAACTTGGGGAAGAACGTCGGCGTAACGGTCAATGCGGGCTTTATGTTTTAGCCCGCATGGCCCCATGGCCCCTCCCTTTGATCGCAACGTCTGGCTGTGTACAATCACGATGCTCGGATCTTCACAGTCTGGTATTGGCGACGGAAAAGGCCATGTCATGGGGGCCATCACGTAGTTAGTAATACCTCTCTTGATATAAAGTCACCGCTTCGACCATGCCATCCTCGCCATGCAATGATACTTGCCCCTCCCGTTCCAGCCAGCCAAGGGCCAATAGAATTTGTGCCTTGTTGAGGCCAGTGCCCTCTACCAATTCCGTGAAGGAAGCTTTTCCGTTTCTTGCCGCCACAGCTTTCCAAACAATGCCGGCGTTGGTTCCAATCTCGTGAGTCATAATCCAATGTGTGTTGATAGTTTGTCTTGATATATTTTCCTTCGGTTGTCAGCCGACGAGAGTCTTTTCACTATGGCTTTCAGGCGTAGGCGATACATGGCGCATGCCAGTATGGCATAGATAGCCACCTGCCACCACAGTCCTATATATTCCCGGTGTATGTCCTCGATGGATGCGCCATTGCCCATGATGCGTAGGTAGCCGTTCATGCCGAAAGTGGAAGGGAAAAGGTACGAGACGTACTTCCAGAACGTGGGAATTTCCGATCCAGGCCACGATATGCCCGACATGAAAAGAAGTGGCACGGAGAGAAACACGAACAGCATAATGCAGTCTTCCCTCCTGTAAACCAACACCGATAGTACCATTGCCATGAAGATGCATGCAAGGATGTAGGGGGTGATGAACTGCAGGAATACCCAGTAGTCTCCGAGGTCAGGGAGCCCAAACCAGCGAGTGACGGCTGTGTACATATATATCGCCATGAGCAGGTAGAGCACAAAGTAGAAAAAGGCCTTTCCCGTCACGATGTCGAAGGGATTTCTGTACCACTTGCTTTTGGGTAGCATGTGTGCCAGGCACTTTTCCCGCTGGTTGCCCATTGACATGCCGATGCCGAGAAATAGCGTCTGCTGGATGATGAGCATTAGCACTGGCGGAATGAGGAATGCGGCAAAGCCGCTTTGCGGGTTGTACAAACTGACGTAGTCGTACTCTATAGGCATACGCGAAATTTCCTCATCTTCGCGTGAAGATGGGTGTAGGTGTTTCTCCACCTTGATATCGCGGTTCATGTCGAGCGACACGTTGTTGGCAGCAAGAAGCAGTGCCTTGTAATACAACAACGAACTCATGCTGCAGTAGAGACCGACGGTAGTCTGCTCACCATGCCCGATGTCGTGATAGAAAGACTTTGGTATGCGCAACACACCGTAAATCTTGCTTTCTTTCAACAGTTGGCTGCCCTCTGCCACATTGTTGCAGTGCGCAACCAACTTGGCGTCGGGCGTGGCATCCATTTTGCGGACGAACTCGCGGCTTTGTGCGCTGTTGCATTCGTCAATTACGGCAAAGGGTACCTCGCGCACGACCTCGTTGGTATATACATACGAATAGAGCAGCGGATAGCACAAGGGGACGAACAAAATGAAGACCAGTATGCCTTTGTCGTGCATGATTTCCTTCAGCTCCGTCATCCATATCTGTGTGATGTTGATGAGCGATCTTTTCATTATGGTATGTATTTGTGATTCAAGAACAGGCTGCGGTAGTGGTGCAGCGTCAATAGCGGCAGTAGGGCGAATATCGCCATGGCGAGCAAACTGTGCCAGGCGTAGATGATATCATAACCGTTGAGAGCTTGGTTGACATATAGCAGGTAGTAGTGGCGCAGTGGGAAGGCAACCGATAGCTTCTGCAGGATGTCGTCCATTGCTGTCACGGGAAAGGTGAATCCTGCGAGCGAGAACGACAATATGCCCCATAGCGAGCAGAGGCACATCGACAGACGCATTTGTCCGCATATGCCGAAAAGGAAGGTGGCAAGCCCTTGTGCGGCCAAGACCGTGAGCATGCCGATAAGTATCATCGGCAGCAGGCCGCAGTTGCAAGGAAACTCCAGATACCGATAGAAGTACACGGCAATGAGCGTGGCAATGAGCCAAAATACCAAGGTCTGTGGGAGTAGTTTGCCCACGATGGCGGTGAGCGGCGACTCTCCAGATATACGGTAGAGTACGAGTTGCTGGTTGCGCTTCCACTCCAGTCCGATGGTGTAGGCGGCCGAAAGCATTACCAACAGTATGAAGATGCCTGGGACGAGCATGTTGTTGAGATATACCGAGTAATCGAGGTAGGAATTGTTGAGCGGGTGCGTCTCGATTTTGATCGGTTGTATCACACCCATGGCCTGTCTCTCATTGAGACCGTGGGCGTAGAGCTTCTCGCGGGTCAGGGCCAAGCCTGTCAGTTCGGAGGCGAAGCGCATATCACGCATCAGCAGGTTGCCCGGTACATAGTAGCACTCGTTGGTGTAAAACGAAATGCGGGGTTGGCGGCTGCCGAGTGCCTTCTCGGTTGTCTTCTTCGGGAGATAAAAGAACCCGTAGATTTCTCCATGTTGCATGGCCCTCCTGGCTTCGCCGAAGTTGGCGTAGCGGGCCACGATGTCCACCTCCTCCATCGAGCCGAGTATTCGGGTGATAGTGTGTGTGATGTGGGTGTTGTCCTCATCGACCATGCCCGCTGGTAGCTTGGTAGGCAAGCCGTCGCTCATGAGCGATGTCAGGTAGATGAGGCAGAGCAACGGTGCAATGATCATGCAGAAGAGGAAGAGCGGACGGTGTGCGTACATTCTTAGTTCCCTCCTGCCTATCATGGCGAGCCTCTTGGTGGTTTTGCTTATGATGTTCATGATGCTTTGCTTTTGTTTTACTTGGAGTTTGTTCCGTTCCTATCTGGCGTAGGCTTCCTGAGCACGGCGGACATGCCCGACATGATACCCTTTACAGGCTCCAGCGGGTGTGCTTGCACCTCAAACGTTTTTAGGTCGAGGTCGTCGAGCGCCTTGGTCGCTTTCCACACGGCAAACGATCCCACGTCTTTCATCAGGGTGATGCGTACGGGTATGGTCTTGTCGATGGCGGGCACATAGACCTCCGCTTGTGTCCCGATGGAATAGCCTTTGAGCTTGTCCTCGCGTATGTTGAAGGTGAACCAAACGTCGCCCACAACGGAGACGTTCATGATCGGTGCTCCCGTGCCAACGAGTTCTCCCACTTCGGGGAAAATCTCGGTCACTTGTCCATCGGCAGTGGCTCTCAGCACGGTCTCCTTGATATAGGAGTTGACTTCGGCGATAGCACCTCTGGCCCGTTGGGTCTGTGCTTGTGCTGCACTCTTGTCTTCCTTTCGCGCACCGTTGACCGCCATGTCATATTGTGCCTTTGCAGCCTTTTCCGTAGCGACTGCGGCCTCATAATGTGCTTTAGCCTCGTCGCATTTCTGTTCTGCCATGACACCGTTCTCAAATAGACGCCGTACGCGGTTGTAGGTCTTTTCGCTCACCTCCACAGCGGCCTTTGCCTTCTGCCACATCTCATAGGCGGCCTGGATGTCCTCTTGGCGTGCCCCGTTGTCTGCCTTCTCCTCCATGGCCCTGGCTGCCTCGTAGGCGGCGTTAGCTTGTGACAGTTTGGCCTCTACGTCGGGTGCTTCAAGCACGACGAGTGTGTCGCCCTTGTGTACGAAATCTCCCTCCTTTACTCGGATTTCCAGTACGCGTCCAGGTACTTTTGAGGACAGGCGATAGTCTGTGGTCTCGGCTTGACCCTCCAGGGTCTCTTCCTTCTCGGTGCGGGATAGGCCTACTATGATAACTACTGCGATTACGCCCAGGATGACAAGGCCCATTGCCAAGATGCTGGTGAATATTCTTTTCTTTTTCATTTGTATGTGTTGTCTGGTGAAACGATTTTTTTCTGATATAATAATGTCTTTTGTTGTTAAATGCGTGTCTTGATGGCGCCGATAGCTTTTTTCAAATACAGGTTGGCCAGCCGCATGTCGATTTGTGCGTTCACCCATTCGGTTTTTGCCTTCAGCCATGCAGTTTGCGCCTCCATGACATTGCTCAGCGTGACTACGCCCTCCTTCATGCCGTAGTTGGCGAAACGCAGGTTCTCCTCCGCCTCATCGACGCTGCGCACGGTGGTCTTGTAGCGTTCCATGCTCTCTTGTAGTTTCTTCAGGCATTGGTTCACCTGTAGTTCTATCTTCTCCCTTACCTCCTCGGTCTCGTATCTGTGTATGCAGGCTTCCGCCTTGGCCGCATTGATCTTGTACGAACGGTCGCCCCAAGTCCATATTGGCATAGTGACGGTGACTCCTACGCCCCACATACCCTTTAGCTTGCGTTCAAAGCTGTTGAACACCGAGGGGTTGCTTGCCGTGTAGCCCCCCATCAGAACTACTTTGGGCATGAATTCTGCACGCGCCAGTTTGATCTTCTCGTCATAGATCTTGTTCTTCAGGGCAAGTGCCTGTAGTTCCTTGCGGTTGCTCTCTGCCTGGCGTACCAGGCCGTCTGCCGATTGTCTTGCAACGATGCCACCTACTATCTCTCCGATCGTTCTCTCATGGTCGTCTATGCTGTCCCCCACCTCGATAGGTTCATCCATGTCGAGCCCGCAGATGCGACAAAGGTTCATACGTGAGAGCTCAATGCCGTTGTTTACCTGAATGAGGGTGACGCCTGCTTCGTTTACTTTCACCCTCACACTCAGCAGGTCGGATTTGGTAGCCATACCCTCCTCTACCAGTTGCTCCACGTCATCCTCCAGTTTTTCCACCAGGGCCTTGTAGCCTTCTGCAAGTTTTTTCTTGCTGTGCAGGGCCATTAGGCTCCAGTAGGCATCGTCCACTTCTACGATGATGTCTTGTAGTGTCTTGTCGTACATCGTGGTCGCTGCTTCCTCGGCATATTGCGTGATGTTGTTGTAGGCGCGTATCTTCCCTCCCATGTATATCGGTTGTGTCAATATCACGGCGGCCATGCCTGCGCTCCGCGTGTCGGTGTGCAGCGCATCCACGAGGCCTTGCCCCACTTGGTTGAGTTGTGGCGCCATTGGGGTCAGAACGGGCAATTGAGACGAAAGTCCGGTTCCAATGTTGGATAGCGTCTGTTTCTGGTTGTCGCTTAGCAACGAAAGTTCGCGGCTTGTGAACAAATGTGTTCCTATGACCGAGACTTTTGGTAGGTAGTTGGTTCCTGTCGACTTATGGACATAATATGCGACCCTCCTCTCTTGTTCCGCCATAAGGAGAGTTTTGTTGTTGGCCACGGCTCTTGCCCTGAGCGAGTCGAGCGGCCAGTGTCGATAGGTGGCTTGCGCATTGGCCAAGGCAAGCGACAACAGTCCGAGCATCAATACAGTTTTCTTCATGCGTTGTTTTACTGTGTGTAAAAAATCATGCGACAAAAATACTACCATTCCCTTGTATTTGGGTGTTCTGATGAGTGCGATATATGTTCTGTTATAGAACGTGTTCCGTTATAGAACACTTTTTTAACAGATAATTCTATTGTTAGTCTCGTTTTATGGTTAAATTTGCCATCAAAATCTATTCATAATATGGCGAATTACGACACAATAGACACTACGAATATCCATCAACTGGCAAAAAGCGAGTTTGTGGACTATGCCGACAGCGACATCGTGATCATTGATGACTTGCGCAACTTCTCCATGCTACAGGCTGTCAAGGTTGACTTCCTGCTCATCATCGTGGTAACATCGGGACGCTTGGCAATCAAGGCTAACAAGGTGGGGACGACTGCCTCTGTGCATGACATTGTCATCTGCCAGCCCAATACTATTCTGAATGAATGCCTGTTCAGTTTGGATTTTACTGCCAAGGCGGTATGTTTGTCTGCTGAGACCGCTCGTCAGATGCTTCATGTCAAAGATGTGCTCTCCCTTTCCTTCTACTTGAAAAACAAGCCCATCATTCATATTGACGAAGCAAGCATGGGTACGTTTGAGAAATATCATGCTTTGCTTTCTGAGCAGTTGCTCAAGGAGGAAACACCGTATAAGAAGCAGATAGTCAGTCATCTGGTTTCTTCGTTTTTATTCTGTCTCTTGACGATAATAGGGCAGGGAAGTCCGCAGCGGACGCCAATTCCTATGTCGCGCGGCAACCTATTGTTCAAACAGTTTGTTGAGTTGCTTGTTTCCTTAGAGGTTAGGCCCCGCAATGTGGGCTATTATAGCGGCAAACTGTGTGTTAGTAGCAAATACTTATCCAACATTTGCAAGGACAACAGTGGCAAGACCGCTTATGAGTGGATTATGGAGTATGTGGTGGAAGACATCCGGCGCCTCCTTTCCCATTCGGACATGAGCGTGAAGGAAATTGCCGATCGTCTCGGTTTTCCGAATCTTTCGTTCTTCGGTAAATTCGTTAGGGCTCATTTGGGTTGTTCGCCGACTCACTACAGAAGGATAAATGAAAACTGCGAAGAGACCGACGAATGAACGTCTGACTATGACAAAACTGCGTGGTGCAGTTTCTGGAAGTTGTTTTTCTGATACGCTGTTTCTTTTGAATATTGCAAAAGAGTTCTTGTCTTCTCCGATGTTTTGTTTCTGACTGTATGGAGATGCGGGTAGAAGTTGGGGACCTGAGAGTAAACAAAGTAAAGGCGACGGAGGCGGAAGCAGGCTGCGGGGCAAAAAAATGGAGAGGCGAGGCAATAAAGACGGGTCCTCTGCGTTTCTCTTAATATAAGAATAAGTTTGCAAACAACGATATGATAGAATATATACGAGGCGAGCTGGCTGTGCTCACCCCGGCGCAGGCCGTCATTGAGGCGGCGGGTGTCGGTTATGCGCTCGGCATCTCCCTCAACACCTATACCGTTCTTCAGGGGAAGCGGGAGGTGAAGCTCTACGTCCACGAGGCGATCGTCACGGGAGGCCGCGACGACAGCTACACCCTCTACGGCTTTGCCACGGTACAGGAGCGCGCCCTTTATCGCCTGCTCATCACCGTCTCGGGTGTGGGAGCCAATACGGCGCGGATGATCCTCTCTTCGATCACGCCGAAGGAACTCTGCAACATCATCGCCGGTGGCGACGAGCGGATGCTGAAAAGCGTGAAAGGCATTGGTGTGCGGACGGCGCAGCGCATCATCGTCGATCTGAAGGACAAAATAGTGGCCAGCGGCATAGCCGACGAGCTCCATGCCGTCTCCAAGCCAGGCACTCCTGCGGTCGACACTACCGTTCGAGATGAGGCTGTGAGCGCGCTGACGATGCTCGGGTTCTCCCCTGCGCCGTCGGCCAAGGTCGTCCAGTCGATCCTTACTGAGCAGCCAACGTTGCCCGTGGAGCAAGTCGTCAAGCAGGCGCTGAAGCTCATCAAATAGAGTCCGGCAAGCGTCCTTGGGCGCAGAAGAGAATAAAGAGAATTAAAAGAAAATCAGGAATATACCCAATTTTTCCAAGCAAGATAGACATCTGACAAGCCCGCAGAGCCTTCCCACTTTGAATTTGAAGAAGGCAGCAGCGGGACCCCGATCAATATGAGGAAAAGGTCTGCCATCATAATGAGTGTCTTATTTGCGGTGAGCCTGGCGGCCATCGCAGGCAGGTTGCTGCTGTCGTCGGCTGTCGTCGGCGAACCAGCCT
>ERZ1026870.496-NODE-496-length-21633-cov-22.908101_pt1 | contig 21633 bp, 20 predicted proteins | sample MGYA00380165_ERZ1026870 | MGnify/ENA primary metagenome ERZ1026870 (study PRJEB33269, sample SAMEA4719801) | human gut metagenome | biome: human-associated habitat; feature: organic feature; material: feces | place: Cameroon | collected 2013-10 ...
AAAAAGTGCGTAAAACTTTGTGCATACTGCCAGCCCCAATGTAAAGAACAGGTAATGCGGCACAAAACAAAAGCCGCCGGGCACTCCTGTTTCCAGAAGTGCCCGGCGGCGGGATGTATTGAGTTTTACTCTACGCGGCCTGTTACGTTTTTGCCGTTGTTCCCGTAGAGGAACACAGCGGTTTTGCCATTGTAGCGCACGCGCAGCTCATAGGTGCCGGGACTGTTCTTTTCCGGGATGCGCTCCTTGGTCTCCAGATAGAACTTCTGCGAGCCATTGTAGACGACCGTCTGTCCCGGCGCTGCGATCAGCTCGTTCCGCTTGAAATACAGCGTTTCCTCTGTATCTGACTCGCGGAAGATGCAGGTGATGTTCTCCGGCTTGATGACCACCTTTTCAGCGCTGTTGTTCTGGACGGTGAACTCTGTGCAATAGGTCAGTGCAAAATTATCGCCGCCGCCCAGAAACGGTGTTGCACAGATAAAGGTGACATCACCGATCTTGGCTACGCCGCTGGTCTTGTCGACTACGGTATCCCCGCAGCCGGTCAAAGCCCCTGCGGCGGTCAGCACCAGTGCCCCGGCGCTGAGCTTGAGAAATGTTCTGCGATTGATCATAGCGATGCACCTCCTGTGTCGGGTATCCCTCAGAAAACTTTGTTCTGCGGGATCAGACGGTCTGCTTTACAAAAGTCTCGGTCGTATAATCCAGCTTATAGACCTCCGTTACGCTTGCGCTCGAGATCGTAAAAGTAACCTCGGCCTTCCGAGCTACAACAGCTTCGTACAGCGCTCTCTGCTCATTTTTCAGGGTAAAGCACATCCAGCCCTCTTTGAGCTGTCCCTGCGTCAGATTGATCTTACCGCCGTTTTCCAGCAGACCTCCATCGGTATAGCCATCGATCAGCTGCCCATCGATCTTCAGGAAGAAATAACCCTTTGCAGGGATCGGCTGCGGCTTTTTGATGCCGGAGGACTCCTTGATGCGCACCCAAACATTGATATAGCCTTCCCACTCGGTTCCCGCTGTGCCGCCAAAGTCGACGCCATTGGTTTTACCCATAGCCTTGCCCGCCGTTGCCTGGAACAGGCCAAAGTCCGTGCCAATGGCTCCATCACTGCAGCCGCCCAGCAGTCCGGTCATAGATACTGCCACTGCCACCGCAGCAGAGGTCTTTAAAAAGGAACGGCGATCCATCTTCATAGCCATAATAAAAACCCTCCTCAAAAGCTTTTTTGTACCCTAAGAGTACCACATTTTACCACGTTGTCAACTATCGGAATTTAGGTTTCACCATTTTATCGTACCTTAAATATAATAGCGGGACACTGCCGCTCCGCACTGCTTTTTCTGCCCGACGGGAGCGTGCGCCGCCGGGTATGCTCCGCACGCCGGTTTTGGGGCAGAGCACTGCCGGCTGCAAACGCTGCACAGCAGCACCCAGTCATAGGCGGCGCGCACCGGCTTTTGCCGAATGCTGTGCGCCGGAAAATCTCTCCCGCCGCAAATCCGGGCGCTTGCGCGGGAATTTCCGCTTTTTTCGGCGCTGCTCTTGCTTTTTGCAGTCAATTGTGGTAATATTATTCGGCAGTATTGTTTTGCTGCGGAATATGCGCTCGTAGCTCAGCCGGTAGAGCATCTGACTTTTAATCAGAGGGCCAGGGATTCGAGTTCCCTCGAGCGCACCAAAATCCCACGAGGAATCGTATGATTCCTCGTGGGATTTTCCATTTTCTGGGGCTCTGCACACTTTTGCACACCGGCGGGAAGTTTAAATTCCGTCAACCTGCCCAAAATACGCCCTGAAAAGTTTACTTGACGCGATTTTAAAATCAATATATAATTGGGTTAGAAACCAATTATAGAAAAGGATGATTTCCAATGGCGCGCAGATACGACAGCAAAGAAGCAAAACGGCGGATACTGACCGCCTGTGTCCGGCTTTTTCTGGAAAAAGGCTACACGAACACCAAGGTGGCAGAAATTTTAAAGGAAGCAGATGTTTCCGCCGGGTCGTTCCAGAATATTTTCCGCACCAAGGACGGCGTGCTGACCGAGCTGATCGGCATGATGTTCAGCAGGCAGTTCGGCGCGGTAAGGCCGCTGGCGGCAAACGCCCCCTCGCCGGTGTACCTCTACGCGGTGGAGACGGCTTTGCAGCTGGCGCTGAGCGAGCTGAGCGAGAATCTGCGGGATATCTATGTGGAAGCGTACACCTTCCCCGCCACGGCGGAGATCATCCACCGCAGTACCACGGCCGAGCTGCAGGCGGCGTTCAGCGCGTATCTGCCCGGGTGCGCCGAGTGCGATTTCTACGAGATGGAGCTGGGCACGGCTGGCATGATGCGCGGCTACATGGCACGGCGGTGCGACCCCTACTTTACGCTGGAGCGCAAGATACGGCGCTATCTGAGTATGAGCCTGAGTGCGCTGCAGGTCCCCGCGCAGGAGCGCGAGCAGGTCATCGCTTTTGTGGCGGAGCTCGATATGCTTGCCCAGGCGCGGAAGGTGGTAGATGCCGTGCTTGCATCGCTGTCCGTGCAGTTTGATCTGAAAGGATAACAAGGTTTGATGACAAGGAGGTAAGTCATGAAAAAGACGAGAGTTGCCATTCTCTTTCTGCTGCTCACCCTTTTTGCTGCCTGTCTGCCCGCAGCGGCGGAGCTTCCGGCGCAAATAACCCTGCCATGTCTAGGCAAGGATCGAGTTCACAAGTTAATCGAGTATGTTGATTTCAGCAACGTGCACCGCGGCCGTTACCAGTGCACCCATTGCGGCTACAAGGTCATTCCCTATTCCCCATATGAGGAGCACTCCGGCGGCACCGAAACCCCCACCTGCACCACAGGCAAAACCTGTGCCTTATGCGGCGCGGAATACGGCATTCTCGGTCACGACTGGGGCGCGTGGACGCCTATCTACGACGGCACCACGTACACGCACGCCCGCAGCTGCAAGAACTGCCCCGAAGTTGATACTGCAAACTGTACCGGTGGCACAGCAACCTGCAGCGCCAAAGCGGTCTGTGAGGTGTGTGGTGGGAAATACGGCGAAAGAAACCCAAATAATCATGATCTGGTGCATCACGATGCAAAAGCCGCCACTTGCACGGAAAAGGGCTGGAAGGCTTACGACACCTGCTCCCGCTGCAACTATACCACCTATGTGGAGCTGCCCGCACAGCATGCTTTTGTGTACCACAAAGCAAAACCCGCCACCTGTAAGGAAATCGGCTGGGATGCTTACAAAACCTGTTCCCGCTGCGACTATACCAATTATCAAGAAATTCCCACACTGAACCATGATCTGAGGCAGTACGTGACGAAAGCCCCCACCTGTAAGGAAATCGGCTTTGCTTCCATTACCTGCTGGCGCTGCGACTATTACGCCAGTCAGGTGCTGCCCGCACTGAACCATGATTTGAAGCAATACGCAGCAAAAGCCCCCACCTGTACGGAAATCGGCTGGGATGCTTACGAAGCCTGCTCTCGCTGCGACTATACCACCTATGTGGAGTTGCCTGCACACCATGATCTGGCGCATTTCCGTGCAAAAGCCCCCACCTGTACGGAAATCGGCTGGGACGCTTACGACCGCTGCATCCGCTGCGGCTATACCACCCGCAAAGAGCTGCCCGCACAGCATGATTTGAAGCAGCACGCAGCAAAAGCCCCTACCTGCACGGAAAAGGGCTGGAACGCTTACGAAACCTGCTCCCGTTGTGACTATACCACCTATGCGGAGCTGTCCGCACTGAACCATGATTTTGTGCACCACGAAGCAAAAGCCCCCACCTGCACAGAAAAGGGCTGGGATGCTTACGATACCTGCTCCCGCTGCGATTATACCACCTATGCGGAGCTGTCCGCACTGAACCATGATCTGGTGCATCACGATGCGCAAGCTCCTACCTGCACCGAAGCTGGCTGGGATGCTTACAAAACCTGCTCCCGCTGTGACTATACCACCTATGCGGAGCTGTCCGCACTGAACCATGATTTTGTGCACCACGAAGCAAAAGCCCCCACCTGCACAGAAAAGGGCTGGGATGCTTACGATACCTGCTCCCGCTGCGATTATACCACCTATGCGGAGCTGTCCGCACTGAACCATGATTATCAGGCTGTTACCGTAGAGCCTACCTGTGAAACAGACGGCTATACTGTTTTTACCTGCTCCCGCTGCAAAGACAGCTACACCGCAGACCCGACCGACCGGCTGGGGCATCAGTTCGGTGCATGGTCCCCGAACGAGACCGGCTCGCAGAGCGCCGGCTGCCTGCGGCAGGGCTGCGCGCACACTGGCAGCACTGATTGCCGGAAGTTTACTTTCCGCACTGCGGAAGGCGAAACGCTGACCTTCTGCCCCGTGTGCGGGCAGGCAGAAAACGCCGCGCAGCTGGAAATGATCGACGCCGCAACGGCGTGGACTATCAGCGGCAGCCTTTCTGCGGCGGATGTGACCGCACGGACGAACGGGGAATACCTGAGTGTGGCATTTGAGACTGCCGGCAGCCTGACGCAGCCCACCGGTCGGGTAAGGCTTGCGCTGCCCGCCGGACTGCTGGAAGGCAAAACGCTTGTGCGCATTGCCCCGGACGGCACACAGACGGAGCTGCCTTTTGAAGCAAAGAACGGCAAACGCATCTTTACGCTGGATTTTGCAAACAGCGAGCTTCCCGTAATGCTCTTCCGCCTGCTCCCCCAGACCGCCGCCCTCTGAGCGCTTTTACAGCGCACAAACGATAGACCGCAAAATGCCCGCCCACCTGTGGGAAACCACGGTGGGCGGGCATTCTTTTATGTTATGGTTATGTGCGTTTTGCCCTCAGCCGCACACGCTGCCATCCGGGGCAAAGAACTGCACGTGCTTTTGCCACTGGGTAGGGCTGATGGTGCGGCGGTAGCAGTCGGTCAGGGCTTCCACTGCAGTCTCCGGGGCAAGGGGCGCGCAGCCCGGGCAGTCCAGCACCAGAATGCGGAACCACGCGTCAAAAAGATGCTCGGTGTAGTGGGTGTCCCACGCGCCGCAGCGGGCGTAAAAGCCCAGCCGCCGCACTGCCATGGCTGCGTCCTCGGCCTTTTCCGGCAGTTCGGCTTCAATCAAAATGGCCTCGGCGGTGCGCTCGTGGGCGGGCAGCTGCGCCAGCAGCTGCGCCCCAATGCCGTGGGCGCGGTAGGCGGGCACTACGGCAAAATAATCCAGCTGGCTCATCCGGCAGCCCTCGGGACGCACCATCAGCAGATAGGCGGCAAGGGTGTCCCCGTCAAACACGCCCCATGTGTGGGCAGTGCCATCCGCTTCGCTGTTCAGGATCATGCTCAGGGGCTTCAGCTCCCCGGCAGGAAAGTCCCGGCGCATCTCGTTCAGATACACATCGGTCAGCTCCGGGCCGGTGAGCAGCCGCCAGATAAACGCAGGCTCTCTCATACGATCCGGTTTCCTTTCTGGATGACAGCTTTGATGTTCAGCTCCTTGTCCGCAAGGATCACGTTGCCGTAGCGTCCGGCGGCAAGGCTGCCGTAGTCGTTGTCCACGCCGATGCTCTTGGCGGGGGTCTCGCTGGCGGCGCGGACGGCGCTTTCCAGCGGCACGTTCATCTCCAGCACGGCACGCTTCATGCAGTCGTACAGACAGGTGTTGCTGCCCGCAATGGTGTCCGGGTGCTCGGTCAGGGTGGCGCGGGGTCCCTTGACCGTGATGGCCTGTCCGCCCAGACTGTATTGGCCGTCCGGCAGGCCGCAGGACATGGCGCTGTCCGCGATCAGGCAGACGCGGTCGTCCCCGAAGGTGTTGAAGGTGAACCGCACCATGGCGGGGTGGATATGCACGTTATCGGTGATCAGCTCCACCTCGGCATCGTGCTCCATGGCGGCAATGATAGGGCCGGGCGCACGGTGGGTGATGCCGGGCATGGCGTTGTACAGGTGGGTCATGTGGGTGGCACCGGCTTCAAAGGCCTTGACGGCGGTGTCGTAGTCGGTGCAGGTGTGGGCGATGGAGATGCGCACCTCGTTATGGCACTCCTTGATAAAGTCCAGATTGCCCGGCTCTTCGGGGGCAACGTCCACCAGCTTGATCAGACCGCCCGCACGCTTCTGCAAACGGCGGAACATGGCGGCGTCTGCGCCCTGCACATACTCCGGGTTCTGTGCGCCCACCTTTTTGGGGCTGATGAAGGGGCCTTCCATGTTGATGCCCACAAGGTCGGCACCCTTGCCGTTTTTATGGGCGGCAGCGGCGTCCATTACCTTGTTCAGGATCTCCTCGGGGTAGGTCATGGTGGCGGGGCAGATGGCCAGCACGCCCTTGCTGGCCTCAAAATCCGCCAGCGTCTGGATGGCCTCCTCGGTGCCATCGCAGAAGTCCTTGCCCATTGCCCCGTGGAAGTGGATATCCACAAGACCCGGCAGGGCGTACAGCCCCTCGGCGTCCAGCACCTCTTCGCCCTCTTCCGGGGCGGCAAAGGGCACGATACGGCCATCGCGGATGATGATGGTGCCGCGCTCAAAGGTGTGGCGCGGGGTATAGACCAGTGCATTCTGAAGGATCATACAAAACACCTCGTTCTTTTTTCTTTTTCACCCAGTATAGCACGCCGGGTGTTTTTTCAAAAGTCCTTTTGCGTAAACATTGTACCGCCGTGCAAAAAGAGCGGGCCGCCGGGAGGGGGCGCTGTGCACCCCGCCCCCGGCGGCCCGGTTCATACTGCAAAATCAACCAGACTTTTGCAGTTCATTCTTTTCAGAAGTGCAGGATCACAGCATCTTCTTCAGCTCGTCGTACACGAACTGCACCTTGGTGCCGATGATGACCTGGCAAGCGTTCTTGCTGGGACGGATAACACCGGCAGCACCGGCAGCCTTGACAGCCTTCTCGTCGACCTTGGCGTTATCCTTCACCTCAAAACGCAGACGGGTTGCGCAGTAACCAACGTCCTTCACGTTCTCCTTGCCGCCGATAGCAGCCAGAACAGCAGAAGCGACTTCGGTGTAGTTGTTGTTAGCCAGAACGACCTTCTTCTCAGCTTCCTCGTCGTCATCCTCACGGCCGGGGGTCTTCAGGTCGAACTTGGTGATAGCGAAGTAGAACACGAAGTAGAACACCAGGAATGCTGCGATGCCCAGAGGAATGATCATCCAGGTCTTAGCAGCTGCGGGCAGGGATGCAGAGAAGATCAGGTCGGTAGCACCTGCGGAGAAGCAGAAGCCAGCACGGAAACCGGTGTAGTAGGTGATGATGGTGAAGATGCCGTACAGAGCGGAGTACACAACGTACAGCGGGAAGCACAGGAACATGAAGCCGAACTCGAAGGGCTCGGTAACGCCGCAGACGAATGCGCAGATTGCAGCGGACAGAACCAGACCAATGGCGGCCTTCTTGTTCTTAGCGGTCTTGACCATAGCCAGAGCAGCGCCCAGGATACCGAACATCATGCAGGGGAAGAAGCCGGACATGTACATACCAAGGCTCCAGCTCACATCAGCGGAAGTCTCGCCGGCCCAGAAGTGGCTCAGGTCGCCCAGACCGATGGTATCGAACCAGAACACGTTGTTCAGAGCGTGGTGCAGGCCGGTGGGGATGAGCAGACGGTTCAGGAAGGCGTAGATGCCGGCGCCGATGCCGTCCATGCCGGCGATGCCGTTGCCGATTGCGACCAGAGCGTCGAAGATGACGGGCCAGACGAACAGCAGAACAACGGACACCAGAATGGAGATCAGACCGGTAGCGATCGCAACGAAGCGCTTGCCGGAGAAGAATGCCAGCCAGTCAGGCAGCTGGGTATTCTTGAACTTGTTGTAGCAGGCAGCACCCACAACAGCGGCCAGAATGCCGATGAAGGAGTTGCCGGCGACCTTCTGGAAGGCAATGTAGGTAGCGGTGCCCTCTTCCAGGGTGCGCACCATGCCGACCACGCCGGGGCTCAGCAGCTGCTGCATCATCAGGTAGCTGACCAGACCGGCCAGACCTGCGGTACCGTCGTTGTCAGCCAGGCCGACAGCGGCACCAATGGCAAACAGCCATGCCATGTTATCGATCAGAGCGCCGCCTGCCTTGACCAGCAGGAAGCCGACGGTGTAAGCTGCACCGGAGGTTGCAGCACCGGGAACGCCCATAACGCCCGGAGCGAGGGCATAACCAAGACCCATCAGGATGCCGCAGATCGGCAGCACAGCGACGGGAAGCATCAGAGCTTTGCCCAGTTTCTGGAGATACTTCATCATAAGACACATTCCTCCTTAAAGAATGTTTGTGTTTACAGACAGTCTCTGGTTGCAGGCTGTCCATAGTTCCGTAACAGAATAGTAACATATTTTTGCAAAAAAAGAAAGTGGTTTTTTCTTTTTTCTATTAAAATGCACCAAAAGTCCTTGTTTAACGGCACGGTCGTCAGTATTTTTTGTTTTTTCTGCACGCGTCCTGATTTAAGTGCTGAAAAATCTTTTCTTTTTATGTCTATTTTGTCCAAATGCTTGCATCCCAGCGCAGAATCGGGTACTATACAGATAAGAGAACTTTTTTCCATCTGCCCCGCCGGGCGGCATGGATACAACGTAAAAGGAGAATGCCTTATGGAATGGACCGATATCCGCCTGACTGTGGCCAAGGCTGATGCCGAAAACGCCGAAGCCGTTGCTACCCTGATCGCCGAGGGCGGCATCTACATCGAGGATTACAGCGACATCGAGCAGCAGGTGGCCGAGATCGCCCACGTGGACCTGATCGAGCAGGAGCTGCTGGACAAGCCCCGGGATACCGTGATCATCCATCTGTATCTGGAGCCGGGCGCTTCTCAGGTGGAAACGCTGGCGCTCATCGCCGCCCGCATGGAAGCCGCCGGCATCCCCTACACCGTGGAGACCGAGGGCGTGGAGCAGGAGGACTGGCAGAACGGCTGGCGCAAATACTACCACCCCATGGAGATCGGCAGCCGTCTGGCTGTGGTGCCCTCGTGGCAGCAGTACGACACCGACCGGGTCAAGCTGATCCTTGACCCCGGCCTTGCCTTCGGCACCGGCGGTCACGAGACCACCAGCCTTTGCCTTGAAGCGCTGGACGAGCAGGTGCGCGGCGGCGAGCGGGTGCTGGATATCGGCACCGGCAGCGGCATCCTTGCCATTGCCGCCCTCAAGCTGGGCGCCGCCAGCGCCGAGGGCGTGGACATCGACCCCGTGGCGGTGCGTACTGCCGGGGAGAACGCAGCCCTGAACGGCGTGCAGGATAAGCTCACCGTGCTGGTGGGTGACCTGTCCGATAAAGCCAGCGGCACTTATGACATCATCACCGCCAACATCGTGGCAAACGCCATCCTCAGCCTTGCACCCGCCGTGCCCGGCCTGATGGCGGAGGGTGCTACCTTTATTGCCAGCGGCATCATCGACAGCCGCAAGGACGAGGTGATCGCCGGGCTGGAAAAGGCGGGTCTTGCCGTGGCAGAAGTCAAGGAAAAGCGCGGCTGGGAGTGCATCGTCTGCAAAAAGGCCTGATATTCAACTATTGTAAAAAGGAGCGCACAGTATGCCGCACCGCTACTTTACCACCGAGATCTCTGACGGCACCGCCACCCTGCGGGGCGCGGACGCCCATCACCTTGCCCGGGTGATGCGGGCAAAGCCGGGGGATACCGTCATCCTCTGCGACGGCAGCGCCGTGGAGTACACCGCCACCATCACCGGCTTTGGGGAGGACAGGGTAGACTTTGCCGTAGAGCCGGGCTACCCCAGCGCCGCCGAGCCCACCGTGGAGGTGACTCTGCTGGCGGGTTACCCCAAGCAGGACAAGCTGGAACAGATCATCAAGCACGGGGTGGAGCTGGGCGCTGCCCACATCGTGCCCTTCTTCAGCCGCTACTGTGTGGCCGCCCCCAAAAAAGAGGAGCAGAAGAACGAGCGCTACAACCGCATTGCGCTGGAAGCCGCCAAGCAGTGCGGCCGGGGTGTTCTGCCGGACGTAGCCCTGCCGCTGCCGAACTTCGGGGCGGTGTGCCGCAGCTTTGACCAGTACGATCTGGTGCTGTTCTGCTACGAGTGCGGCGGCGCACCCCTGCGCCAGCTGCTGGCCGAAGCAAAGCCCGCCGACGGGCAGAAGCTGCGCCTTGCCATCGTTACCGGCGCAGAGGGCGGCTTTGCCGCCGAGGAAGCCGAAATGGCTGCCAAAGCCGGGGCAAAAACCGTGGGCCTTGGCCCCCGCATCCTCCGCTGCGAGACTGCCCCGCTGGCGGTGCTCTCCGCCGTCATGACCCTGACGGGGAATCTGGAGTAAGCATAAAAAAGGACGTATCTGCTTGACAAATACGCCCGGAATGATTATACTGAGAACAGAAAAGGTGCTGCCCGGCAACGGTCAGCTTCCATACCCTAGACAATCAGAAAAGATTGGCCGTTTGAGTCGGGAAAACTGTGGCGGTCAATCTTTTTTGTTTTGCTTGCTCTCGATGTACTGTAAAACTTTTAACGTAACGTCAACCGTTTCGTAGACCACGGTAACGATAAGCGTTGCCAAGGCCAAGGTTTCCAGCAGCGTCATAGGGCATCCCCCCTTTGCCGTCAGGCTCCGGGAAGATCACAAATTCTCAAAAAAGTTCCTTTCCCGGCGTTGCGCCTGATTCATTCCGAAGAACGAGTTTTGCGAGCCGGGTACGGAAGCATGACCACCTGCAATGCAGGCAACACCTAGTCTACCGCCTTTTCAGGCGGTATTTTTATTGTAGCATACTTTTTTGTTCGTTACAACAAAAATGTTTGTATGGCGAAAGAGGCTGCTGCACAGGATTTTGTGCAACAGCCTCTTATTATTTTGCGTTATATTACGCTTTGTAAAGTGCTTTCAGCCCTTTTCCCCTGCATCCGGGTGGGCATCGGTGTCCAGCAGGGCTCGCTTTACCTTGAGCAGGTTCTGGGGGCTTACCGAGAAGCTGCGCAGACCAAGGTGCAGGTACTGCGCCGTGTTGGCGGGGTTGCCCACGGCAAGGCCGCAGATGGTCACCGGGACGTGGTGCGCACCCGCGGCATCCATCACCATGGTGATCAGCTTTTTCATGGCAGGGCTGGCGGGGCGGTAGTAGTGCTCCGCGCTGGCAAGCTCCCGGTCGGCGGCGTGGGTGTACTGGGTCAGGTCGTTGGTGCCGATGACCAGAAAATCGCAGCCGTGGGCTATAAAGTCCTCCACGGTCAGGCAGGCGGCGGGGATGCTCAGCATCACGCCGAACTGGGTGTTTTCGTTAAAGGGCACGCCCCGCTCCCGCAGGCTCTGGCGGCAGTGCTCCACAATGCTCATGGCGGCGTCCCAGTCCTCCACCTCGGTCACCATGGGGAACATCACCCGCAGCGGGCCCCGGGCGGCTGCGCGCAGCAACGCGCAGATCTGGGTCTGGAACTGCTGGGGCTGGCGCAGGCTGTTGCGGATGCCGCGCAGACCGAGTTTGGAGGACTGCGGCCCCTGATTGGCATCGGCCACGGTGCGGTCGGAGCCAAAGTCGAAGGTGCGCACGGTCACCGGACAGCCGTTTGCGGCTGCCAGACAGGAGCAGTAGAAGAAATACTGCTCCTGCTCGTCCAGAATGCGCCCGGGCAGCATCATGTAGCCGCTGCGCAGCAGCCCAACGCCCTTGGCACCGGACTGCATGGCGGTGTCGATATCCTCCGGGCCGAAGCAGTTGGCCAGCAGCTCAAAGGGTTCGCCGTCCCGCGTTTCATCCGGCAGGCTGTGCAGCTGCTTCATCTCCGCGTCCTCGCGCTGGAGCTGACAGATGCTGGCTTCTGCCTGCTGGCGGGCGACGGCATCCGGGTCAAGGATGCAGTTGCCGTTTGTTGCGTCCAGAATGACGGTGCGTCCGTCGCAGTCGTCCAGAAAATCCTTGCCCACCTGCACGATGCCCGGGATGTTCATTGCCCGGGCAATGATGGCGGCATGGCTCTGACCGCTGCCCTCTGCGGTGATAACGCCCAAGATCATGCCGGAGGGCACGCTGAACAGGTCGGTGGGCATCAGCCGGTCGGCGGCAAGGATCACCGGATGATCCAGCGCCAGCCACACCCGGGGGCGGTTGGTCAGGATATTGATCACCCGGCGGGTGGCGTCCAGAATATCCACGCTGCGCAGCTGCATATAGGGGTTATCCTTCATGTTGGCAAGCTGGTCGGCGTAGCGCTGCCCCACCTGATGCATCGCCGCCGAGGCGCTGATGCCCGCATTGATGCAAAAGCGCACCTCGTTCATCATGCCCTCGTCGTCCAGCATCATGCTCTGGAACAAAAAGATGGCCTGCTCGGTGGGGGCGGCGCGCTCCGCCATGGAGTCCAGTTCATTCTGCGCCGTGTGCACGGCGTTTGCCAGCAGCCGCAGCTCCCGCTCCGGGTTGAAAGGGCCGTGGCTGAAGGTCTCCACATGATGTTCCAGTCGGCTCACCTGACCCAGCACCAGCCCCGGGGAAGCGGATACGCCTTTATAAACCTTCATCTTCTGTCACCTCCGGCAAAGCCGATGCGGTCAAAGTGCGCCACACCAGCGCCTGTAAGAATGTATTGGGCAGCAACGCGGCCAGCGCCGCCTGCCCGGCGGTGCTGCTGCCCGTGAACAGCGGGGCAAAGCTTTCCATGCGGTCTTTATCGCACGCCGCCAGAAACGCCTGGGCCAGCGTCCGGGTGGTATAAAAACGGGTGGGGTCCACCCCGGCATCCTCGGCGGCGGCTTCCAGCGGGGCAAGCTGGGCGTCCTTTGTCATATTGGCCAGTTTAAGAGCCACATCTGCCGTCAGGGTCACGGGATATTTTTCCCGCACGGCCTTTTGCAGTTGACTAAACTTCTGGGCAAAAGCGGCGGCATCCTCGCAGCTCTGGGCGTCACAGGATACAGCATAAGCGCAGCCCCGCAGGTATCCCATGGCGCGGCGGGTGTCGTAGTAACCCAGTTCGATGTTGCGCTTTGCGGTGTCGGGGTCGAAGTGCAGGATATCGCCCAGTTCCCAGTAGCTGCGGATCATGGTGGTGGGCAGACCGGTCAGGTTGGGGCGGGTGATGCCCACGCCCTCAAGGTCCACACAGACCAGCTCCTCTGCACCCATGGTCTTGGCAAGGCCGGTGGGCATATTATCGCTGTACCCGCCGTCCAGAAACTTTACCCCGTCGATCTGCCGCGCCTGCAGGGCGGGGAAGCAGGCCGCCGTAGCCATCAGGTAGTCCCGCACCTGCCCGGCGGGGATATCCTCCAGCGTCAGTTCCCGGGGGCGCAGCCCGCGCTGCTCCACCGTCACGATGCCGAACCGGATAGGCGCTGCCCGCAGCGCGTCCTCGTCCAGCACACGCTCCACGATCTCCTCCAGCGGGGTCACGTCCATGCCGCCTTCCTTTACCACCCGGCGCAGAAACTGATGCAGGGCGGAAAGGTCGGCGTTTTCCTCCGGCAGTTCCATCACATCCCGGCTGCGGATGGTCAGCCACATATCCCGGGCGGTCTCGTACAGATCCAGCACGAACATTGCACCGTTCAAGCCGCCCACGCTTGTACCGGTAATGATCTGCGGGTGCCAGTCCAGCTCCATCAAAGCCCGCCAGACGCCCACCTGATAGCTGCCGCGCGCGCCGCCGCCTGCCAGCACCAGCGCCTTTTGCGTGGGATCTCTGCGTTCCATATCAAACCCTCCCGTGCACGTTCCCGGTATTTCCAACATTGTTATAATTATACCATACTTTTAGGTAAAATTCTCCCGTTTTTTCGGGGATGATGCCTTTTTCCTGTGAAAGTTTCGTGCTATACTAGCCAGAGACGTGTATCACTGCGGCCCGGAGGGGCGCACAACAGGAGGAAAGTATGCACTGCAAACAATGGATCTTTGATATGGACGGCACCCTGACCGACAGCATGGTGGTGGTATGGGAGGGCGCCCCGGAGGCGCTGCTGGCGCGCTTTGGCCGCACCCCGAAGGCAGACCTGCACGAGACCCTGCTGACCATGGGCATGGAGGACGGCGCACAGTACCTCATCCGGGAATATGCGCTGCCGCTGGACAGGAACGGCTATCTGGACGTAATGCGCGAGGTGATCGCTCAGTTGTACGAAAAGGTGGAGCTGAAGCCCGGCGTGCGGGACACCCTTGCCCGGCTGCGGGCCGAGGGCGCGCGGATGTGCATTTGCTCCAACACATGGAGCAGCCAGTGCCGCGCCGTGTTGACCCGCCTTGGCATCGACGAATACTTTGATTTTTACATCGAAGCACGGGGCGCGATGAGCAAAAGCAGCCCCGCCCCCTTTATGGAGGCGCTGCACCGCCTTGGCGGCACAAGCCCTGCCGGGTGCGCTGTGTGCGAGGACGCCATTTACGCCGCCCAGACTGCCCACGATGCCGGCTTCTATCTGGTAGGCATTCAGGACGTCTCCAGTGCCGCCGATGCCCCTGCTCTGCGCCGGGTATGCGACCAGTTCCTGCCGGACTGGACCGCGCTGGACTGGGCGCAGGTGTAATATTTCCCAGCGCAGCGCTCTTGTAATCCGGGCGGCGCAGGAGTATGATAATAATAATACTCAAATCCTGTCGTGAAAAAGGAGGCCCTGTCATGACGAATCCGCTCGTCAGCATCATCGTGCCCGTGTACAACGCCCAGAAGGGGCTTTCCCGCTGTCTGGAAAGCATCTGCAGCCAGACCTATCAGGAGCTGGAGATCATCGTGCTGAATGATGGCTCTACGGACGACAGCCTTGCCATCTGCGAGCAGTTCCGGGCAAAGGATCCCCGTCTCGTGGTGGTGGATAAGGAGAACGAGGGCGTTTCCCGCACGCGGAACGCCGGGCTTGCCCTTGCGCAGGGCGACTATATCCAGTTTGCGGACAGCGATGATGTTCTGGACCCCGATTACACCCAGAACCTTGTGCAGGCCGCCTTGCAGCACAGCGCGGATCTAGTGATCGCCCCGTACTGGATGGTGATCCCCTCCAACTCCAGCAAGACCGGGCACGCGCTGGAAACATTGCAGGAATCGCTGGGCATCGAGCCGGAAGCGCCCAAGACCGAGGTGCACAAGTACGGCTTTCTGCCGCAGGGCGTTTACAGCCGGGAGGACTACGCCCGCCGCCTGATGCAGCAGCCCGCCTCCTTTTACTACGGCGTGCTGTGGAACAAACTCTACCGCCGGGAGATCATCGCGGAAAACCAGCTTGGCTTTGCGCCCGATGTCCATTGGGCGGAGGATCTGCTCTTCAACATGGGGTATCTCGAACACGCGGAGGTGTTCGTTTCCATCCCCGATGCCGGGTATCACTATATCCAGAACCCCAAAAGCATCTGCCACACCCAGATCGACCTGCGCGGGATCGTGGAGAACAAAACGCAGGTCTTTCAGCTGTTCAAGGAGGTGTACACCCGCCTTGGACTGTACGAGGAGCTGCAGCCCCAGATCTACAAATTCCTGTTCGCCTTTTCGGAAAGCGGTGTGCCCTCGGACAGCCTGCAGGGCGCTTTGCTGGATGCCGTGTCCCGCCTGAACGATGCCTCTGTCCAGCCCGAGCCCTCCCGCAAAAAGCCCCGGCAAAAGCCCAAAAAGCACGCCCGCCGCAAAAAGCCCCGGGATAAGACAGAATAAGCCATTTACAGCCGGGACGCTTTGAACGACCGCAAATGCCGTTTGCCTTTACGGCCTTTCCCGTGAAAAGGCAATTATATCGTCAAGCAAAAAAAGCCGCCGCACAAACGCTGTGCAGCGGCTTTTGCTTTTATCCCAATCGGGCGCAGAAGGCTTCCCGGACGGCGGTTTCCCGTCCGCGGGGGATGGGAATGCGTGCCCCGCTGCGCATCCGTACCTCGCCGGGGGAAAGCAGCTGCACTGCTTCCAGATTGACCACATAGGAGCGGTGCGGCTGCACAAAGCGTCCGTCTGCCAATAGCGGCTGCGCCACGGCGGAAAAGGGCACCCGCAGCGAGAGGGAAGCCACATCCTCCCCGGTGGTCAGGTGGAAGTGCACGATATGGTGGGTGCACTCCAGATATTCAAGCTCGGCATAGGCCAGCGCCCGCACGCCGTCTGCGGTGGTCACGGTAAGGGTGGGGCCGTATTCCGGCTCCACCGCCCGCTTGAGCAGGGCAGAGATCTCCGTCTGGTGCACCGGCTGCAGCAGATACTGCATGGCGTCCACCCGGTAGGCGCTGTATGCGTGGGCCGGGGTGCGTGCCACAAAGGCCAGTGGGGCGCGGCGGCCCCGGCGGCGCAGCTCTGCCGCCGCCGTAAGCCCTTCGGGCCGGGCTACCGCCGCAAGCTCGATAAGGTACAGTTCGTACCGCAGCCCGGCGGCATCCTGCTGCAAAAGCGCATCCGGGCCTTGCAGCTGCTCCACGATGCAGGCGTCCTCCCGCCGGGCGAAGAACTCCATGCACTGGTGCTCCAGCCTGCTGCGCAGCGCCCCGTCCGGGCTGCAGATCGCAATGTGAAAGATCATGGTTTGGTTTCCTTTGCAGGGTAGACGATCTACCGCAATTTTCAAAAACAATGTCTGTCAAAACGGAAACGTGTCCGCAGCTCAGTGGGCGCTTGTGACAGGCTTGAACTCAACCTGAAGGATCATTCCCATGCCTGCCGCCAGACGCTGCAAGGTCTTGATGGAAGGGTTGCCGCCGCCTGTTTCGAATTTGCTGATGTCGGATTGAGAGATGCCGGTTTTTTCTGCCAGCTGCTGCTGCGTCATGCCGGTGCGTTTGCGTGCATCGATCATGGCCTGAACCAGTGCGCGTTCCGGCTGCAAAGCGTCCCATTCAGCCTTGAACTCCGGGTCCTCAAGCTGTTCATCAAGGAATTTTCTAAAATCACTCATGAGAGACTCTCCTTTCGCTCTATGTATTCCGCACGGTATTTTTTCGCGGTCGCTATCTCAGCGCGGGGTGTTTTCTGGGTTTTCTTTGTGAATCCGTTTGTAAGGACGATTTTCTTTCCTACAAAAAAGAAGTACAGCACGCGCGTGATGTCCGACCCCTGCTTTGCCCGGAGCTCAAAGATCCCGTCCTCAAGATGCTTTGAATAGGGCTCTCTGAGCTGGGGACCGTTTTCTTCCAGCAGGTCGAGTTCCACCAAAAGCTTTGCCCGCATCTTTTTGTCAAGGGAGAGCAAAAACTCTTTTACCGGGCAATCGCCATTCTCCCTTATGAAGAAGTCAACATCATATCCCCGCATTTTTACATCCTCACACCGAATCTTTCTATCTATATTTTATCGGATAAAACCGATAATGTCAAGGAACGTTTTGCCGTAAAGAGATATTTTACAAAAAAACGATCTGAACCCTGTGCCATATAGGATTCAGACCGTTCGGATTTTTTATAGCAGTTTACACTTCAACGCACAAGCGGCAGCTGCTTTCAGCAGCCGATGGCGGCGCACTTCTCAGCCAGCCATGCGCGCTCGTCCTCGGTCAGGCGGGGTGCCAGCTGCTCGAACACCTTGCGGTGATAGTCGTTCAGCCAAGCGATCTGCTCCTTGTCCAGCACGCCGGGCACGATGGGGGAGGTGGCAATGGGCACAAAGGTGATGGGACGGAAGGCAAGGAAGGTGCCGTACTGGTTGTCGGCCTTGTGGTAGCACTCGATCTCGTTTTCAATGCGGATGCCCACTTCTCCGGCCTCGTACACGCCGGGCTCGTCGGTGACGATCATACCCGGGCGCATCAGGGTGGTGTTGCGGCCGTTCAAAGCATGGGGGCCCTCATGGACGTTGCCCACAAAGCTGACGCTGTGGCCGGTGCCGCAGCGGTAGTTGATGAGGTGGCGCCACAGCGGCTCGCGGGCGATGGTGTCCAGCATATGGCAGTCGCAGTAATCCAGCCAGACGGCCTTGGCGATGTCGATGTGGCACTGCAGCGTCCAAGTATAGAACAGCCGCTCGTCCTCGGTCAGCTCGCCCAGCGGGTAAGTGCGGGTGATGTCGGTGGTGCCGTCCATGTAGGTTGCGCCGCTGTCCACCAGCAAAAAGCCCTTGCGCTGCAAGACGGCGTGATCCTCCGGGGTGGCGTGGTAGTGCATCATGGCTGCGTTGCCGCCGTAGGCTGCAATGGTACCAAAGCTTTCCACAAGGAACTTGTCGTCCGCGCTGCGGTACTTGTGCAAGATCTCGTCCACGGTCAGCTCAGTCAGCTGTTCGCCGGAAGCCAGACGGTTCTCCAGCTCGATCTGGAACCGCACCATGGCAACGGCATCCCGCAGATGGGACTCGCGCAGGTGTGCCAGCTCCACCTCGTTCTTCACGCCCTTCATGGCAAGCAGGGGGTCGGCGGCGTCCTTCACGGTCAGGGCGGGGTTGTTTTCCAACACCTGATACACGGCGTAGTTCACGGTAGCGCTTTCCGCCAGCACGGTCTGCGGCTCAGTCTCGGCGGCCATCACGTCCAGAATGCTGTCGTAGTCGGCCAGCGTCACGCCGTTGGCTTCCAGCTCTGCCTTTGCCTCCGGGGTGACCCGCGCCTGATTGATGAACAGCACGGCGCGGCTGGGGGTAACATAGCAGTAGGCCATGGCGTAGGGGGTGCACTCGATATCCATGGCGCGCAGGTTCAAAAGCCATGCCAGATTATCCAGCTTGCCAACCAGCTGGGCGGTGCAGCCCTGCTCCTTCAACTTGCCGCGCAGCTGCTCCAGCTTTTCTGCCGGGGAGAAGCCTGCGTACTCCTTGGGCAGGATCCATGCCGGGGTAGCCGGGCGGGCAGGGCGGCCCTCCACCCACAGCTCGTCCTCCAGGAACAGGGTCTTGATGCTGCCGTGCTTGGACTCCAGCTCCTTTTTCAGGTTGTTGACCAGCGCACAGTTGGCGGTCAGACCGCACAGACCCAGCGTGCCGCCCTCGGGCAGCACCTTGCCGCAGTATTCCTCGGCGGTGGGTACGCCCGGCTCGCCCATGCGCATCAGCTGGATCTCGGTGCCGGCGATCTCCTTTTCCGCCTGCACAAAGTACCGGCCGTCTGCCCAGACGGCGCTCTCGGTCATGGTGACCACAAAGTTGGAGTTCTCACCGTGGAAGCCGGAGAAGTAGGTCAGGGAGGTGTAGTGGTCGGGCAGATACTCGCTGGAATGCGGGTCGCCCACCGGGATCAGATAGACGTCCACGCCGTTTGCCTTCATAGCGGCACGCAGCGCGGCCAGACGCTCGGGAACTGTGTTCATACTCATAACAAAAGCCCTCTTTCTGTCATTTGCCGGAAAAACGTCCGGCGGCGATGGTTTGCTGCTGCTATTGTATCATTCTGCGGGGAAGAATGCAATGTGGGGGAGGGTTTAGGAGCGAACTCCCCCAGTCGCCTACGGCGACAGCCCCCTCTGAGATGGGGCCTTTGGCATAGCGGTACAGTTTCCGGCTAAAGCGCAAAGTTTGCGGGCACGCCAGAGGCTCCCTCCCAGAGGGAGCTGTCAAAACCGTCAGGTTTTGACTGAGGGAGTTCGTCCCCGCCCCAAAACGCCGTCAATTTGCAAAAAAAAGTTACAAATTTTTCTTGAAAAAGGCCGGTTTCCCATTGACAGCCTTGTTATAATAGAGGTGTAGTATTTTTATGGGTCAGCACTCTGCGGCCCTTTGCGCTAACAATTGCGAATATTGCGATAAAAAGAAAGAGGCATTTGGAACATGACTAAAATCGATATCTTCTCCGGTTTCCTTGGCGCCGGCAAAACCACTCTGATCAAAAAGCTGATCACCGAGGCCTTTGCAGGCCAGCAGGTGGTGCTGATCGAGAACGAGTTCGGCGAGATCGGCATTGACGGCGGTTTCCTGAAGGAAAGCGGCATCCAGATCAACGAGCTGAACGCCGGCTGCATCTGCTGCTCTCTGGTGGGCGATTTCCGCACCGCTCTGCAGCAGGTGGTGGAGCAGTACCACCCCGACCGCATCGTCATCGAGCCGTCCGGCGTTGGCAAGCTGAGTGATGTGACCCGCGCCGTAGAGGGCGTGGCGGAGCATCTGGACGTGCAGCTGAACAGCTTTGTCACCGTGGCCGATGTGAACAAGGTCAAGATGTATATGAAGAACTTCGGCGAGTTCTACGATGACCAGATCAGCCATGCAAGCTGCATCCTGCTCAGCCGCACCCAGACCGCCAGCGAGGAAAAGATCGCCGCTGCCGTGGCAATGCTGCGCGAAAAGAACCCCACCGCCACCATCGTGACCACCGCATGGGATCACCTGACCGGTGAGCAGATCCTGAAGGCCATGTCCACCAAAGACGACTTCAAGGCCGAGCTGATCGCCATGGCTGCCAAGGCCAACGAAGAGCACGCCCACGAGGACGAGGAAGAAGAGCACGAGCATCACCATCATCACGACCATGAGAACGGTGTGTGCAGCTGCGGCCATCATCATGACCATGATGACGATGATGACGACGAGGATGAACACGAGCATCATCACCACGACCACGACGAGCACGATCATGATGACCATTGCTGCTGCGGTCACCACCACGATCATGATGATGACGATGACGAGCATGAGCACGAGCATCATCACGATCATGACGGTCATTGCTGCTGCGGTCATCACCATCACGATCACCACGCCGATGAAGTGTTCACCAGCTGGGGTGTGGAGACTGCCCGCAAGTTTACCAAGGCAGAGGTGGAGCACGCCCTCACCGAGCTGGATACCGGCAATTACGGCATGATCCTGCGCAGCAAGGGCATCGTGGACGGCGGTGCAGACGGCTGGCTGGAGTTCGACTATGTGCCCGGCGAGTGGGAAGTGCGCAGCCGCAGCGCAGACGTGGGCGGCAAGCTGGTGGTCATCGGCTCCAAGCTGAACGAGACTGCCATCGCCCAGCTGTTCGGCTGCTAAGACCCCGCAAGCGAAAAGAAGGAGAAGCTGTTCATGATGGCAAAAGAGATCCCGGTCTACCTGTTTGTGGGCTTTCTGGAAAGCGGCAAGACCAAGTTTATTCAGGAGACCTTTGAAGACCCCAATTTCGACTCCGGCGACAAGACCCTGCTGCTGGTCTGCGAGGAGGGCGAAGAGGAGTACAACGAGAAGAAGTTCGCCTTCCCCGGCGTGACCGTGAAGGTGCTGGAGGATAAGTCCGAGCTGAACCCCCAGAACCTTGCAAAGTTGGGCAAGGAAGCGGACGCAGGCCGCGTGGTCATCGAGTATAACGGTATGTGGCTGCTGCAGGATCTGGCCGACGCCCTGCCCGAAAACTGGCTGGTGTACCAGTGCATCGCCACCGCCGACGGCACCACCGCCCTGACCTATGCCCGCGACAACTCCATGCGCAGCCTGATGCTGGACAAGATCGCCCGCAGTGAGCTGATCGTGTTCAACCGCGCCGAAGCCGTGAACAACGATGACGCCCGGCAGGAGCTGCACAAGCTGGTGCGGCAGGCTTCCCGCAAGTGCGATATCGCCTACGAGTTCAAGGACGGCAGCGTAGCCTACGACGATATCCCCGACCCGCTGCCCTTTGATATCAACGCCGACCCCATCGACATCCCGGATGACGATTTCGGCATCTGGTACATGGACTGTCAGGACGAGCCCCAGAAGTACACCGGCAAGACGGTGCGTTTTCTGGCACAGGTCTGCCAGACCAACCGCGCCGGTAAAAACAGCTTTGTGCCCGGCCGCTTTGCCATGACCTGCTGCGTGCAGGACATCCAGTTCGTGGGCTTCCCCTGCAGCTACG
>ERZ1026870.497-NODE-497-length-21599-cov-12.284905_pt1 | contig 21599 bp, 13 predicted proteins | sample MGYA00380165_ERZ1026870 | MGnify/ENA primary metagenome ERZ1026870 (study PRJEB33269, sample SAMEA4719801) | human gut metagenome | biome: human-associated habitat; feature: organic feature; material: feces | place: Cameroon | collected 2013-10 ...
GTAACTGACAACCAGTAAACTTTCCTCATTCTTCTCTCAAACACTTTTTATATGTACTTTTATATCAGAAAAACGTATGCTTTCTTTATTAAAACCATCCTAATATGCTAATTGGCTTATAATCTGTTTTTATTAAATTGCTAATGAATCAATGAAATCGTCTAAACTTTTATGAAGTTCAAGTTTAGAAGAGACAAAAGTTTAAATCTAATCTTCGTCAGAAAAGTTTAGACGACTTCAATAGGTCCATTATCAAAAATTCAGCGCAAAGATACGCATTTATTCGCACACATATTGAAAAAGTGTGCGAATAAATAAACTTTATGTGAACTAAAATACCAATTATTGCCAAAAAACGCATAACTTCGCCGTCAATATGACACATCAAGCACTCTATAACTTTGGTGCAGGCCCTGCCATGCTCCCCGCAGAGGTGGTTCGTGCCACAGCACAAGCGGTAACAAACTATCAGGGAATGGGCATTTCGCTCATGGAGATGGGACATCGCACCCCACAGTTTAAGGCAGTGATGGTAGAAGCACAAAACCTCATGCGCGAGCTTCTTCACATTCCTGCCACTCACAGTGTGCTCTTTTTAGGTGGAGGTGCTCGTTTGCAATTTAGTATGGTGCCTATGAATTTGCTCAAGCATAAGGCAGCCTATCTTGATAGTGGACATTGGGCACACCAAGCCATGGACGAGGCACGTCTTTGGGGTGAAACCATTTGTGTGGCTTCTACCGAGTCGGATAATTACACACACATTCCGCATCACTATCACATCCCTACAGATGTTGACTACTTACATATAACCACCAATAATACGATTTATGGCACTGAACTTCGCACGGATATAGATAGTCCTGTGCCTTTGGTGGCAGATATGTCGAGCGATATTCTTACACGTCCTATAGATATAAGTCGTTATGACCTTATTTATGGAGGTGCTCAAAAGAATTTGTCAATGGCAGGTGTAACTTTTGTTATTGTGCGTAACGAGGCTGTAATTCCCTCCATACGTCCTTTGCCTGCCATGCTTAGTTATGCCACACATATTCAGCACGAGGGTATGTATAATACGCCCCCCATGCTACCTATTTACACCGCCTTGCAAACTCTGCGGTGGGTAAAGGCACAAGGGGGAGTGTGTGAGATGGAACGTCGTGCTAAAGAGCGTGCAAAATTGCTCTATGCTGCCATTGACGAGAGTCATATTTTTCATGGTACTGCCCAAAGTGCTGACCGTTCGCTTATGAATATATGCTTTGTGCTTAATAAGGACTATCAACATCTTGAAGACCGTTTCGCACAAATTGCCCTTGACCGGGGTATTTATGCCATTAAAGGACATCGTTCGGTAGGTGGTTTCCGTGCATCGTGCTATAATGCCATGCCCTTAGCAGGTGTTGAGGCTTTAGTGCAATGTATTCGTGATTTTGAACAGACTGTTTAAACACTTATTTTTGGTAGAAGATTTCTAAAGAAGACTTTTGCTGCTTCTTAGCCTATATTTCATTATTCATTATTCATCCCTCCAACATGTATAATAGCAACAACCGAGGACGAAATGCGCGACCTAATGCCAAGGGAAAAGCGCAAGGTTCTCCAAACTATAAGAAGTCAAACGATAATCGTAGCAATAGCTCTGCACATAAAACTCGTAACAAAGACAGTTTCAAATCTTTTTCGAGTCATGATTCAAGTAGTAAAAAGTTCGTACCTCGTCGTCCGGGGCAGCGTCCATTTACTGCTGCAACTTCTTGTGTAGAGCCGCGTGAAAATGCAGCACCTCAACAATCTACTAATTCTTTTAGAATCGATGACGAGGGTCGCATGATAACCATGCGCGTTACACCTGACGTGGCTTACGACGAAGAACGCCTAAAGCGTTATATTGCTGAAGAAATGCACATTGATGTGCGCACTATAAATGCCTTGCGCATTCGCAAGCGCAGTATAGATGCTCGTCAACGTACAATCTTTGTGAACCTTAGCACTGAGGTTTATATTAACAAAATGCCACCTCAGCTTGACTTTGAACCCGTAGAATATCATGATGTAAGTCGTGCCGAAAGAGTGATAGTGGTAGGTGCAGGTCCTGGTGGACTTTTTGCAGCACTTCGCCTTATTGAATTAGGAAAACGTCCTGTGGTGTTAGAGCGTGGAAAAGATGTACACGAACGTCGTAAAGACATAGCCCTTATTTCGCGCGAACATAAGGTAAATGGCGAGAGTAACTATTCGTTTGGCGAAGGCGGAGCAGGTGCATTCTCTGATGGTAAACTCTATACTCGTTCAAAGAAACGTGGTAATGTAGAAAAAATATTGCGTGTATTTTGTCAGTTTGGTGCATCCACCGATATTCTTATAGATGCCCATCCCCACATAGGTACCGATCGTTTACCTCGCATTATAGAGAGCATGCGCAACAAAATTATAGAATGTGGGGGTGAAGTACATTTTAATACCCGTGTCGATCGCATTATTGTGGAAAAAGATGTTGTAAAGGGTGTGGCATGCAACACAGGCGAAACTTTTAATGGACCTGTAATTTTGGCTACAGGACATTCAGCCCGCGATGTCTATCGTCATTTGCATGAGTCGGGCATTACGATTCAACAAAAAGGTATCGCTGTGGGTGTGCGTCTTGAGCACCCCTCGGCATTGATAGATCAAATACAATATCATAACCCCAATGGCCGTGGCAAATATCTGCCTGCTGCCGAATATAGCTATGTTGCGCAGAGTGGTGGGCGTGGTGTATACAGTTTCTGTATGTGTCCTGGTGGCATTGTGGTACCTGCAGCAAGTGGTCCGCAACAGTTGGTGGTAAATGGCATGAGTCCCTCTACGCGTAACTCAGCATGGAGCAATTCGGGTATGGTGGTTGAAACACGTCCCGAGGATTTGGATGGAGAGTTAACGCCCTTCCTTACCGAGGCTATGGCAGATGGTGGTTTTGCCGAAACACATGCAGATATTTTTGACCCCAACAACCCGTTGCGCATGATGTATTTTCAAGAAGCACTCGAAAAAGCATGTTGGCAACAAGGCAACCGCAGTCAAACAGCTCCTGCACAACGCATGGCTGATTTTGTAAATTGTCGTTTGAGTTATGATTTGCCCAAGTCGAGCTATACGCCGGGGTTGGTGTCATCGCCCTTGCACTTTTGGATGCCACGTTTCATTACCACACGTCTTATAGAAGGCTTCAATGCCTTTGGTCGCCGTAGCCGTGGTTTCTTAACCAACGAAGCCATTCTTATAGCAGCCGAAACACGTACATCGGCACCTGTTCGTATTTTGCGCGACAACGACACACTTTGCCATGTCAAGGTGAGTGGACTTTATCCTTGTGGCGAAGGTGCAGGTTATGCGGGGGGCATTGTGAGTGCAGCCATTGATGGTGAACGTTGTGCTGAGGCTTGTGCAGCCGTATTGTAGTTTTTAAAATCAGCATTGCTGTTTAACAAAACAAAATATAGACCTTTTTAAAAGGGGGTATAGGTATTTTTTTAGATGGTAGTGACGTCTAAAAAATGCCTATGCCCCCTTAAACATAGAAATTAAAGTCGTAGCATATTATTTCTTTTCAAAAGATTGCGCGATATATAAATTCTACCTACCTTTGTCAAGGTAAGTTGTAGAGGCATTACTTATGCGTTTCAACCTATCGTAAAACTACTTATACTTGTACGAATCTATTTTTAAAAACAAATTATAAACCTAAACACTAAGGAGGGATGATTATGAACATTCACATTAGTACAGGAGTAAAGCAGGCACTCATATTAGCTGTGGGCATTGTGGTGCTTGGCTTTTGCGTAAGCTCAGGACTCAAGAGCTTGGCAGGAAAAGACCGTAAGGTCGTGGTAAAGGGTCTGGCAGAGAAAGAAGTTGAGGCTGATAAAGTGACATGGCCTATTCTGTCGAAAGAGATTGGCAATGACTTGCCCGATCTTTATCAAAAAATCAATGAAACCACACGTGTGATTCGTCGGTTCTTGTTAGACCATGGATTGAAAGAGGATGAGATTGTTGTGAATGCCCCCGTAGTGATTGACCTAAATGCCGATCGCTATGGCGATAATCGTAGTCCGTATCGTTATAACATTACGTCGATTATTACTGTAACATCAAACAAAGTGTCTCTTGTGCGCAATATTATTGCGCGTCAAGGTGATTTGCTGCAAAAAGGGGTAGCTATTGTAGATGGTGGTTATGATAATCCCGTGAAATATGAGTATGTGTCTTTTGCCAAGATGAAGCCCAAAATGATGCAAGAGGCTATCGAAAATGCACAACAAACAGCTGAGCAGTTTGCCCAAAATAGTAAGAGCCAAATCAATAAGATTATGGATGCTGACCAAGGTCAGTTCTCTATAGATGATCGTGACTCGAATACTCCTTATATAAAGAAGATTAGAGTGGTGACTACGGTGACTTATTCTTTGAAAGACTAAGTGGGTTTTACCAACTTGTTGTGTTTGGGCAGAATATTTTAAAAAAGTTGTTGCATTAAGGCTCGAAAAAACTTTGTTTATTAGCAAGTTTTTTGCTACTTTTGCAAAGTATTTGTGGCAAACCACCATACTGAGGTGCCATATTCTACGAATTAAACATCTATCAAACAAACATATTTTATTAGCAAATGAAACCTACTCTCTTTCTCCTCGCAGCAGGAATGGGTAGCCGCTACGGCGGTTTGAAACAGCTTGATGAGCTTGGCCCTCACGGCGAAACCATCATGGATTATTCAATCTACGATGCCATTAAGGCTGGCTTCGGCAAGTTGGTTTTCGTTATCCGTAAGGATTTTGAAGAAGACTTCCGTCGCATTGTACTTTCTAAGTACGAAGGTCACATTCCTTGCGAACTCGTGTTCCAAGATTTGAACGCACTTCCCGAAGGTTTCACCTGCCCTGAAGGTCGTACTAAGCCTTGGGGTACTAACCACGCTCTTATGATGGGCGAAAGCGTTATCAACGAACCGTTCGCTGTGTTGAACTGCGATGACTTCTATGATCGTGATGCTTTCCAAGTTATGGGTAAGTGGCTTTCTGAACTCCCCGAAGGTAGCACTGGAAAGTATGCTATGGTGGGCTTCCGTGTAGGTAATACGCTTTCAGACAGTGGTACTGTAAGCCGTGGTGTATGCGAAAACGATGATCAGCACCACTTGACTTCAGTAGTTGAGCGCACTAAGATTCAGCGTTTCGATGGTGTTGTGAAGTATCTTGACGATAACGAAGAATGGGTTGCTATCTCAGATAACACACCTGTTTCTATGAACTTCTGGGGCTTCACTCCCGACTATTTCAAGCACAGCGATGAATACTTCAAGACTTTCTTGAGCGATCCTAAGAACATGGAGAACTTGAAGAGCGAATTCTTCATCCCCTTGATGGTTGACCACTTGATTAAGACTGGTAAGGCTACTTGCGAAGTTCTCGACACTACTTCTAAGTGGTTCGGTGTTACTTATCCCGAGGATCGTCCGGGCGTAGTAGAAAAGTTCCAGAAACTTGCTGACGAAGGTCAATATCCTGAAAAGATGTTCTAATTTTAGAACCCAATAAAATAAAAATCCCGTCTACCCACAAAAGGTAAACGGGATTTTTATTTGTCCGTGAATTATCCATGTGGTTTAAAGATAAACGCATGGATAATTCGCGGATTTTTCAGTTTTTAGGGAAACTACTTTTTAACCGAAATAGTTGTTTCTGCAGCCGTACCGCAAAATTCAGGAGCATATACACACTCAATGCGTGAAATGCCTGTTGCAAATTGCCCTGTGCGGTCTACAAAGAGTTCTTCAGTAAACTGATGTGTGCCCTTACGAACGTGTTCAATGAAGTAGTCGGTAGAACTATCATGAACAGCACGATAAGCAGGTAGACCAAGATTCCAATCATAACCTGATAGTGGTTGTGCAGGTTCTAAACAAGCAGGGCGTGCAGCATTGAGCGATACAAAGTCATAGTCACGGTCGGCTGTAAGTTTAAATATTTGGCGTACACGGTCACCCTTTTGAAGTTTTGTACCATTCGTTACAGGTTTCCATTCATTGCCCACTTTCACTTCAAAGCGACGTGTCAGTTGCAAACCTTTTCCCTCTGTCTGTACTTGCGAGGCAGGTGCCATAAATGTGGCATAGACGCTACCCCACGAAAGTCCTTCGGTGCGTTTGTCTAATTTTATAGACGTTGCATTTACAGCATCTTCGTCGGTGTAAGTCTTTTTTACATACCCCACAGTCGATGCAGTCTGCGAATCGTCCTTTGCATTGGCATCTATCGTTTTTTTGTGGTTGAGCAAGGTGTAGTAAATAGGCGTTTGCTCATGAAGTGGCATAATGGTTGCGTCATTATTTATGTTGTTAAGCAAAATGTAGACGGCATCACTTGTGGCACGTGACGTTTCCCACATTTGCGTGCGTTTAGATTGCATTAACCACAGACGCATCTCGTTAGCTTCGTCTTGTCTGCCAAAAAGTTGTAATGCTTCAATCGCAACACATTGTGTAGGAATACGATATGAACTCCATGACCATAGGGCACGATTTGTATCGAAATAACGTCCCATTTGTTTTTTGCTTACCGTATGTTCCATCAAGCTTTTGAGCGTAAGTTCAGCTTTTGCCTTGCGATTTGCCTTAGCCAATACGACAGCTGTTACAGCTTTGCCATACATCGTAAATTCATGGCGTAACTCTTCAGCACGATCAAGTAAATAGTTTGCATCAGCATCTGGTTCCTTGTTTAATAAAGTTCGCACATAAAGGTAACGCAAGGCATATTCTGAAGGTTCGAGCATGTGCCCAACCTTTTTTTCGTGTTGTTTATGCTGCTTTACATACGTTGCAATCTCCTTCTTCAAAAAGTCGAAGGCTTTGTCAAGCATAGAGGTTGTTTGCCTGTTGGCATATTGCGTAAGTTGTTTACTACGTGCCAAAAGCGTAACTACATCTATTGTGGTCCATACGTTGCCTGGCATGCCCGGATACCAACTAAATGCTCCATTGCTTTGTTGCAGCATTTTTAGTTTGTCAATAGCCGTATAAAGATTGGCAGCTGCAGCTTCCTCGTCGAATAGCTGACGTAAGGCTGCTGTTTTTTTCTTTTCGTCCTCTGCATAATTTAGCCAAGGCGTGGCATCTGTCAGTCCTTCAAGTTTCAATGCCGTGAGTTTTTCGGCTTCGCCATTCACGCCATCCTTCTTTTCTGCCATCTGTTTAATTTCGGGACATTTTTTGCCTAAATATTGTCCAATGGTTAGGGCGTAGAAGCGAGTAGCCCACTCGTCAGCACTCAAGCAATACTTTTGGTTCGTCAATGTCGCTAAAGCTGTGACAGCATACCACGTAGGATTGCTTGAAATCTCCACCGATAAGGCGCGGTGTGTAGCATTTTTAGTATCGAAGAGCGTGTCGGTTTGTAAGGTACAAACACCTTTCTCTGTTAACGAGAAGGGAAGTGTGCGTGTTACCTCCACGTCGGTGGTAAGAATAGGTAGATAGTGTTCTTCTCCATCGCTAAATCCACTACCTTCTGCTACGGTACGACATACCATAATTCCTTCAGCCTTAGTAGCATCGTAAGCAAAGGTATATACCTTTGATTCACCCGGAGCCAATGTCACTTTCTGCTGTGCATTAAATTTTGTGACATTATTGGCAGCATCTGTCAGTGACAACTGCAGCTTTGCATTGATTTCTTTATCCGATAGATTCGTTACTTTTACGGGCAAGTCGGTTTTATCGCCTTTGCGCATAAAGCGGGGTAGGGCTGGTTCAACCATAAATTCTTTGCGAGCCACCACAGTTGCATTCAATCTTCCGTAGTCCATGTATTGCGTGTGAGCCAAGGCACAGAAGTTCCATTGTGTCATGCTCTCGGGCAAGGTAAATGCAATGTTTACTTCGCCTTGTGCATTGGTGCGGAGTGCAGGACGGAAGAATGCTGTTTCAGCAAAATTAGTGCGAGGTGTCACTGTTGGTGCAGCGGTAGCAGAAGTAGCATTGGTTCTTTCAAGTTTTTCATTAGCTTGCGAAATATCAATACTTTTTTCACATACAGCTTCAATTGCTGCCATATCGTACATGGGCGCCATCTCCTTATTGGCAGTTCTAATGCCTTTATACTGGAATCTCCTAACTCCATAGGCTCTCACATAAGGTATGTCGAAATAAAACAACTCATTTTTCCAACAAGTGAATTGGATAGTTTGTTGCTTTAATAAGTTTTGATTGAAAGCTCCCTGCAAATTATTTCTATAAGATTGCCAATTGTGATTCCACGAAGAATTACTTAGATAGCGTGGAAATGTAACGTCAAAATCCTGCCAAGTGTTATTTGCAAAAGCATCGAGCGAGGCATCATAAAGGCATGCCATAATTTGTGCGTTCGCAGGTGTACCATCGGGCTTTGTTACCTGTAATACCCATTGTTCTTCTTGTCCGGGCGTAAGACGTGAACGGAAGGTTTTCCACGACACATTTAGCTTTTTCTCGGGGATAGGTTTTATTACTTTTACCTCGTGCGTATAGAGCTTCTCATCGCGCCACATGGCAAGATGGAGGGTTGCTCCATCGCCATATTCAGACTTATAATTAAAGTCAATGCGTTGCAACTCGTTGTGAAGTTCTATAAGTTTGCTTTCTACAATTTTGTCTTCGCAAACAATGTCGTAGAAAAGTACCGCATCCTTGCAGGGAGAACCTATCACAATTTTGGCACGATCCTTAGCCTCGTTCATTTCTTGATAGAAGAATAAGGGCGTATTGCAGTCAGTTGGTTGCTTATCAGTGTCAGAGAAGAGTAAAAATTCAATTGAATCTTCTTCAGCCTCAGCAGTGCTATAAAGCATTTTATATTTTCCTGAGGGTAAATTGGCAAGGTCTTTCACCACAAAAGGTTCGCCACTTACAAACGCTCCTTCTGCGCAGACCTTATTGTTATGCACAAGTGTATATTGACCCTTAGCCTCCATTTGTTCGCCAGCTGCATTTAGCTGTTTAATAGAGAATGAGGGTAAGTCTTTTCCTTCGCTGCGGCAAATCGTGTTGGGTACTTGTGCGCTAAGATAAGTTGGACGTGTGGCTACAGTGAGTGCTGTAGAGCCTTGGGTGGTTTCGCCATTCTCGGCAGTTACGGTGTAACTCACGGTGTAGGTGTAACGATTGTATCGTCCTACACTTTCGTTTTCTACATTTTTAGCAAGCCATACGGGTAGTTCAAAGCGTCCTTCAGCATCAGTAGTGGTTTCGCCAGATTGTGCTTCAAAGTCATCATCGTTCCATACAAACCACATAGAGCGGTTTACATGATATTGCACACGTGCATTGCTTATAGGAATACCGCTATAAGTTTTAGCTTCGCCCGTAATTTTTACGTGGTCGCCTAAGGCGTATGCCGTTTTTATAGGATTTGTGGTTGCCGTGAAAGTAGGGCGTTTATATTCTTCTACGTCAATAAAAGCAGAAATCTCAACGCCACCTTTTTTAAACGACAGACAGAATCTTCCTGGCAAGCATTGCTCGGGCAGAGTGAACGAACCGCTAAACGAGCCCATATCGTCAGTGCGCACGCATACGCTGTCAATCTCTTTTTGGTTTGTATTGAAGAGTTTAACCTCGCCATCAATATCGGGCTTTACGGTATATTCATCTTCATTGCGGTCATATACTACGCCAGAGAATTCCACCTTTTGTCCAGGGCGGTAGATCGCTCTATCCGTAAAAATCTGTGCTTTGGCTTGTTGTGCCGTTTTATGGTTCCAAGATGATTGGTTATAGAGATAAAAAACCTCTGCTACTTTATCATTCCCATGAGCAATAATGTAGTCGTATTTGTAATTACCCTTCAGATATACAGAACCTTGTTTATCTGTTTTGTAGGTTTTTTGGTTTCTATATTTATTCGCGGATTCTTTGATTTCTATTATTTGGGAATTTTCTACAGGTCGTCCGCTATGCGTGTCAACCACCGTAATGCGATGCCCACCATCAGGCGTGGAAAAAGTCATGGCGGTTAATGCCGTAACCGTGAGTTCTTGTGCTGATAAGTGTTTCCCATTATGCGTCAATTCTACATAATAAATACCTGGTTTTGTGGGGATTTCAAGTTCTATTTTACCCTCGTTCCACGCGTAGGGAGCAGCAGGTTCAGAAATTTCCCAACTTGTAATGCTTACAGGTTTGCGTTTTGCTGCTAATTTTTTTAAATCATAATCTCGTCTATTAATATAATCAATTCGTGAGTCAAAAAGGCGTATTATTCTAATCTCCGCATTCTTAAGATTGCGTAGTTTATAATTCAGTGTGAGTTTATCGCCAGGATAAGCACACTCTTCTATGTTTTCAACAATCGCTGTGGGGTGTGTAATTTGGGTTTTAAAGTTGCGCAGCTTGTTTCCTTCAATACCGCTAAAAAGTTTATCTCCTTTTTCTGCCCAATCATATAGCAGACTGTTATTGTGAGTTGCTGCAACCGATTTTTGTGAATAAAGTGTATGTAATTCTGTAATTTCGTTATAAACTTCAACCACCGATTCTGTGTGACTATATGCCTGAATCAATGCCACCAAATCTTTGTATTGCGCATTGTCATCAATTCGACCTTTGATGGTACTATGTTGGTCGTATTTCTCTTTTATGGCACGTAGATAAAGGAGTACGGCTGCATTGTCTTGCTGTATTTGTTTGTAAAAATCAGCCATGCGATTAAGCAACTCACACTTTTCGCGTGGTTTAAGGTTCCCATCTTCAATGTAGGTGTCGAGCAATACTTGCAGCAGGTCGTTATTAAACAGCTTACTATCTTTAAAGCAATCGAATAGCGGTTTGTATTTGCTTGTATTGCAGTTTGCTAAAACCTCGGGTTCAGCAATCGAAGCCTTAAAGTGTTCATTGGCTTTTTTGCGTTTCTCGTCTGCCGTAACCTCATCATTATCGTAGAAAATGTGATTTTCGCTTTTGATATAGCATTGTGCCAATGCAGAGTGTAGCAGTGCCTTTATGATAGGGTCTTTTTCGTTTTTCAGCAAAGCCTCCATGTTGTCGGTATAGACTTGTGCAGAGTCAGGCGAAAATTCGTTACTATATGTGCGTAGCATGAGCATAGAACGCAACAATTCCGCTGTATTCTTTTCTTCAAGTGCTTTGTCGTGAATTGTTTTCACAATTTCGATAGCTGATTTAGGCAAATCATTTCTTGCCTCAGCTTCAGCCTGTTTCCATAAACTGTTATAGTCTTGGGCTGTAGCGCTCAATGCGATTGTTGTAGAAGCCATTATAGATAATATTTTTTTCATCTTATGTGGATTTTTGTAAGCAACAGAGACTCATTCCTATTTATCGTTGTTACTCACTGATTTATATTTTCTTTTTTACGTTTCATCCAAAGCCACACCTCTCGATAATAGCTGGCATAACCCAACACGCCCAAAATCATAACCAACACAGTTTTTAGTCCGTGCGTAATGAGTGCGTACGATTGTGCCACACTTTTGGCAATGTCATACACTGTGGTCAGCGTTTTCACAATGGCAAAGTGCCAAGGTCCTGCTCCTGCAGGTGTGGGTAATAGCACTCCCACACTTGTTGCAGCAAAAACATGCAGTGTATCGGCTAAACCAATAGCTGCCATTTCGCAGAAACAGGGAACCAACAAGTAGAGTTGCAAAAAGTTGCACGTCCAAATTGCCAAGCATAGTGCCGAAAAACAAAGTGGACTTTTTAGGTGTGCCACAGCACTAATGCCCACCCATAGGTTTTGTATAAAATTGTGTACGTGTTTCCACCACAACTTAAATGTCAGTCCAATGAGCAGACATACTCCACAGCCTATGGCAATGTAAAAGCCATAGTTAGGCACCATCCATGTCAGTCCTTCGGTAAGATTGTGTACTAACGACACCGTGTTGTGCCATCGCAGCGTAATGGTAAGTCCCACCACCAGCACAAGGCACACAATGTCTGCCGCCTTTTCAATAACCACAGTGCCAAATGCGCGAGTCGACACTTTGGCGTCACCACGTTTCACAAGTAATGAACGTGTGAGTTCACCCAAACGAGGTGTAATGCTGTTAATGAGATAAGATATGAACATGAGTTCAATAGCCCTTCGGCGTGTGGTTTTTATGTGTGCAGCCTCGAGCAACATGTGCCAGCGTAGCGACCGAAATACGTTTGCCAATATGCCCACTGCCAAAACAGCTACTACCCACACGTAGTTGCTACGTTTGCTAAAGAAGGTGCCCAATGTGGCAAAATCAAAACCACGATACACCCCATACATTAGCACTGCACCCACTAAAGTCGAAGCAATTAAGAATAATATGTTTTTTAAGGCAGCGTTCATAATTGTTTATTTATCGTTCTAATTGAATGCTAAAATACAATATTTTGTAGACATGATTGTGTATTTTTTTATTCTATAAGATAAAATCGTATTTTTTTTGCTATCAGTGTATCAAAATACTTGGTATTTCTACAAAAAAGTTCGTAATTTCGCAGCTAGAATTGAAGCATGAATTTTTGGAGGCTTTTTGAAAATCACAGCGAGTCCATTGGTTTCGTTGGGTTTATAATAGCCCCACAAAAAAGGAATTACAAATGGAACTTGAAAAATTTTCACGTCAATTGCGATTGTTGCTCTTACTAGTGAAAAATCGCAAGCAGACGATAGACGAAGTGAGTGCGCAACTTGGCATGAGTAGGCGCTCCATGTATCGCTACATAGATGCGTTTCGCAAATTGGGCTTTATCATTAAAAAAGAAGGCATGGTTTATCGCATAGACCATGAGTCCGATTTTTTACAAGCCTTGGTGCAAGGCATCCAGTTTACCGAGGAAGAAGCCCTCATCATTGCTCGTACGGTTAATTCAGTTTACGATAACTCGCCCGAAATGCGTAGTCTGCGCGATAAGTTGGCACATATTTACAACATTGATGCCCTGACACGCTATGAGGACAACAACCAAATGGCTTTCAACCTCAGCCAAATATATCGTTGTATCCGCGAAGAGCGTGTGGCAATGTTTAGGGATTATAGTGACGAAAATAGTGTAAAGCCTAAGAATCACATTGTGGAGCCCTATATCTATATGGCATCGACCCACGAGGTGCGTTGTTACGATCTCACCACCAAAAGCAATCGTTCGTTTAAGGTCGATAATATAGGCATTGTTGAAACTTTCGATCTCCTGTGGTCTAACAAGGCACTTCACACCCCTTATCATACCGACCTCTTTGGTTTTTCAGGCGAAAAGCGTATGCATGTGTCGTTATTGCTCACACCGCAAGCCACAGCTTGGTTGCTTCGTTCTAATTCCGATGCACAACGTGATCTCACCTTGCAAGATGGCAATTGTCAAAAACTCGACACTTTAGTATGTAGTTACGAGGGAGTTGCGCGTTTTGTATTAAGCATGTACGATGAAGTGCAGATTGTAGACTCTCCAGAGTTGCAAGCATACGTAGACAATGAGGTAGCGAAGTTGCTACAAAAAAATGCAAAAGCATCTGCTAAATTGAAAAAAGCATAAGACGCCTCGTGCGTTTAAATCCTAAAAAAGGATATGATGTAGATTTCTCTGCACCATATCCTTTCATTTTTTTATGGGTGGCTCTAAATTTTCTGATTGTCAGAAATTTAGAAGTTTAGATGAAAGTCTGTCCCACCTATCTTTTAATCTTGCTTTTCAGCTTTGATTTGTTCCGTAACGGTCTTGATTTTCTGTGCAATTTCTTGCAATTCTTCTTTCAAGCGTTCCACCTTCTTTTCGATGTCAGCAACGAGCGAGTTGCCCTTCTTAGAACTTGAGCGGAAGAAAGTGATGTTCGTTTCGTAAGTCTGAATCTCCTGCTTCTTCGCATCGAAGGCACCTTGCAAGCGATTACGTTCGCGTGTAAGTTCGTTGCCACCCTTCTCAGCTACATTCTTGCGGAAGTTCTCCATGCGGCGTTTACCTGCATTTTCGTGGAGCTTGCCATAGATTTTGTCGCAGAGTTCGCGGTAGCGACGATACATTTTCTCTTTCTTATTGTAGGGCACGTGACCAATCTCGTTCCAACGAGCCTGCAAGTCGCGTACACTCTGCAAAAGGTTTTCGCCAGCGTCTTCTACCAATTTCTCGAGTTCAGCAATAACGCCCTTCTTAAGTTCGAGGTTAGCCTCTTCTTCTTTGCGTTGTCCGGCAGTAGCCTCGTTTTTCTTTTCAAAGAAGTAGTTGCATGCATCGTTAAAGCGCTTCCATACAGCGTCCGACACCTTGTGAGCCACAGGACCAATGGTCTTCCACTCCTTCTGCAATTCAACGAGTTTATTGGTTGTAGCACCCCAATCTGTGCTATCTTTCAAAGCTTCAGCCTTTTCAATAAGGGCATTCTTCGCAGTGAGGTTTGCATTAAGCTTTTCGCGGTTAGCCTTAAAGTAGGCAGTTTTAGCTTGGAAGAATCTGTCGCAAGCCGTGCGGAAGCGTTCAAAAATTTCATTGTTCACTTTACGCGGTGTAAAGCCAATGGTCTTCCATTCAGCCTGCATAGCGAGCACCTGCTTAGTCATGTCCTCCCACTGTGCGTAGGTTTTCAATTCGTCGAAGGCAAGAGCTTCAACCTTTTGGCAGAGTTCGGTTTTCTTTTGCAGATTTTCTTCCTCCTGTGCCTTGATAGCTTCAAAGTGGTCTTGGTGACGCTTGTTTACCACGGTCGAAGCATCTTTAAAGCGCTTCCAAATTTCGTCGCGGAGTTCTTTTGCTACAGGACCAGTTTCGCGGTATTCCTGGTGCAGTTTTTGCAACTGGTGAAAAGCCGAAATCACATCCTCTACCTCAGCCAATTTCTCAGCAGCTTCGCAAAGGTGTGTTTTAATTTCAAGGTTCTTCTTAAAGTCGTAAGCACGCATTTCGTGGTTCAAGCGCAACTGGTCGTAGAACTGTTCAGTATAGAGTTGATAGTTCTTCCACAATTCAGTAGCGTTTTCGGCAGGAACGAGTTTAATTTCCTTCCATTCAGCCTGCAACTCCTTCACCTCGTTATAACCCTTGTCGGCATCTTCGGGTGTTGCAGCCAATTCCTTAATGCGTTCAATAATTTCTTGTTTACGCTTCAAGTTGTTCTGCTTTTCTTTTTCAGCCTCCTCAGCTGCTTTATTGCGGAGTTCTCGAATCAGCGAGAGTTGTGCTTTAAAGTTCTCTTCGTCGGTGTCGGGTGCAGGCATAAAGTCTTCGGGTTTGCCACCTTCTTCTATAAATTTGTCGCGTGCAGCCACAACATCGGCGTTGTGAAAACGGTAATAAAGCATTTTCAAGTGGTCGAGCTCTGTGCGTTCCACATTTCCGCCGTTATATACAATTTCTTTCAAGCGTTCAATCACCTCAGCCTTAGTGGTGGGATTGGCTTGTTTAGCGTTTTCAGTGTTTTCTGTTTCTTGTGTTTCGGCTGCATTTGCAGCGTTTTCCACATTGTTTTCAACTGAAGCAGCCTCTGCGGCATTTACCTTCTGTTCTTCTGCTTCAGCAGTGTTTTTAATTTCGTCCATAATAAGTTAGGATAGGATCGTTCGTGTAAGTTTTGTAGTGCATTTAAAGCGCACAGTTAGACCGCAAATTTGCACAATAATAGTTTAGTGACCAAACTTTTTTGTTAAAACTTTTGTGTTATGTGCGTAAAATGGTTGGTTTTACGGCATAAGTGTGCTTTTTTTACCGCACTTTACTGAAAAGGTTGGTGCTGATTTTGTGCAAATAGCCTTCAAACCAAAAAAAGCACCTAACCCAAAGCGTTTGTTTGGGCTAGGTGCTTATATATGTATCGTGTGTAATCAATGAAGGGGGATATGATTAAATCCACGCCTTCCATCTAAACAGACCATAGAAGATGCCTGTAACCACAATCGATGCCACAATCACCACGGGGAAACCCCACCAAACGGCTTCCATGCCGTTAATAAGGTTCATACCAAAGATACTGGCAATAAGTGTGGGGAACATCAAGATGATGGAAACCGAAGTCATCTGCTTCATCACACCCGCCATGTTGTTGTTAATAATGCTGGCATAAGTCTCCATCGTAGAATCGAGGATGTTGGTGTAAATGTTCGTAGTTTCGCGTGCCTGGTTCATCTCAATGGTAACGTCCTCAATGAGGTCGGCATCCAATTCGTCGACGGGCAATTTAAACTTCAACTTCGACAATAGCGTTTCGTTGCCACGAATTGAAGTAATAAAATAAGTAAGGCTATCCTGCAAGCGCGACAAACCAATCAAATCTTCGTTATCAATTTGTCGGTCGAGGTTGCGTTTGGCTTCTTCAAGCAAAATATTAATTTGCTTCAAGCGTTTCAAGTACCATACAGCCGATGAGAGGAAGAGTCTGAACACCAAGTCTACCGAGTCGGTAAATCCTTGGTTGCGTTTTTGCTGATACGACACAAAGTCGATCATCATATTCGTTTCGTAGTTGCACACCGTCACACAGACGCCCTTGTTCAGAATGATACCCATAGGTATCGTGGTGTGTGGTGTACGCGAGGCCACTTCTTTTACATAAGGAATACGCAAGATAATGAGCGACCACCCCTCGTCATATTCATAACGTGAGCGTTCGTCTTTATCTCGGATGTCATCGAGAAAGTAATCGGGAATTTTAAGGTCGTTAATCAAAAAGTCCTCGTCCTCGGGAGTGGGACAAGTTACTTGCACCCAGCAGTCGGGTGCCCATTCGTCGATGGTTTGCAGCGTTTTGTTATAATTCCAATATGTGCGCATAAATCTTCTTCGTGTAAGACCTCGTTACTATTCAGCTATATCCTCGTTTGGGGGAAATGTGCTTGCAACCTTTTTTGTAAGCACGCGCAAAAGTACGAAAAAAAGTTTGTTTCGCACTGTGCATTCATCAAAAAACCGTTTCTGCCTTGTTCTATTTTTTGCGTGATTCGTTTTTTGTAACCACTTTGTAATAAAGGGGGCTTTAACTCACCACTTTTAACCATGCACCTTATCAAGATCAAAATCCGATAAAGTCGTGCAGAAAATAAACATAAATACGTCAAAACTTAAGGTGAAAGTGCAAGTGACTAATGACTAATGACCAACTAATGTGTTGATAATCAATGATTTAGCGGTCATTTGGTCATTCGAAATTTTTCTTAAATCGTAGTTAATAAGTATTAAGTGCCGATTATCTCGTTAGGTTGGGTGTTCAAAATTCGAAAAATGTTTTGCATGATTTCATCGGATTTGGATGTCAATAAGTTGCATGGTTAAATGGGTTACCCATAACAGAGTGCCCCATTAAAATAATACACGAATTGAGGCGTTTCCTGCACTTGTTCGTAGCGAAGTATTCTTTTGATTTACTGCCACCAAATTTACCTGAGACACCCTTGATTATGTCGATGGGAGTAATTTTTGCCATGATAGTAGATTTTTTTGGTTAGTGAATAGCTCCAAAATGGGACTTGCATTCCTTCGGAATGATATCGGAGTTCCTTCGGAATCGTTTTTTGCCCAAATGTAGCGTGTATTAGCAAGCTTGCGAGTGCAAAGTTACAACGCGAAAAAGGGGAATCCAAATTTTTTGCAAATTTGTGGCGTTTCGAAATGTTAAAATCGACTCACTCCCCCAGTGTTTACGGGGAAAAATTTATTTTTTTGTAGTGCAAAAGTGTGCAGATTCAAAAATGTCATTTGACGCAAAAATGACACTCCTTGCAAAATTAACGATTGAAGCCCGAAATCGTCCTATCTGTACACTTTTGGTTACAGTCAAAAAATGACACTTTGGGGCAGAATGACAGAAAAAATGACATTTCTGTGTGCGTAAATTATTGAGAATCAGTGCGTTAAAGGTTGTTATTGGCAAAATGTCATTTGTCATTTGTCATTTTTCCAAAAATTGGAAGCAAAAAAAATAAATGTTAATATATAAGTTATTGATTATCAATATATTATATACTTCTTCTTTTTTTTGAGACATCGAAATCATTTGAAAAATGACAAATGACAAAATGACATTTTTCGTGTGAAAGAATATTAAATCGTGTAACGATTATCTATGACAACTATTAGGGTATTAGCAAAGGCACTTGGTACGCGTTTAGGTTACAATAAAACATCTTACTTATGTAGTATATAAACGAGTAGTGAACTAAAGTGCTTATCTTGTAAAAGCACATTTTGGCTAAAAATATACCCCGATTCAAAGCTGCTTGTCAAGCGTTTTTTTGCAGAATAGATTAACACACGTTTAAAATAGTAGTAGGAAAATCGAAAAAAGGACTAAAAAAAAGTGTGCAAAAATGGCGGACAAGGTGTCCGCCTAAAATGTACACTTTTACACTTATAATATAAATTAACACGTAAGACAATAGTAATTGAAAATACAATGTTAATAAATCTTATATTTAAGCCATAACGCTTTCATTTCGTCCTTACAGCCCATAATGAAGCGGTAGGCAGTATTTTGCTTTAGGCGAAAAAATCGTGCAATGCATTCTTCGCTTTTTAAAAAGGAAAATAAGGATTGCTGAAAACTTATTTCTTACCTCTTATGTTGACGTTTACACTTGTTAACTCAGAATTAAGGAATATTTCAAATAACCAAATGACCGCTAATGTATTGATTATCAATATATTAAGTGGTCATTAGTCATTAGTCATTTTCGTTTTCACCCTAAGTTTCAGTATTTGACGTGATTTTTTATGCAGAAATTTTAGTTCGCGTGTTTTCGTTTTCTCAGTTGGCTGCGCTTATGAAAACGGCTGTTCGCCTAGGCCCAATCTCACCCATAACAGGGTGACCCGTTTGGTTATTGCGTAACATATAACCAGGCATGTGAAGAAGAACAAGTTCTCTTCACATACCTGGCTACCTTATCTCACCCCTAACGGGGTGACCCATTAAAATAATACACGAATCGAGGCGTTTTCTGCGTTTATTATTGTTGAATATCAACTTTTACAACATTAGAATGCTATCAAAACCATGCAGAATATGCCCACTAGAACCACCCTTATACATTTGCCACACGCATAATGTCGGCAAAGACACCGGCTGCGGTGACAGCAGCACCTGCGCCATAACCCTTGATAAGCATGGGGTATTCGTGGTAGCGCTCGGTGGTCAACAAAATGATATTGTTAGAACCTTCGAGGTCGTAGAGCGGATGGCCTTGCGATATTTCACGCAAACCTACACTGCCTTTACCGTTAGCCCATTCTGCCACAAAACGCCATCGTTTGTTTTCGCGCACCAACCGTTGACGTTCAGCTTCAAACTGGGCATCGAGAGAGGGGAGTTGGTCCCAAAAATTATCGAGTGAATCTTCAAAGAGTTCATTGGGAATAAAGAGATTGCGTTCCACTTCGTCTACCTCAAGACGGTAACCACTCTCGCGTGCTAAAATAACGAGTTTGCGAATCACATCCTTGCCCGAAAGGTCGATGCGTGGGTCGGGTTCGCTATATCCATTCTCTTGAGCCATTTTTACGGCTTTGCTCAAAGGAATTTCAGCCGAGAGAGTATTGAATACATAGTTTAGCGTGCCACTCAGTACAGCCTCTATTTTTAGCACACGGTCGCCCGAACCACGAAGATCGTTGATGGTGCTGATGATGGGTAATCCTGCACCCACATTGGTCTCGAATAAGAATTTTACACCCTTTTCGCGAGCCGTATGTTTGAGTTCTTGATAACTATCGTATGCCGATGATGCTGCAATTTTGTTGGCTGCAACAATGTTTACATTGTGCTGCAACAAGCGTTTATAGAGCTTTGCCACTTCGGGGCTCGCAGTGCAATCCACAAACACCGAGTTGAAGATGTTCATCTCCTCAATTTCGTGCATCATGCGTTCTACACCTCCGTCGCCCCCTTGCTGCATGGCTTCGTGATAATGCGCAGGGTCAATGCCATCGGCGCAATAAGCAGCATGGCTACGACCACTTACGCCCACAATATTGAGTTTAAGTCCTCGTTCGCGGAAGAGCTTTTCGCGTTGTGCAGCAATTTGTTCGAGCAAACTGCCACCTACAGTTCCTGTGCCACAAACAAAAAGGTTGAGTTCTTCGTGTTCGCTCAAAAAGAAACTGTCGTGAAGCACGTTGATGGTTTTGCGCAGTTGGCTACGGTCTACAACAAACGAAAGGTTCATTTCTTGTCCACCCATAGCTGTTGCATTGATGCTGATACCATTGCGACCGAGCACACTGAATAGTTGACCCGCGATGCCTGGCATGTGGCGCATGCGTTCGCCCACAACAGCCACGCTCGAAAGTCCTGTAACCAAGGTTGCAGGATTCATAGCGCCATCGGCAATCTCGGCAGTAAATTCCTCGTCGAGCAGTGCACATGCACGTTGTGCGTCTTGCGGTGTGACGCAAAGGGTGGTACTGGTCTCTGATGAGTTTTGCGCTACCATAAACACGCTAATACCCCCATTGCCCAATGCCGTAAAGATGCGGCGGTTCACACCAATGACACCCACCATGGCAGGACCGCTCACGGTAACGGTGCAAGTGTCGCTCACAGACGAGATACCACGAATGGGGCGTCCACTGGGAGCTGCATCGCGACGTATTACGCTGTATTTACCTTCAGGACGGAAGGTGTTTTTTACATATATTGGAATGTTTTTTTGGCAAACGGGGTAGATGGTAGGGGGATAAACCACCTTGGCACCGAAGTTGCAGAGTTCCATGGCTTCGGCATACGACAGTTCGTCGATAGTGAAGGCACCAGGAATGATGCGTGGGTCGGCAGTCATAAAACCATCTACATCGGTCCAAATCTCTAAAGCCTCGGCATTGAGAGCCGCAGCAAGAATGGCAGCGGTATAGTCAGAACCACCACGTCCGAGGTTGGTGGTAATGCCCGTTTCAACATCCTTAGCAATGAAACCGCCCATCACGGCAATGCCCTTGTTGAACGAGGCAAAGGTTTGCTTTACTAAGACGTTTGTGGCATTAAAGTCCACCAAGTGCTTGTCAGCCTTATGTTCGGTTTTAATGAATTTTCGTGAGTCGTAGTGCGTAGCTCCCGTAATGAGTTGCGCCACGATTTCAGACGAGATGCGTTCACCGTATGCCACAATCGCGTCAGACGTTTTTGGGGTAAGGTCTTGAATGAGGCATACACCATGCAGAATACTTCGTAGTTCGTCGAGCAGTGCGTTGACGCGCTGAAGGAGTTGGGGACGTTTATCGGCATCAATAACTTGGTTTATCAAGTCGTGATGTCGTGTTACTAACTCGTTGAGTTGTGCCACATAGCTTTCGTCGCCCTTTGCGGCAAGGTGGGTGAGGGCAAGCAGTTGGTCGGTAACTCCGCCCAGTGCCGACACCACCACAATGGTGGGCGAACCTGCTCGCTCAACTATATTTTTTACGAATTGGATGGACTCGGCTGTGCCAACAGATGAACCACCAAATTTAAGTACTTTCATCGGGATAATTTTGAGAGGAAGTTAGAAGGAGTTTAGGGAAGTAAGAGGAAGTTAGAGGAATGGTAGTTTCGCAAACACGTTGCTGTGTAACAATCTCAAGTTTCGGATTTAGCAAGTGCGGGCTGAATTATCGTGCAAACCGAATGCAATCA
>ERZ1026870.500-NODE-500-length-21546-cov-4.569541_pt1 | contig 21546 bp, 8 predicted proteins | sample MGYA00380165_ERZ1026870 | MGnify/ENA primary metagenome ERZ1026870 (study PRJEB33269, sample SAMEA4719801) | human gut metagenome | biome: human-associated habitat; feature: organic feature; material: feces | place: Cameroon | collected 2013-10 ...
GTTACAACACTATAAGGATTTGGCACGGCAGAATTAAAAAAATTGCATGCAGAATATTTCTACATAAAAAAGTAAAATTTACACATCTAAGGAGAATAAAAGCGGCACATTTGCAATCGCAGAAATGCGTAAAGAGATAAGTGTGTAATAATTTATAAAAGTAACTAACAACCTTTTATTAAGTTCAAATCTAACAACCAAAACACGTATGAATCAGCAGACGTTTTTTAGAAGATTGTGCTCAACAGTGTTGTTGTCAATGTTGTGTATTCTTGTTTTTGCACAAGGACGAACAGTTAGTGGTGTCGTTAAAGACGCTACAGGCGAGCCAATGATTGGTGTCAATGTATTGGTGAAGGGAACTACTAATGGATCCATCACAGACCTTGACGGTATGTACAGCATCTCGGGCGTTAAGAACTCGGATGTATTAGTTGTCACTTACATCGGTTTCGTGACACAAGAAGTAAAAGTAGGCAACCTTAAGACAGTAGACATCGTCTTGAAGGAAGACTCTAAAACCCTTGAAGAAGTAGTAGTAATCGGTTACGGTTCGGTGAAGAAAAAAGACTTGACCGGTTCTGTAGCTACAGTAAACTCTGAAAGCCTCGCAGCTGTTCCGGTAGCTTCAGCTACAGAAGCCTTGACAGGTAAGATGGCGGGTGTGCAGATTACTACAACAGAAGGTTCACCCGATGCCGACATGAAAATCCGTGTCCGTGGTGGTGGCTCTATTACAGGCGACAATGCACCGTTGTTCATCGTAGACGGTTTCCCTGTAGAATCTATCTCGGATATCCCAGCATCAGAAATTGAAGACATGACCGTATTGAAAGACGCATCATCAACAGCCATCTACGGTTCTCGTGGTGCCAACGGTGTTATCCTCGTTACAACTAAAAGCGGAAAAGAAGGAAAGGTAAGCGTAAGCTACAATGCATACTACAGCTGGAAGAAGATGGCTAAGCAGCTCAATACTTTAAGTAGTGCCGACTATGTAAAATGGCAGTATGAAAAGTCTATGTTGCAGAGCAACGACCAAACTAAGATTAACCCTGACGATTATACCAAGATGTTCGGAAACTATCAGGATATGGACTTGTACAACGATGTTGAAGCAAATAACTGGCAAGATCAGGTATTCGGTCGTACAGGACATACATTCAATCATAACTTGAGCATCAGCGGTGGTAGCGATAAGATGAAATTCACTTTCAACTACGCTCACATGGACGATAAAGCCATCATGATTGGCTCTGACTTTAAGCGCGATAACTTGAGCTTGAAGATGAACTACAAGCCGGTTAAGAATATCACAATCGACTTCTCTGCACGTTACTCTGATACAGACATCAACGGTGCAGGTGCCAACGAATCTAAGAAAGAAGTTTCTTCTGCCGACTCTCGTATGAAGAACGTTATGGTTTATCCTCCGTTCAACTTCGGAACACTGGAAGAAGGATACGACCCTGATATGAGTCTTACCCACCCTGTTACATCAGTATGGGATAACGACCGCCGTCAGTCTCGTAAAACATTCGACTACAACGGTAGCTTTACTTGGGAAATAATCAAGAACTTGAAGTTCAAGACTGAATTCGGTTTGCAGCAGTACACTAGCAAAGACCAACGTTTCTATGGCGTAAGTACTTACAACTCACGTATCAACGGTAACGAACAGCCTATCGTTACTTTCAATAGCAAAGACCGTGAAACATTCCGTAACGCTAATACATTGAGCTACAACTTCGATAAGTTGCTGAAGAATAAAGATCATCACTTGGATGTATTGGTTGGTCAGGAAATCGTATCTACTAAATCTAATAATGATACCGACGAAATTCGCTACTTCCCTAAACAGTTCAATGCAGATCAGGCATTCTCACTAACTAGCCAGGGTACAGCTTACAATACTAATAAGTATACTAACGCCGATGATAACTTGTTGTCATACTTCGGCCGTATTAACTATGACTTCCAAAGCAAATATTTGGTAAGCGCTACATTCCGTGCCGATGGTTCTTCTAAGTTTGCAGAAGACAACCGCTGGGGCTTCTTCCCATCAGTTGCAGTGGCATGGCGTATCTCTTCTGAGAAATTCATGCAGAAAACCAACTCATGGTTGGACGACTTGAAGCTCCGTATCAGCTACGGTACCGCAGGTAACAACGCTATCGACAGCGACAAGACCAGCCCTATCTGGTCGACAGGTTCTGGAACAGCTTTAGGATGGATCAACTTCGTAAAGAGCTACTGGACAACTGGTTCGTACATGTACAACCCCGATTTGACTTGGGAAACCACTCATACACGTAACCTTGGTCTTGACTTCACTATCCTTGGTGGAAAACTTAACGGATCGGTAGAATACTACTGGAATACAACTAAAGACCTGTTGATTGAATTCCCGGTATCAGGTACAGGATACGCATACCAATGGCGTAACTTGGGTGAAACAGAAAACAAAGGTTTCGAAGTTTCTCTTACTTGGAATGCTATAAACAAAAAGAACTTCGGTTTCACCGTAAACGGAAACATCGGTTTCAACAAGAACAATGTTAAGACATTGGGAGGTTTGGAAGAATACTCTGCAGCATCTAACTGGCCTTCTTCAGAAATCGGTTCAGACTTTGTAGTTCGTCCGGGTTCTCCTATCGGTCAGATTTACGGATACGTAAGCGATGGTCGTTACGAAGTTAGCGACTTCGAAGGATACGACTCATCATCAAAGAGATGGATATTAAAAGAAGGCGTAGCTGATGCATCGGCTGTTATCGGCGATAAGTTCGTTCGTCCGGGTTCACTTAAACTGAAGAACATCGACGGTAGCGAAGACAACAAGATCACTACTAAAGACCGTACTATCATAGGCGATACTAACCCTAAAGCAACTGGTGGTTTCGGATTCAACGCTCGCGTTTACGGATTCGACCTTGCAGCTAACTTCACTTACAGCATTGGCAACGACGTATACAATGCTAACAAGATTGAATACACCACTGCAGGACAAAACTCTAAATACCGTAACTTGATAGATATCATGGCAGATGGTCAACGTTGGACTAACCTCCGCGCAGACGGTACTATCAGCAACGATCCTGAAGAACTGGCAGCAATGAACGCCAACACTACAATGTGGTCGCCGTTGATGAAGCAGAACACCCTGACAGACTGGGCTATAGAAGACGGTTCATTCTTGCGTCTTAGCACTCTTACATTGGGTTATACTTTACCAGCTAACCTGACTAAGAAAGTAGGAGTAAACAGCCTCCGCTTCTACATGACAGGATATAACTTGTTCTGCATCACTGGATACTCAGGCTTCGACCCTGAAGTTTCTACACGTACCAAAACAGCTATGACTCCGGGTGTTGACTACTCTGCTTATCCTAAGAGCCGTCAGTTTGTAATTGGATTGAACTTGAACTTTTAATTAAAGATTAAGACATAGATTATTTATGAAAACAAAAATATATAAATCACTGATAGCAATGTCTATGGTAGGAGGTGCTTTCCTTACTTCTTGCGGAGATAACTTCCTCGACACCAAGTCGCCATCTTCGCTCGATGACAAGAACATCTTCTCTATCTACGATTTGGCAAAAGGTACTGTATATAATATATATACCTACTACGGTGAACAGAATTATCGTGCACGTTTCACTTCATACTACGGCATGAACACCGACGTAGAATGGTTCAACGGCTCAGATAAATCGGACGATAAGGCTAACATGGCTACATATAATGTATCGCCAAACAACGGACAGTTAAACATTGCCGATGCCAAAGAACCTTGGTCTAACATTTACTCTGGTATAGAAAAAGCCAACTTGGCAATTGCCGGACTCAAACAATATGCCGAATTGAGCAGCGACGCTCGTCTTCGTCAGCTTTACGGTGAAGCTCTTACCCTCCGTGCTATAGCTTACGTAGACCTTATCACTACATGGGGAGATGTTCCGGCACGTTTCGAGCCTATCACTCCGGAAACAGTGAACTTGCCTCGTACCGACCGCGATATTATCTACAAACAAATTATCGCCGACCTTCGCGAAGCACAGGATATGGTAGCATGGCCTAACGAAATAGAAGATACCAAGACAGTAGAACGCATCAACAAGGTATTCGTAAAAGGATTGTTGGCTCGTACTTGCTTGTACGCTGCAGGTTCTGCTCTCCGCGCCGACGGAACAGTACGCACAAGTAACGACCCTGAACTGTCTAAAGAAGTTCTCTACCCTATCGCTTTGCAGGCTTGTAAAGATGTTATGGATCAAGAAGGACGTTACGTTAAATTGGAATCTAAATTTGAAACAGTATTTAAGAACAACTGCCAGGATGTTATAGACGCTGGTGGAGAATCTCTTTGGGAAATACCGTTTGCTAACGAACCGTCAGCACGTGGACGTATGGCTTACGACTTCGCTATCAAGCACACCACTACCGACGACTTTGTGGGCGCTAAGCAGGGCGGTAACATTGGTCCGTTGCCTTACTTGTACTTCGACTACGATATAAAAGACCTCCGTCGTGATATTACTTGTATTCCTTACGACTGGACTAAGGGCGTACAGAACATCTTAAAAAAGAACGTAAGCACTTGGTACTTCGGTAAAATACGCTACGAATGGATGAGTCGCAAAGTTAGCAGTTCTGACGATGGTATCAACAAAATCTACATGCGTTATGCAGATGTAGTATTGATGCGTGCCGAAGTAGAGAACTACCTGAATGGTGCAAGTGCAGCAGCTCCTTATCTGAAACAAATCCGTCAGCGTGCATTCGCACAAGCAGACTGGGCAGAAAAGGTTGACACATACGTAGCAGCTCTGACTTCTAAAGAACAAATGCAGAAAGCCATCGAAGACGAACGCGGTTTTGAATTTGCAGGCGAAATGATTCGTAAAAACGACTTGGTACGTTGGGGCAAACTTAAAGCTAACCTCGAATTAGCTAAAGAAAAAATGACTCAGCTCAGCATGTTGCAAGGAGATTATAGCGAACTAAGCGGATTTGTATTCTTCAAAATGACCGACTTTACTGACGGAGCCGACAAGAAGACACACGCCAATGCAGCTATCCAAATCTGGGGATTGGACAAAGGTCAAAAAGACATTAACGACGCTCCTGCCGACTACGAACAGTGGACTGATAACAATGGCGAAAGAAAAGAATGGATTAGCGAAAAGACTCTGAAAGCTTCTAAGATTGAATCTCTTTATACCCGCGATCCGGATATGTACATGTATTGGCCGATATTCCAGTACAATTTGGATGCCAATCCAGAATTGAAGAATTACGATTGGTATAATAATTAATAACGAGAAAAACTAAAGATTGAACGTATGAAAAAGCATATATTGCCTGTTGCTTGTATGGCAGCATTATTGATGGCTGGAGGCGTAATTTCTTCATGCAGCGACATCGACCCTGTACACTCACTTGAGTTGAGCAGAGTTCTGTCACCGACTAACTTGTCGGTACGTGTACGCAACAGCGTGAACTTGGAACTTTCATGGGATGCTATGGATAAGGCTACCAGCTATACTGTAGAAGTATACGAGGGCACCACTGCCGAAGGTACTCCTGTCTTTACTCAAGAAGGTATCACTACAGATACTTATACCGTAAAGGCTGGATTGCTAGGCGAAACAGAATATTATGTACAGGTGAAAGCTGTAGGCGAAGGTATTGCAGACTCTAAATGGGTAGGTTTAACTATTACTACCGATGCCGAACAAATCTTCACTGCTGTAAACGCTGACGAAATCACTCATAACTCGGCTATCATTCGCTGGACTGACGGTATGATGACTAGCACCGATGCCGGTAACACTGTTACTGCTACTCCTACTACTAACGAATCGGCTGCTACAATTAACTATACTGTTACAAGCACAGACGTAGAAAACGGTTATATTACACTCGAAGGATTGACTCAAGATACTCAATACCAAGTCGTAATGAAACGTGGAAACGTTACACGCGGTACCGTCAACTTCAAGACTCGTATCGATACAGGCGATATGATTCCTATCGATGAAGGCGCTAACTTGGCAGAAGAACTCGCTAAAGCAAAAGACGGTGACGCATTCGTATTGTTGGGTAGCTCATATAAGTTGACAGAAGACTTCGAATTGACTAAGTCTATCTCACTTACTTCTATCGATCCTACTAATAAGCCTACTATCTCTGGCGGACGCTTCATCTTCACCAGCGACGTAGCTTCGTTCAGCATGAGCAACATCATATTTGATGTAGAAAACAATTACGGCAACTTCCTCGAAGCTAAGGGAGGTTCATTGGGTAGCTTGACACTCGAAGGCTGTGAAATCAAGAACACTAAAAACAACATGATTTACAGCAACGCTACAGCTAACTTTGGAACTATCACAGTAAATAACTGTATCATCTCCAACATTGGCGATAGTGGCGATGGTGTATTCGATATCCGTAAGGGTACTGTGGCTTCGGTAACTTTAACCAACTCTACCATCACAGATGTAAAGCGTACTTTCATCCGTATAGAAGTAGCTACAGACTTTACTATGACCAACTGTACTCTGTACAATGTTGCTACTGTAGACAATGCCAACAACCGCGGTCTGTTCAGCTTGGCTAAAGGCAAGACTCTGAAAGTAGAAAACTGCTTGTTCTACGGTATAGGATTGGAATCACCACAGATCAGCGTTAACTCTGGTGTATGGGGAAGAAGCGATAAGATGAAAGCTACTACTACTTATGCTAACAACTATTACTTCAACTGTCCTAACCTGTGGGGTAACTTGTATAAAGACAACCATAGCGATGTAGCAACCGAACTCGACCCTCAGTTTACTGACGCTGCTAACGGCGACTTCACCGTTCAGTCTCAAGACTTGAAGGACAACCAGGTAGGCGACCCACGCTGGTTGAAGTAAAAACAAGAATTCTCATCTAAAACTTAGATTTCTTTAGAAGAAGAGCCATCCAGCCATCAAGTATATACTGATGTAAGGGTGGCTCTTATACCATAAACACTTTATTAGATTTGATTACTATGATTCATAAACTTAAATTCTTACTTATGGCGGTAGCCGTACTGCTGCTCTCCGCTTTCAAAGCCGATAACGTAATAACCGTATTCATGATTGGCGACTCTACCATGGCAAATAAGTCGCTCGACGCAGGCAACCAAGAGCGCGGATGGGGACACGTATTAGGCGGATTCTTTTCTGAAAATATACGTGTAGAAAACCATGCGGTAAACGGACGCAGTTCTAAGAGCTTTATTGATGAAGGCAGATGGCAGAAGGTGCTCGACCGTATTCGTCCGGGCGACTACGTGCTTATCCAATTCGGACATAACGACGAGAAAGCCGACGAGAAACGTCATACCGACCCCGGTACAACTTTCGATGCCAATCTGCGTAAGTTCGTAACCGAAACTCGCAGCAAAGGAGGTATTCCCGTTTTGTTCAACTCTATAGTTCGACGCAATTTCGGAGAAAACGCTAATGCCATAGCAGCCGACGATGTTCGCTCTGAAAAAAGCACCGCTGTAGAAGAAGGCGATAAACTGGTAGATACCCACGGAAAATACCTCGACTCACCACGCAACGTAGCACGCGAAATGAAGGTTTGCTTCATCGATTTGAATGATGCTACACGCAAATTGGTAGAAAGCTACGGAGTAGAAGGCTCAAAGAGACTTTTTATGTGGATTCCCGAAGGCGTATCGCCGGCATGTCCTAAAGGCAGACAAGACAATACTCACCTCAATGTGTTTGGCGCACGCAAAGTAGCGTCTTTGGCAGCCGATTCTTTGGCGTCACACTTCCCTGAACTCGCTAAAGAAGTACGTCATTATGACTATGTAGTAGCCAAAGACGGAAGCGGCGATTTCTTTACTGTACAAGAAGCCATCAACGCTGTACCCGATTTCCGCAAAAACAAACGCACTACCATCTTGGTTCGCAGCGGTGAGTATAAGGAAAAGATCATTGTCCCTGCATCAAAGATAAATGTTTCGATGATAGGCGAAGAAGGAGCTGTCATCACCAACGACGGATACGCTAAGAAGCTCAACGCACTTGGCGATGAGATGTCTACATCTGGATCATCTACAGCATATATCTATGCACCCGACTTCTATGCAGAGAACATTACTTTCGCCAACACAGCAGGTAGAGTGGGTCAAGCAGTAGCTTGCTTTATTGAAGGCGACCGTGTATATTTCAAGCATTGCCGCTTCATTGGCAATCAAGATACGCTCTACACTTATGGCAAAGAGAGCCGTCAGTATTATGAGGATTGCTACGTAGAAGGTACTGTCGATTTCATCTTCGGATGGTCTACCGCCGTATTCCGCAACTGCGAGATACACAGCGTAGGCGATGGATATGTAACCGCCCCTGCCACCGACAAAGGCAAAAAATACGGATATGTATTCTGGAACTGCCGCCTCACCGCAGCACCCGAAACGAAATCGGTTTACCTGTCTCGTCCTTGGCGTCCTTATGCGCAAGTAGTCTACATCCAGTGTCAGTTAGGTAAACATATCCTACCGGCAGGATGGGATAACTGGAGAAATCCGGCAAACGAAAAGACAGTATTCTTTGCCGAATATAAGAATACAGGCGACGGAGCCGATACAAAACAGCGAGTTTCGTACGGCAAACAGCTGAAAAGCATTGCCGGATATTCGCCCGAAGATGTACTGAAAGGCAATGACGGATGGAATCCGATAGCCAACGGTAACGCATTGCTTTCCAACCTGAAACGCTGAAGCTGATTTATCGATTATATTTATTTAGCCGACAGTAGTCCACCACACAAAGTGGCTACTGTCGGCTTTTTTCGTTTTAAAAACATGTATTTTTTTGCACAGACACATTTTTTTGTACATTTGTAGTTATCTAATCTAACCATAGGTAACAGATATGAAAAGAAACGTCGTTCTAACACTTATACTTTTTTTATCAGCAATATGTGTCCGTGCACAACTAAATTGCACATTTACTCATTATACACAAGAAAACGGCCTGTCGCAGAATACGATAATGGATATGATTCAAGACAGCGACGGATTGATATGGTTTGCCACATGGAATGGCATTAACCGTTTCGATGGGTATGAATTCAGAATATACAAGGCTCATAAAGACAACGATTCACAGTGGAGTTCTAACCGTGTGGACAAGTTAGATATGGATAGCCACGGAAACGTGTGGTGCCTAAGCTATGACGGACGCGCCTTCAGGTTCGACAAGCGACAGGAAGCCTTTCATGAAATAAAGCCTAAAGGAGATATCGACTTTTTCGCCGACCGTATCTACACACTCGACAATTCATCTGTATGGTTGCTCTCACCCGAAAGCGGAGCGGTTAGAGTAACTGGAGACAGCGCTACATTCGAGAATTACGGAAAAGTAAACCGTGTGTTCCTCGATTCTCGCCAACACGAATGGGTACTTACCGACGACGGACTTAGATGCATAGACGCTAAGACAAATAAACAGAGCACATACTTCGCCACAAACAAAAAGACCAAAGCTGTAGATAAACAAAACTTCCTATCGGCTGTAGAGGCAAACGGAAAAATATATTTCGGCTCTGATAAAGGCAGAATCTGGGTAAACAATATCAAAACCGGAGAGTTCACCATGCACACCATCGACGCTAACGATGACGTGTTTTATATGGAGAGCCTGAAAAACGGCAAGTTGCTGATAGTAACACGCAACAGTGGAATAGCGATAACCGACAAGAATCTGGAAAAAACCGAATGGCTACTTACAGCCCAAGGTTTCGATTTTAACCGCTATCCCGTTTTAGCGGTACGCCCCGACCCTATCGGAAATACATGGATAGGAGTTAAAAAAGCGGGATGCGTAATCCGTGTAGAACCAGAAAAGAAAGAATTCACCGTTGAGCAGTTAGAAGTAGAACAAGATGCCGCCGACCGCTCTAACCCTATTTTCTCTATAGCCTCATCAAGTAACGGCGATGTTTGGGTACACCCAGAAGGAGGCGGACTGAGCCTCTATAATAAAAAGACTAAAAGACTACAACCTTTCTTTGACTGCATACGTACGCCACAAATACGTTTCTCTATCAAACTGCACTCTATGATGGTAGACCGCCAGGGCAACTTATGGCTGGGAACCCACTCTAAAGGATTGGAGAAAGTAACATTCTTCTTCAATGAATTCGGTCTTACACGACCAAAGGATTGTAATGACGATACTAACGCAAATAAGGTACGAGCCATATTCGAGGACTCTAAAAAACGCATCTGGGCAGGCACGCGCGACGGAAAAATTTCTATCTACGAAGCAGGTACATTAAAACCGCTTGGCTATCTGTCGGCACAAGGACAAATCACTCGCCAAGGTGCTCCTTTCATAGGCTCTGCCTATAAGATTATAGAAGATTCTAAGGGTACTATATGGATAGCTACGAAAGGAAAAGGCGTTATTCGCCTCACTGCGGAAGGCAACTCTTACCGCATGGACTCGTTCGTTAGCAATCCTAATGATGTGTATAGCCTTAGTCACAACAGTGTATACGACATCTGCGAAGACGGAAAGGGACGACTGTGGTTCGTTACATTCGGTGGTGGTATCAATCTATTAGAAACCACTGCCAACGGCTCATGCCGATTCATCAACGCACATAACAACCTTAAAGGGTATCCCATGGAGCGTTGCCTCAAGGCACGCCGTATGCTGCGCGACTCACAAGGCCGCCTATGGGTAGGCACGTCAAACGGACTACTTTCGTTCGACGAGAATTTCAATCGCCCGGAGAACATCAACTTCCATCTGTACACCGCCAGCAATTCGCCAGAAACATTGAGCAGCAATGACATTTACGATATATTGCAGACTAAAGATAACCGTTTGTTCTTTGCTACCTTCGGTGGTGGACTGAACGAACTTAAACAAAACAAAGGCAAAAACGCAGAGGCATCATTCATAAAGTACGGCATACAAGACGGACTGCCATCCGACGTGCTAATATCCATGGCAGCCGATAACAAGAACAACCTATGGATAGCATCCGAAAGTGGATTGTGCAAATTCGAACTGAAAGAACATAATTTTGAGAACTACCTGAAACAAGAATTAGGTAGCGAAATCAATTTTGAAGAAGGCACTGCCATCAGCGGAAGCGACGGCACTTTGTACTTCGGGTCTAACCGAGGCATAGTATCGTTCAAAACCGATAATATCAGCAAGAGCGCTAACGTACCTCCTATATTCTTGGCACGACTCAAGGTGATGAACGAAGAAATACTTCCGTCAGAAAATGGCATACTGAAAAAATCGCTCAACGAGATAGAAAGTATTTCGCTGTCGCACAGACAAAATACCATCAACATAAAATTTGCCACACTCGATATGTCGTTCCCCGAAAACGTGCGATATGCATACAAACTGGAAGGATTCGACAAAGACTGGAACTATGTAGACTGGCAGCGTGCGGCAACTTACACCAACCTGCCCAAGGGTAATTATGTGTTCCGTGTAAAATCTACTAACGGAGCCGGTATATGGGTAGACAATGAACGCGACTTACGCATCACAGTACGTCCGTCGTTCTGGGAGTCACCGTGGGCTTACCTGCTATTCGTCATCGGTTTCTTGACAATGCTGCTCATAGGTACGTACATTCTGTTCATCATCTATAGATTAAAGCACGAGGTTTCTGTAGAACAGAAGCTTACCGATATGAAGCTGCGCTTCTTCACCAACATTTCGCACGAACTTCGCACACCGCTCACGCTGATAGACGGACCGGTGAACTTCATCTTACGTCGTTCCGACCTTGACAATGAGGTACGCGAATCGCTTAAGGTGGTAGAACGAAACACTCAGCGTATGCTGCGATTGGTAAATCAGATTCTCGACTTCCGCAAGATACAGAACAACAAGATGAAGCTTCGCATAGAGCATGTAGAAATAGTAAGCTTTACGCAGCGCATCATGGAGAATTTCCAGACTATAGCCGAAGAGAACCGCATCGATTTCCTGTTCGAAACCGAAAAGCCTCAGCTATATCTGTGGATAGATACCGACAAGGTGGAAAAGATTATATTCAACCTGCTGTCTAACGCCTTTAAGTACACGCATCCTGGCAAAAACATCAAGTTGTTTATACACGAGGATGAAAACACCGTATCAATAGGCGTGCAAGACCAAGGTATCGGTATCTCAGAGAACAAGCGCAAATCGCTTTTCGTACGCTTCGAAACGTTGCTCGACCGCAATCTGTTCGCACAGAACAGCTCTGGTATCGGTCTGTCGCTTGTTAAGGAGCTGGTAGATATGCACCATGCTACCATCGATGTAGACAGTAAGGAGGGCGAAGGCAGTTGCTTCACCGTACACTTCAAGAAAGGGAAAGAGCACTATGGCGATAACGTAGAGTTTGTAGTGGCAGATGATATCTATGTAACCAACGGCAACGAGGAACCGACAGCTACTACAGAAACTACTACTGCCGAAAGCGAAGCTCAGGCAGGCGACCCGCAGACTCTGCTTATCGTGGAAGATAATGTAGAGATGCGTTTCTTCTTACGTAGCATCTTCGCTAAACGCTTTAAAGTGATAGAGGCATCAAACGGTAATGAAGGATTGGAGAAAGCTACAACATTCATCCCCGACATCATTATCAGCGATGTAATGATGCCAGAGAAAGATGGTATACAGATGACGCGCGAACTACGTAACCAGCTTGCCACCAGCCATATTCCTATCGTATTGCTTACAGCCAAGACCGATATGGACAGTAAGTTGCAAGGTATGGAACTGGGTGTAGACAGTTACATCACCAAACCGTTTAGCGCGGTATATCTTGAAGCTCGCGTAAACAACTTGCTGGAACGCCGCCGCAGTCTGCGTCAGTTCTACTATGAGCACCTTATGGACAGCACTCCTGCCGGACAACCTGAACCAGCCGAGGCTCAAGAGCAGACTCAGGCCATGTCGCCGCAAGACCGCAAGTTCATAGATAAGCTTACTGAGCTTATGGAAAAGAACATGGACAACGGTGATTTGGTAGTAGACGATTTGGTGAAGGAAATGGCGGTGAGTCGTTCTGTCTTCTTCAAGAAGCTTAAATCGCTCACAGGCTTGGCTCCGGTAGAGTTCATAAAAGAAATGCGTGTTAAGCGTGCAGCCAATCTCATAGAGTCGGGCGAGTTCAACATGACGCAAATCGCCTATATGGTAGGTATTAACGACCCACGCTACTTCAGCAAGTGCTTCAAGCAACGTTTCGGCATGACGCCTACAGAGTATAAGGATAGGAACAAGAAATAACAATGTAAATTACTTTTGTTTCATAAAACAAAGCTCATATTTATTCTCTACCATTTTTTGGTGTAAACTATTTTAAAGAACAAGCTTCAGAAGGTGTTCTGAAGGGGTAGAGAGAAAGTATGTGAAGAGTGAAAAAAAGAATGCGAATTGCAGCACTGCAATATGCGAATGGACAAGTGAAAGAATGCGATGAGTTGATTGATTCATCGCATTCTTTTTGCCGTAAATTTAGAGCTATTATTATGTGTACTAAATTTATCATCCAACATGGACGCATTGTGAAAATGCAATCTTGCTTATATAAGGCTACTGCCAACTTAGAACGGATAACCGATGGCGAAATGAACGCCCATACCATCTTTGAAGCGAGGAATATTATAATATCCGCTCTTTCCGGTTTCGTAAGGTACGTGTAATGCTATTCCCCAGTCAAGACGAAGCACCAGGAATGATAAGTCGTAGCGAATACCTACACCAGAACCTAACGCTATGCTGTCGAAGAACTTCTTGAATGTAAATTGCGCTCCGGGACGAGAGTTGTCTGAACGCATCAGCCATACATTTCCGGCATCCAAGAATGTGGCACCATTCAAACTACCGCCAAACAAGTTGCCTATGATACGGAAACGGTATTCCAGATTGGCTTCCAACTTAATGTCACCAGTCTCGTCTACGTAAGAGAAACGTGAAGTCTCCGCCGGATGGAAGCGTCCGGGACCTATAGAACGGATGCTGAAGGCACGGATACTGTTGGCACCTCCCACATAGAACTGCTCGCTATACGGTGCCACGGTCTTATTGCCGTAAGCCCATATCACGCCCGCCATAAAGCGCATGGCCAAATGGTTTCTATCATCGAACTTGATAAGCGGTCGCAACTCGGTAGTGTACTTCAGGTACTGTGCAAACGGAGTACCGAGGAACTTCTTGTCGCGCTGCGAGAGCTTCTTACCGAATGCCTGATAAATAAGCGACGTTATGTTACCGGCAGAACTGATGGAGTTCTCCCACCACCACTGCACACGCTTCTGTTTCCAAGAATCATCGAATGTAAACGTATATGTTACCGAAGGTATGAATTGGTCGTCAAGACTTCGGAAAAGCATTGGGTTGGCAGTAGCTACCGAATCGAAAGCGGCGGTGCGATGCTGCAACCTATTGAAAGCCAAATGCAACGGAGTAACCGTATGCTTCATGCTACGCGATGGTTGGAAACTATAAGATACGCTTCCACCAAACGAAAGCATACGGAAGTAACGAGCACGGTTCACCTGGTCGATGTATATCTTGAAGTTGGTATGCGAAGGGAAACGGAACGGGTCGATGCGGTTCTTAATCCACGGAAGTATGATGCGCGGAAACTCAAGCGTCAAAGCCGCACCAAGCTCGTATGAATTCATAACCGACTTTTCTTTGTTAACAGTAGAACTGGTCTGCCACTCGTACGAACCGTTCAACTCTAAGCTAAGCGAAGCACCCATACGAAGGAAGTTCTTACGCGAGAGCTTGAAGATAGCACCCGGACCCGTCTGCTTGGTACTCTTCATGGTGGCGTTAAGTTCAAGCTCACTATCGTATGGCAAGTCGAACAATGAATTCACGTTGATATCGAGCGTATCCTTTCCGCGCGGAACATACTGAAACTCATTATACTTAAATACGCCTAAGCGCGAAAGAGCCTCTTGCGTATAATTCTGTCTACGCAGAGAATACTGCTCTCCCTTACGATAGATAAAGCGGTTACGCAGCACGTTGAAGCGCAAGCCCGGCTTATCTCCTGAATAATAAATAGTAAAATCGCGAAGACGGATGGAGTCGGTAGTCTCCTCACCGTTATATCCCGTAAGTCGCACGTTAGTGTTTCCTAAAAAATACGTGCGCAACGCTTCGGGCGGCAGATTATTTTTGGGCTGCATACGTATGCATACATGCCCAGGATTTTTCAACGTATCGGCATAAAAAGTAATGAACTCACTGCGTGCATAGTAATAACCGTAATTACGGAGCAAATCGATGATACGGTCGCGCTCGCTATTCAGAGTCACCACATTAAAATGATCGCCTTTATTAACCAAACGTCCCGACAAATTGGCTTTAATCAGACTGTCGGCATAAGCAGAGAAGCCTCTATATTCAAGGGTATCAATAAAGTATGGCTTACCCATATTTATATCGTAGCTCAACTTTACGGCACGCGGATTACGTGTGCTATCTACCTGATACGTCACCTTTCCGTTAAAATAGCCATAGTCGCGCAGAAGATTAGTAGCCACCTTGACACGAGTATCCGGATTTACCGTAGAAATCAGCACCGGGTTGGCTGCCAACTTCTTGAAAATCCAATGTCCGAAGCCTTTCTCATAACGTTCAAACCGATTGTATATCCACAGTCCGAACGGTATAGGGAAACGCACGTTAGGGTTTACGAAAATAGCGTTGTTTGGAGCTATGCTTATGGCTCCATTCACCTCTTCGAGTGCGTTCTCTGCTGCGGGACTCTTATCTTCATTTACAATGTTTACCTTCTTCAATCCCAAATAAAGAGTCTCACCTTCGGGCAAATGCTTGGTTGTAGAACATGCGGCCAACACGATGACCGCCAATATAGCCATCGCCCATCTATAAGCCTTATATGATATGTATCTCTGCTTCATCGTTTATCATTATCAGTTTGCGGTTCTGTATGTTCTCGTTTTTCGGTAGCCGAAGCCTTCTGCAATACTTCCTGCTTATTCTTATCGGATTTCTTCTTCTTTTTAAGCGGACGGAATATGAACAACTGGCCCAACTTACTCACTTTTCTACGCAGTACCAAACCGACACCGGTTTCTATCACCTCGCCATCGAGAATGCTTTCATAGTTCTTATCGTGGAATAGCTTGACATAGCGCGTGCCGCTATTATCAAGTCGGTATTCCAACGATATATTATCTATGAAAGCCTCCTGCTGTTGCTGCGCATCATTTCCTGTAGAAATCTTTCCGCCTATCACCACCTGGAAACGATTATTCCAGAAACGTTTAGCGAACTGCAGTTTGTAATCGGTACGGCTTGTTCCGTCGTTATCATCGTCGGTGGTCTCCATACCGAAGTTTATATCGATAGACTTCAGTGCATTACCTGCCGCCTTGTTTATTTCGCCCTGCAAGAAAGAGTTTAGCATACTATTGGCGTTGATGCCCTTAGTAGTGGAATTCTCGTCCATATACATACCTGTAACAAGCATTGTCACAGCCAACTTATTCTTTTCTTCGCCCGATTTAGCAGCCAACTCGTTCTGCATCGTTCCGTCATCGGGTGCCTCAAGCGTAAAGGTGAATCCCAAGTTCTCCAAACGGTTGGTCATATTTACTCCCACGTCGAAATTCACCATACGCGTAGACTGACTACCGGAAGAAGTGGGCACAGAAGCCCTTACTCGCTCTGTCGCCTTGATATTAAGCAACGGATTCATCAGATTTCCCGACCATTCTATGTAACTACCCTCTTGTATCTTAAATGTCTTGAGCGGAATGACAGGCATTTCGTACTTCATCTCTCCGCTGATGAGAGAATAGCGTCCGTTGAGCAACATATCGCCATCGGGTTCGTACTGGAAAGAAAGGTCTCCACCACCTTCGAGCAACATATAGTTGCTACCCGACTCGTTCAAATCGATTCGTGCCTGCACAGCCTCATCTATGTGCATAGTCATCAGCAAATCGAGACCTCCCAACGAAATAGTCTCCGATGGTCGGACAAACGTAGTGGTATCGTTGAAATCTACAAATGTCACCGTCTCTCCCAAACGGTCTTCTACCGTAAGCGGAGAGTCCTTCAACACGTATGTAAAGTTACTCTTACCAAGCACATTCATATTTCCACGCATCCTAAGCGCATCGGGAGTACCACGCAGGGTAGAGTTGAAATCGACATACAGTTTACCGTGAACCAACGACTCGCGGGTGCGGCGCGCATTAATCAGTTCGAAATTCTGAGCGTTCATCCGCAAATCTATGCGAGGATTGATAACATCGGCTATATCTACAGTACCGTTAATAGTAAAAGGTGTACGCCCCTTAGTGAATATGCTGAAATCATTAAACTGCATCTTACTGTTTTCTACCGCTACAGGACGGTTGTCGAAACGGAGGTTCAGCGAAGCCTGCGGAATGGCTAACGATACACTATCCAGAATCAACGTACCGTTGAGCAACGGATGATCGGTAGAGCCAGATACACTCATCGATCCGTCAACATCTCCTCCCATGCTAGCCATACCATAAGGAATAAACGCATTAGCCGTGTGCAGCGGAAAATGGTTGAGAGTAAGCGTAGCCTTCAAATCATCGGGTTGTTCTTCGGTAGCAAGCAGATAAGAACCGCCCAAGCTCATCACCTCTTCGCCATCCAGGGTAACAAAGCCGTCTATGCAATGCTCGCCATGTTCGCCCGGAAGATAAACGGCATTCATACCCCAGTCGCCCAACGGCTGCTTATTGTAAACCAGATTATTGACGCTAACATCCATAGCCACCTGCATATCATTGTCGGTCATCTGCACATAGTGCGCTTCAGCGTTGATGAATCCGGCTATCTGAGGCATATAAGGAACCACACGCCTCAACTCGCCTATATCTACACGATGAATGCCAAACGTAAGGTCTTGCAAAGCCAACGAATCGGGAGTAGAGAACAAGGATATACCGGTATTGTCTTTATCGTGCAGTTTCAAATCGGCAAATATCTTACCGGCATCGCTCAAGAATACGTAGTTTCCGGCATTCGCCATAAACGGACGATAAAGTATTGTAGCCGTTTCGGGAGCCACACGAAGTATAATGCCCTTATCGTGCAAGTCGGCTCTCAGTCCTAAATCTACACCCTTCTCTCCTCTTCCGTTAAAGTATTCTACACGCGCCAACGCATCGGTAGAACCTATAAAGCCGTGCAACGAAACATTAAACGCCTCTTGCCATTTGTTGGCCAAAGCCTTGATACCACTATCAAAGAACAGAGTATCGGCTTGCTGATGAGCATGGATATAAATAGTGTCGAGTTTCAAACTATCCGTTCTCAACCCATAAAGATTGAATGCCCCATTCACACCAGTGTGCGGCGAGATGCGTATATCACTGTTTATTTTATCGAAATGCATACCCGTAGTGGCGAGCATATTAGCGGCAGGGTTATCGGCACCCGCCAAGATACGAAGTCGAGCGTCGGGTAACAGTTCCTGCAATAGTTTCTGATTGATAACTTTCTTCTTCCATTGCTTTTCCATTTCGGCAGAGTAGCGGTCTACATCGCGCATAAAGTGCTCCCACCCCGTGTTAGAGCGGAAAAGGAAAGTCAAATCGCCTGCGTTGACGAAGCTTCGCACTGAATCTGTAGCAAGCTCAAGTCCGGCATGAAGGTCTTTTGTCTTGAACGATTGTTTTTCGGTTTTTACACGTATGTCAGTTACTGATACTCTCACACCGTGATGCTTTTTCATATCCGAACCGGCACGGGCTTCAAGATGTAACGACGGAGTACACTCTTTGGCAGTAATACCCATAGACATCAGTTTAAGACGCTGCAAATCGGCAGTCAGCTCGGCACTGACACGGCTAGGGTGAAGCAATGCGGTGAGGTGCGCATCAAAACGGGCTACATAGTCGTTTATATTCAAATCGGCAATGGCGTTACACTCTTTGATGTTGGCAAACAGACTTACGTCACTGTATCGACGATGGCCGTATTCTAACCGAAACAAGTCACCTTTTAATGTTCCGTAAGTGCGTGTAGAGAAGAAATCGAATCCTTTTCCTTCGGCTTCAACTTTTGCGATGACCTTATACAGAGAATCTTGCGGAAGGAATGCGTGAAGGTCTAAGGTATCAATACTGAGAACTGCCTTATAGTCTTCGGAAAGCATATCATAATTACCAGAGAACGACATTCTTCCAGCCTGAAGCGGTATCAATGCGACATTAGTCTCGGCACGACTGCCGTTCAACTGCGCATCGGCATTCAGTTTAGTGCCATGCGGTATCACAAATCCGCCGGTAAGAGCTTTCATAAAATTCATGTTTCCGGCTTCGGCAGATAAAGTAACGTTTCCGGTACGCTTTAAGCTATCGGTAAGGTTAGTCATCTCACCACTCATTTCGGCACGGAACACATCGGGGACATTCAGCGTCATAGCGGTTATTTTCATCCGCTTCAATGTACCGTCTACACCGGCTTTTATGGATATAGGAACCGCCGGCCAACTCTTCACCACATCTTGTGGCAAGTGGGGCAAGGCTTTCATCAAATCGTTCTTTCCGATGTTAGCCATGAGGCGGGCACGCACCTTGGCGTTTTTATTCATATTCGCCAAATTCCAATCGGCATCTGCCTGCAACTCCAAGTCGGAGTTCTGCGTGGTAATCTTAAGCAATGGGATGTGCACCGCCTGGTCATCGGCCAAAAGATGTCCTTTGGTAGAAATCACCTCCAGTCCCGAACGTTCTTTCAGAGTAAACTTATTGATAAACGCCCGTATTTTATCGGTTCCGTAATATAACGAATCGGCAACAAAATTAAGGTCGGTAAAACGTAAGTGATTATAATCAAGACCTTGAGCCGATATAGTATCATTATTTAAATCGACTGCGATACTACCCTTTTCTATCGAGAAAGAACTTGCCGCATAAGCCGATTTATATAAATCGACATCGCCTTCTTTCAGAGTAGCCTTGCCTACGCCTAAGGTCATGCATAAAGAATCCATAGGCATATCCAGACGGAACCTGACTTTATTCAGCTGCGCCTCGTGCAACTTTATCTTCCACCGCAAAGTATCAGTTTCGGTGGTATCGGTGGCCAAAGTATCAGTAAAACACAAAGCCAGATGAGCGTTATCCATCTGCAGATTATCTACAATAAGAGTTTCTTTCGCCAAATCGGCACCGTGAGCGGCTACAAACATATCGTCCAACTTACCTCTAAGTGTCATTCCCTCTATAAGTCCAGCCGTATTAACACGAGCACCCTCCAGGCGCATTCCGTCCAGCTCCACCTTCTGATGTAAAAGAGGCATAAGCTGCACAGAAACAGTCAGTTTCTGAGCATTGAGAATGGTATCTTTTTTATCGACCACCAATGTCTGGTTCACAACAAGATCTAGTGGAAACTTCAGAGAGATACGCTTGATAGAGATATGCATTCCGGTAGCGGAAGAAGCATATCGCATAGCTGTATCTACCAAGAAATTCTGTACCGGCGGCAAGTAAATCAGCACGCTCAAGATAAAGAATAAGATGAACGGTGATGCCACGGCTATAGCGGTCCATCGGGCATATTTTTTCATGCAAATCTAGTTTTGCTATTGTCTATACTTAATAAGACAAAGTTATGAATAAAATATGAAATTCCGAGAATAATAATAGTATTGTCTGAATGTAATGTGCTGAGTTTCTCTTAGAAAGGCATATATAAAAGCATGAGGGCCGAACTCCTGCAAGAGAAGCCCGACCCAGATACTAAATCTAAATCAATTATTTATGAAAGAGCATTATGTTTTACAACTTACGTCCCGGCACGTCATTAAGATGTTTCTTTGTCATCTTAATGTGATGCTGGCGCATCCATGCGTCAAGGATATCGCGGCATTGCTCTAAAGTAGGCTTGTATGCACGCTCCATAGCCAAGTTACGCATTTCGCCACGGTCGGCTTCTATATCAAACAGTTGCTCGCGATGTGTACCCTTATCGTAAAGCACGTATTTATATTTAGGGGTACGAACCATCCATCCACGGGTAATACCTTTATCGAATGTGGTTTCGCAAACTATATAGTCTTGTCCTTTTACTGCGTCGGTAGCTTCTTCTACTACCTTACGGAATGATACGCCCGATGCACTGGCAGGCATGGTAGCTCCAGCCCAATCGCATACCGAAGCGAAGAAGTCTACTCCGTTACTTACCAACTGATTTACTACCTTTCCGGCGTTCTTCTTTCCGGGCAGGGTAACAATCATAGGTATGTTTACCACCTCCTCGTAAAGAGCCGATTTCTGATTCCACTGATGGGCACCTATTCCGTCGCCATGGTCGCTTGAGAATATGATAACAGAATTCTTCCACAAGTCGTTCTTATCTATAGCATCTACTATCTTACCAATTTCGGCATCTACCTTTTCTACCAAACGGTAATAGGTATAACGATACAGACGCCAATCGGTCACGGTATAATCTGTAGTAGGATATGCCGAATAGTTATGCTGCT
>ERZ1026870.505-NODE-505-length-21473-cov-6.656130_pt1 | contig 21473 bp, 7 predicted proteins | sample MGYA00380165_ERZ1026870 | MGnify/ENA primary metagenome ERZ1026870 (study PRJEB33269, sample SAMEA4719801) | human gut metagenome | biome: human-associated habitat; feature: organic feature; material: feces | place: Cameroon | collected 2013-10 ...
CTAGGACCTCCAGATTATGAGTCTGTTGCTCTAACCAACTGAGCTACAAGTCCGATGCCTTACCATGAGGTAAACACATTTATTTGTGTGCAAAAATAATGATTTTTTCTGGATGGAGCAAATAATTGTGGAAAAACTTATTGATAAATGACGGGGGAAGGGGCAAGCAAAGAATGGCGGAGATGACGACAGGGGACACCTTTTATTTCAGTCTTTTATTTCCGGTCCTTTATTCTGGCCCTTTATTTCCGGCTCTTTATTTCCGGCTCTTTATTTCAGTCTTCTATTTAAGCCATCGCCCGCGGAAGAGGCGCAGCAGGAAGATGGTGCCGCGGAAACAGAGTTCGATGCACATGGCGGTCCAGACGCCTTGGAGGCCGAGCGAGGGGGCTAAGGCCGCGGCGAGCGTCAGGCGAACGGCCCAGATGCTGAACACGTTCATGATACATGGCACCACGGTGTTGGCGGCGCCGACGAATACGCCATAGGCAACGATGGAGGCGGCAAACATGGGTTCGGCAAAGGCTTCTATGCGTAAGGCGGCGGTGCCTAACTGTCGGATTTCTTCAACTGGGCTCATGAAACCGATAAATTCTGGGGCGAAGACATACATGAGTATGCCCATCAATGCCATGACGAGCATGCCCATACCGACCGTGATATGGGCAAAGCTGCGGGCCAAGGTCTTACGCGCCGCGCCAATGCTCTGACCAACAAGGGTTGTGGCGGCTTCTGAGATTCCTAAACCGGGCATATAGCAGAGGCTCTCAGCCGTGATGGCAAAGGAGTTGGCGGCAATGGCAAAGACGCCTAAGGGCGCAACGATGACGGTGGTCATTATTTGTGCACCACACAACACGACGTGCTCCATGCCCATGGGGAAACCGATTTTCAAGGCCCAACGCAGGATGCTGCGTTGTGGACGGAACCTGCCTTTCTCCCCTGCGATGCGGAGCAACGACGAACGGTTGCACAAATACCAGGTCTGCACCAAGGCGATGATGGTTATGGCGGCAACGGTGCCGAGGGCGGCACCGGCTACGCCGAGGTTGGCACCGGGGATGGTGATGTGCACGCCTGCCACTGAGAAATGGTGCGTCGGGAATATAAAAAGGAAATTGAAAAGGACATCGAGCATACACATCGCCACGCCCATCATACTCGGCACGTGCATATTGCCGCTGCAACGGAGCATGCCGCCCGCCACGAAGTTTAATTGCAACATGGGGAGGGACAAGGAGAAGATGCCGAAATAGAGGGAGGCATCGCCCACGATGGAGGCGTCGCCGCCCAGCCACAAGGGGAGATGGCGACAGATGGAAAGACCGATGACGGCGAGCATGATGCTGAAAAGGAAAGCAGTGGTGAAGGCCTGGCGCAAGATGCTGCGGGCCGCCGACAGGTCGTTGGCACCGATTTTATGGGCCACCTGCACTGAGAAACCCGTTGAACAAGCGGAACACAAGCCGCCGAAGAGCCAAGTCGTTGTCGTCACCAATCCGATGGAGGCAGAAGCCTCAGCGCCGAGACTTCCGACCATTGAGGCGTCGATATACTGCATGACGATGGATGAGAACTGGGCCACCACAGCGGGAACGCTCAACCATGCGGCGAGTTCGAGTTTGTCACGCCGCGTCATTTCCCTGCCCTGACTAATCTGCGCCAAAAGTGCCTTGCTCCTGTCTGTTATTCTCATGGAAAATCAATGATAATTGTTGAACGGCGAGTCGCTTCGATTGCCTGCGTGTCTGCAAACATCCGTCTCTCGCCTACCACAATGCACGAAAAAGGTGTCCAAATTCTTGGACACCTTTTCCTTATATATAAGTACTTAGCAATGGCAATTTTTCCGCCATCACTTATTAATCTACGGAATTATGCCGTCATGGCCTTGAGCTTCTTCAAGAGGGCAAACATCACGAGGGCACTGATCAAGCAGAGGCCGATGAGGATGGCCCAGTTGTAAACCAAAGGAATCTTGTCCCAAAGCTGTGACGGAATTGAGCTGAGGTAGTTACCGATGGCCGTAGCCACGAACCAACCGCCCATCATCAAACCCTTATACTTCGGAGGAGCCACTTTCGACACGAAGGAGATACCCATCGGAGAGAGCAACAACTCGGCAATGGTCAGGGTGAAATAGGTTGAGATCAACCAGTTGGGCGAAAGAACGCTCTGCGTGGCGTCCTGGCCCAAGTCCATCGGAGAAGTCAAACCGAATGAAGAAAACAGGATGACGGTGAAACCGATAGCGGCCACAAACATACCCAAACCGATACGCATCGGAGCGCTGACTTCCTTGCCTTTCTTGGCCAAAGAGCCGAAGAAGAGCATGCTGAACGGCGTGAGAGCAACCACGAAGAATGGGTTGAACTGCTGGAAGTCTGACGGCTGGGCTTTAACTTCACCATCAGCGAAGAAAATGTAGTAGATAATCATTCCTAATGCAATGGCAAGCAAGATACCAGTGATTATACCGCAAATGATCTTAACCGCGATTTTCTTAGACTGGAATATGGCGAAACCGGTGTAAACAGCAACGGCGATGAGGGCCAAGCTAAAGATGTTAAACCAGAAGCGCATACCGCCACTGACCTGCAGGTCGGTATATTTCTTGGCGAAGAAAGTCAGAGCTGAACCGTTCTGGTGGAAGGCCATCCAGAAGAAGATAACCACAGCAAACACGAGCAAGAGGGCCGTGATGCGGTCTTTGGTCTGCTTCGGCGTGAGTTCTTCAACAGGAGCAGACGTTTCCTTTGCCTGCTTAACAGTGACGTCAGCGTGCTTATACAATTTGCGGGTGCAATAGTAGATGACGGCAGAGAGAACTACGGAAGCGCAAGCCACACCGAAGCAGAGGCCGTAGCCTTCGTAGAGCGCCTGAAGATATTCGGGCGAATGGTTGGCTGCATCGTAAACCATATTGTATTTTGAGAGATGCCAGTTGGTAATCCAATTGGCCATTGCCGGCGCGAACATCGAACCAATGTTGATGGCCATATAGAAGAGGCTGAAGGCGTCGTCACGACGGGCTGAATATTTCGGGTCGTCGTAGAGGTTACCAACGAGCACCTGCAAGTTGCCCTTGAAGAAACCAGTACCGATTGAAACGCAAGCCAAACCAGCGAACATGGCGATCTGGCCGTTCATATCATTGCCTACTGGAACGGCGAGGCCGAGGTAGCCGAGGAACATGGTGATGAAACCGATGGTGACACACTTGCCATAACCGATTTTGTCGGCTACGATACCACCGAGAAGCGGCATGAAATAAACTGCAGCGAGGAACACGGCGTTAACGGTTCCTGCCGTGCTTTCCGTCCAGCCGAACTTGGCCTGCATGAAAAGCGTGAAGATGGCTAACATGGTGTAGTAGCCAAAGCGCTCACCGGTGTTGGCGAGGGCGAGGGCGTAAAGCCCTTTAGGTTGTCCTTCAAACATTGTTTTGTAGATTATTTATTGTGATTATTCTTCTACAGGGTAGATAAAGCCTCAGCCCATTCTTTAGACTGAATTTTTATACAAATGCACGCAAAGTTACGAATTTTCTTTCATTTGGCAAACAAAACCGCTCTGAACCAAGGCTTTTTACCACCATCCGGTTGCTTTTTGTCATGCAAGAACCAAGTTACAGGAGCATTACGGCTTTTAGTAATGATGTAAAACATTTTATACCCTTACCAAGCGACCAGAATTGCCCGACAAAGCGTTTCACACGCCTCGCTACGCATTGCGATGCTTTTCCTGCAACACTTTCGAGAGGCGGAGTTCTTCGGCCAGAAAAGGCGCCGTGTGCCCCACCCCATTCTTCGCCACTTCTTCGGGCGTACCTGTCGCCACGACCTGTCCGCCACCCTTGCCGCCTTCCGGTCCCATGTCGATGAGATAATCGGCCACCTTGATGACGTCGAGGTTATGTTCGATAACCACCACGGTGTTTCCTTTCTCCACCAGGCGGTTCAAGACGTTGATGAGCACGCGTATATCTTCAAAGTGCAGTCCCGTGGTAGGTTCGTCGAGAATGTAGAGCGTGCGCCCCGTGTCTCGTTTGGAAAGTTCCGTGGCGAGCTTCACGCGCTGGCTCTCGCCGCCGGAGAGGGTGGTCGACGACTGTCCGAGCTTGATATATCCCAGTCCCACTTCCTGCAACACTTTGATTTTATTGAGGATGGACGGCACATTGACAAAAAACTCCACAGCCTGATTGATGGTCATGTCGAGCACATCGCCGATGCTCTTTCCCTTGAAGCGCACCTCCAGTGTCTCGTGGTTGTAGCGTTTGCCCTGGCAAGCCTCGCAAGGCACCAACACGTCGGGCAGGAAATTCATCTCGATGGTCTTGTAGCCGCTGCCGCGACACGCCTCGCAGCGTCCGCCCTTCACATTGAAGGAGAAGCGTCCGGGCTTATATCCGCGCATCTTGCTCTCTGGCAGTTCCACGAAGAGTTCGCGGATGTCGGTAAACACGCCCGTATAGGTCGCCGGATTGGAGCGCGGTGTGCGTCCGATGGGACTTTGGTCAACGGAGACCACCTTGTCGAGTTGGCTCAGTCCGCGCAGTTTGTCATATTCAAGCGGTGCGCGCAAAGAGCGATAGAACTTCTGAGAAAGGATGGGCAGAAGCGTGTCATTGATGAGCGTAGACTTTCCGCTACCGGAAACGCCAGTGACACACACGAAAGTGCCAAGCGGCAGGCTCACCGTGACATTCTTCAAATTGTTGCCCTTCGCGCCGACGAGCGTGAGCTGGTGGCCATTGCCCTTTCTGCGCTCGGCTGGCACCTCAATGGCTGTTTCGCCGTTGAGATACTGCGCCGTGAGCGTATGGCTCTCGAGCATCTGCTTGGGAGTGCCTTCAAACACCACCTCGCCACCCAGCCGCCCGGCTTTCGGCCCCATGTCCACCACATAGTCGGCGGCCAGCATCATGTCTTTGTCGTGCTCCACGACCACCACCGTGTTGCCGATGTCGCGCAAGGACTTCAGCGAATTAATGAGGCGCACGTTGTCGCGCTGATGAAGCCCAATGCTCGGCTCGTCGAGGATGTAAAGCACATTGACGAGCTGCGAACCGATTTGCGTGGCAAGACGGATGCGCTGGCTCTCGCCGCCCGAGAGGGTCATGGTGGAGCGCGAGAGCGACAAATATTCAAGCCCAACGTCAAGCAGGAACTTGAGACGGGTGCGGATTTCCTTCAGGATTTCAGAGGCGATGGCTCGCGAACGACTGTCAACGCGTTCCTCCACCCCATCGAGCCATTCATAGAGCGCTCCCATCTCCATCGAGGCAAGTTCGTAAATATTCTTGCCAGCGAAGAGAAACGACAGGGCTTCTTTATTGAGACGCGCACCGTGGCAATGCGGGCAGGTGGTTTCATAGGAGAACTGTTCCGCCCAGCGCCGCGAGGCTGCCGACATGTCGGCATCGGCCATGTGGAGGATATAGTCGGCCAAGCCGTTAAACTCCACATAGAGGTCGTCTGTGGTGTGGGCGATGGCTGCCGGCACACGCAGACGTTCTGGCACACCGTTAAATATCTCGTCAACGGCTTCCTCTGGCAATTCTTTGACGGGCGTGTCGAGGGAGCAGTCTTCATAGTTGTTCAAGATGGCAGCGATTTCCCAGAAAATCAGGGCGTTCTTGTATTTTCCCAAAGGAATGATGCCGCCCTTCTTCACACTGAGTTCTCCATCGAGCACCTTCTCCTTGTCGATGACCGTCACGGTGCCGAGTCCGCGGCATTTCGGACAAGCGCCCTGCGCGGAGTTGAACGAGAAATTATGCGGTGCTGGCTCGCGATACGACGTGCCGCTCTCTGGGTCCATCAGTTTTTTGGAGAAGAAACGCACCTCCTCGTCGTTGGGTTTCAGCTTTTGCATGCCCACACTCCGGCGGTCGGCAGCCGTTTGGTCGGCCACCATCATCATGCCGTCGCCCTGCATCATGGCCAGCGACACGCTCTTTCTGATGCGTTCGAGGTCTTTCTCCGCCAAGACGAGTTTGTCAATCACCACTTCAATGTTGTGGTTCTGATAGCGATTCACCTTCATGCCTGGCATCACGTCGAGGATTTCCCCGTCAACGCGCACCGTGAGGAATCCCTTGCGGCGCACCGTCTCGAAGAGTTCGCGATAGTGTCCCTTGCGGTTTCTGACCAGCGGTGCCAGGATATAAATCTTGTGGCCCTCATAGGCTTTAAACATGAGGTCGATAATCTGCTCCTCGGAATATTTCACCATCTTCTGCCCGCTGACATAACTATATGCCACGCCGGCCCGCGCATAGAGCAAACGCAGGAAGTCGTAGATTTCCGTGACAGTGCCAACCGTTGAACGCGGATTCTTACTCGTGGTTTTCTGTTCGATACTGATGACGGGGCTCAGACCGCTGATTTTGTCAACGTCAGGACGCTCGATGTTGTCCATGAAGTTGCGTGCGTAGGCCGAGAAGGTCTCGATATAGCGGCGCTGGCCTTCGGCATACAGTGTGTCGAAAGCCAACGAACTCTTGCCGGAGCCGCTCAATCCCGTGATGACGCTCAAACTGTTGCGAGGCAACGTCACGTCAACATTCTTCAGATTGTGCACCCGCGCACCATATATATTGATTTCCCCCTCTTCAACGCGCTCCCTGGCCAAATCGGCCGCCGGGGTCAAACCTTGATTTTCCACTGATTCCTTTCTATATTTTTATTGTGTCACCGCTGAATTACTTTCCGTATATCCGCGCAACACGTTGATCACTTTCTTGATGTCATAATTACGCCCGTCGGCGCCGCGTGCCTTCACCACGAGATAATATCCGCCGTCGGGCACATCCTTGCCGCCGCTCTTCCCGTCCCAGCCGCCGTCGAGGTCGCTCCATTCATAGAGTTTCTTTCCCCAGCGATTAAACACCATAGCCTTGAAGTCGACGATGCTCTTATATCCCTCCTTGGCCTTGAAGATGTCATTATATCCGTCGCCGTTGGGCGTAAAGGCATTGGGAAATTCGAGTTTCGACTCACTGATGGTGACGATGAACGGCGTGTCCATATTGTAAGCCACCGTGTCGTTGCCATTCACGAAAGAGATGAGGAGTTCCACGGTGAAAACGCCGCTCTGCGCGAAGACATAATCGGTGTTTTCATCGTAACGCACCAGAAAAGGCTGCGACTCGCCTTGGCGCGTGAAGCGCCACTCATAGAAAGGCGTGTAGTTGCCAATCTCTGTGGCATTGGCCGTGAAGCGGGCCTTCATGGGGGCCGACCCGTCGTAGGCCGTCTCGTCGGTTTCCGTCCCGTCGTCGGCCACAACGGTCATGCGAGGTTCTGCAGTCTGGGCGTTCACGCAGAGAAACGAACAGAAGGCCCACAGCAGGGAAAATAGTAATTTGTGCATTTTTTAAAATCTCGGTAAGTTGGTTTTTATGGGGATTCCAGGAGGCGTATCGAATCACACACCGCCATCGGCCACACGCCAGCCATCAATAGGCGCGACGCGGCCCCATTTTTTAGCTCCCAAAGATAAGCATAATTTATGGATTAGGAAACACCGCGCCGTCAGTTTCTCACGCCCCGCCCAGTAAGTCCTTTACTTTAGTAACATTACTAAATTAACCATAACCCAACGCCCATTTTTACCGCAAAATCTTCTAACTTTGCATACGCGCCTCTGCACAAAGGCGCCAGCGGCAGGGCACACCCTCATGGAAGCCCGTGGCCGTTTCCTTTTCAGAACACCCTCTCAACAACCACAATCATGGATGTCAAGATAGAACCTTCTTGGGGCAGCCGTCTGAACGGCGAATTTGAAGCCCCTTATTTCCAGCAGCTCGCGGATTTCGTGAAGCAGGAATACCGCCAAGGGGCTTGCTACCCGCCTGGCAACCAAATTTTCAACGCCTTCAACCTCTGCCCGTTCAACGCGGTGAAGGTGGTCATCATCGGGCAAGACCCATACCACGAGCCAGGACAGGCCGAAGGCTTGTGCTTCTCGGTGGCCGACGGTGTGCACTTCCCGCCATCACTGCAAAACATTTTCAAGGAGATTGAGAGCGACCTCGGGCGTCCCCAGCCCTCCAGCGGCAGTCTGCGTCGATGGGCGGAACAGGGCGTGCTACTGCTCAACGCCACCCTCACCGTGCGTGCCCATCAGGCGGCATCGCATGCCGGACACGGATGGGAGACTTTCACCGACGCCGCCATCCGCGCCTTGGCAGAGGAACGCGAGCACCTGGTGTTTATGCTCTGGGGCAGCTACGCGCAAAAGAAGGGGGCTTTCATCAACCGCTCGCGCCATCTCGTCCTCTCCTCGGCCCACCCCTCGCCCCTCTCGGCCTATCGCGGTTTCTTCGGTAACCACCATTTCTCTCGCGCCAACGACTATCTCGTGCAGCACGGGGAAACGCCAATTGTTTGGTAAATAATGGTGAAAGAATAATTTGAGCATTTTTTTCCTGACAGGTAGGATGTTCAAAATCCAGAAGAATCTCTGCGCGGTTTTGGGCCAAATAGCATGGCGGTTGCGGCGCAGCTGCCCCTGAAAGGGGCTCATATTCCAGGATAGGGGCTCGCCCCTATCTCCCGCCGTGGTTCATCAATTCTCGCTTCTGCCCCTGTAAGGGGCACATATCGTTGGCGGGGCTTGCCCCGCAATAAGTTTCGAGATATGAGCCCCTTACAGGGGCGAGGTTCATAAATCAGTCTCAAGAGGTAGGGGCAAGCCCCCACCCTAAATATGAGCCCCCTTTAGGGGCGCTGGCGCCTCTTTACCAATCTTAGTTTTTCGGAATTTTGAACGCCCTATCTGACAGAGCATTAGAAATAAGACCTTACTCTTGGTTAAGCTATATTTTTCCCATTACTAAATAATAAGCATCACACACACCACAACGAATTATGAACGACAACAACCATATCCCCCACCGTCTGCCGCCCCTGATTGAAGTGGGCGACGTTATTCTTTCAACCGACATCCTGACGGAATGTTTCTGCTGCGACCTCGACGCCTGCGGCGGCATCTGCTGCGTGGAAGGCGACGCGGGAGCTCCGCTGACGCTCGACGAAGTGGGCGAACTGGAGAATGTGCTCGACGAAGTATGGCCCGACCTCAGTGCGGCGGCGCAAGCCGTTATCGACCAGCAGGGCGTGGCCTATACGGACCGCGACGGCGACCTCGTCACGAGCATCGTCAACGGAAAAGACTGCGTGTTCACCTGCTACAACGAAAAAGGATGCTGCTTCTGCGCCACAGAGAAGGCGTTCCGGGAAGGCCGCACTTCATGGTGCAAGCCCATCTCGTGCTATCTCTACCCCATCCGCGAAAAACGCTTTGCAGGCGGCCTCATCGGACTCAACTACCACCGATGGAACGTGTGTAGCGAAGCAGTGAAACGTGGCCGCGAGCTCAATCTGCCGGTCTATAAGTTCCTGCGCGACCCACTCATCAAACGCTTCGGCGAGGAATGGTATAAGGAACTGGAAGGGGTGGCGGAAGCGCTGCTCTCCCCAAAAGAAGAATGATTCTTCCCTACGCAGGGCGACAGGGCCAAGGCATACAAAGGGAAAAGCAGCCCGCCATCCAAGGAGTTCAAAATCCAGAATGATTTCTGCGCATTTTTTGGGGCGGGAGAATGGGAAAGACTGATGCAGAGGATGTTCCCGGCATCAGTCTCAACGATAAGCATCAAAAGTTGTCTACTCGCGGCCGCGAGTAGACAACTTTTGATGCTTATCGTTGAGACTGATGCCGGGAACATCCTCTGCATCAGTCTTTCCCATTCTCCCGCCCCAAAAAATGCGCAGAAATCATTCTGGATTTTGAACTCCTTGGATGGCGGGCTGCTTTTCCCTTTGTATGCCTTGGCCCTGTCGCCCTGCGTAGGGAAGAATCATTCTTCTTTTGGGGAGAGCAGCGCTTCCGCCACCCCTTCCAGTTCCTTATACCATTCCTCGCCGAAGCGTTTGATGAGTGGGTCGCGCAGGAACTTATAGACCGGCAGATTGAGCTCGCGGCCACGTTTCACTGCTTCGCTACACACGTTCCATCGGTGGTAGTTGAGTCCGATGAGGCCGCCTGCAAAGCGTTTTTCGCGGATGGGGTAGAGATAGCACGAGATGGGCTTGCACCATGAAGTGCGGCCTTCCCGGAACGCCTTCTCTGTGGCGCAGAAGCAGCATCCTTTTTCGTTGTAGCAGGTGAACACGCAGTCTTTTCCGTTGACGATGCTCGTGACGAGGTCGCCGTCGCGGTCCGTATAGGCCACGCCCTGCTGGTCGATAACGGCTTGCGCCGCCGCACTGAGGTCGGGCCATACTTCGTCGAGCACATTCTCCAGTTCGCCCACTTCGTCGAGCGTCAGCGGAGCTCCCGCGTCGCCTTCCACGCAGCAGATGCCGCCGCAGGCGTCGAGGTCGCAGCAGAAACATTCCGTCAGGATGTCGGTTGAAAGAATAACGTCGCCCACTTCAATCAGGGGCGGCAGACGGTGGGGGATATGGTTGTTGTCGTTCATAATTCGTTGTGGTGTGTGTGATGCTTATTATTTAGTAATGGGAAAAATATAGCTTAACCAAGAGTAAGGTCTTATTTCTAATGCTCTGTCAGATAGGGCGTTCAAAATTCCGAAAAACTAAGATTGGTAAAGAGGCGCCAGCGCCCCTAAAGGGGGCTCATATTTAGGGTGGGGGCTTGCCCCTACCTCTTGAGACTGATTTATGAACCTCGCCCCTGTAAGGGGCTCATATCTCGAAACTTATTGCGGGGCAAGCCCCGCCAACGATATGTGCCCCTTACAGGGGCAGAAGCGAGAATTGATGAACCACGGCGGGAGATAGGGGCGAGCCCCTATCCTGGAATATGAGCCCCTTTCAGGGGCAGCTGCGCCGCAACCGCCATGCTATTTGGCCCAAAACCGCGCAGAGATTCTTCTGGATTTTGAACATCCTACCTGTCAGGAAAAAAATGCTCAAATTATTCTTTCACCATTATTTACCAAACAATTGGCGTTTCCCCGTGCTGCACGAGATAGTCGTTGGCGCGAGAGAAATGGTGGTTACCGAAGAAACCGCGATAGGCCGAGAGGGGCGAGGGGTGGGCCGAGGAGAGGACGAGATGGCGCGAGCGGTTGATGAAAGCCCCCTTCTTTTGCGCGTAGCTGCCCCAGAGCATAAACACCAGGTGCTCGCGTTCCTCTGCCAAGGCGCGGATGGCGGCGTCGGTGAAAGTCTCCCATCCGTGTCCGGCATGCGATGCCGCCTGATGGGCACGCACGGTGAGGGTGGCGTTGAGCAGTAGCACGCCCTGTTCCGCCCATCGACGCAGACTGCCGCTGGAGGGCTGGGGACGCCCGAGGTCGCTCTCAATCTCCTTGAAAATGTTTTGCAGTGATGGCGGGAAGTGCACACCGTCGGCCACCGAGAAGCACAAGCCTTCGGCCTGTCCTGGCTCGTGGTATGGGTCTTGCCCGATGATGACCACCTTCACCGCGTTGAACGGGCAGAGGTTGAAGGCGTTGAAAATTTGGTTGCCAGGCGGGTAGCAAGCCCCTTGGCGGTATTCCTGCTTCACGAAATCCGCGAGCTGCTGGAAATAAGGGGCTTCAAATTCGCCGTTCAGACGGCTGCCCCAAGAAGGTTCTATCTTGACATCCATGATTGTGGTTGTTGAGAGGGTGTTCTGAAAAGGAAACGGCCACGGGCTTCCATGAGGGTGTGCCCTGCCGCTGGCGCCTTTGTGCAGAGGCGCGTATGCAAAGTTAGAAGATTTTGCGGTAAAAATGGGCGTTGGGTTATGGTTAATTTAGTAATGTTACTAAAGTAAAGGACTTACTGGGCGGGGCGTGAGAAACTGACGGCGCGGTGTTTCCTAATCCATAAATTATGCTTATCTTTGGGAGCTAAAAAATGGGGCCGCGTCGCGCCTATTGATGGCTGGCGTGTGGCCGATGGCGGTGTGTGATTCGATACGCCTCCTGGAATCCCCATAAAAACCAACTTACCGAGATTTTAAAAAATGCACAAATTACTATTTTCCCTGCTGTGGGCCTTCTGTTCGTTTCTCTGCGTGAACGCCCAGACTGCAGAACCTCGCATGACCGTTGTGGCCGACGACGGGACGGAAACCGACGAGACGGCCTACGACGGGTCGGCCCCCATGAAGGCCCGCTTCACGGCCAATGCCACAGAGATTGGCAACTACACGCCTTTCTATGAGTGGCGCTTCACGCGCCAAGGCGAGTCGCAGCCTTTTCTGGTGCGTTACGATGAAAACACCGATTATGTCTTCGCGCAGAGCGGCGTTTTCACCGTGGAACTCCTCATCTCTTTCGTGAATGGCAACGACACGGTGGCTTACAATATGGACACGCCGTTCATCGTCACCATCAGTGAGTCGAAACTCGAATTTCCCAATGCCTTTACGCCCAACGGCGACGGATATAATGACATCTTCAAGGCCAAGGAGGGATATAAGAGCATCGTCGACTTCAAGGCTATGGTGTTTAATCGCTGGGGAAAGAAACTCTATGAATGGAGCGACCTCGACGGCGGCTGGGACGGGAAGAGCGGCGGCAAGGATGTGCCCGACGGCGGATATTATCTCGTGGTGAAGGCACGCGGCGCCGACGGGCGTAATTATGACATCAAGAAAGTGATCAACGTGTTGCGCGGATATACGGAAAGTAATTCAGCGGTGACACAATAAAAATATAGAAAGGAATCAGTGGAAAATCAAGGTTTGACCCCGGCGGCCGATTTGGCCAGGGAGCGCGTTGAAGAGGGGGAAATCAATATATATGGTGCGCGGGTGCACAATCTGAAGAATGTTGACGTGACGTTGCCTCGCAACAGTTTGAGCGTCATCACGGGATTGAGCGGCTCCGGCAAGAGTTCGTTGGCTTTCGACACACTGTATGCCGAAGGCCAGCGCCGCTATATCGAGACCTTCTCGGCCTACGCACGCAACTTCATGGACAACATCGAGCGTCCTGACGTTGACAAAATCAGCGGTCTGAGCCCCGTCATCAGTATCGAACAGAAAACCACGAGTAAGAATCCGCGTTCAACGGTTGGCACTGTCACGGAAATCTACGACTTCCTGCGTTTGCTCTATGCGCGGGCCGGCGTGGCATATAGTTATGTCAGCGGGCAGAAGATGGTGAAATATTCCGAGGAGCAGATTATCGACCTCATGTTTAAAGCCTATGAGGGCCACAAGATTTATATCCTGGCACCGCTGGTCAGAAACCGCAAGGGACACTATCGCGAACTCTTCGAGACGGTGCGCCGCAAGGGATTCCTCACGGTGCGCGTTGACGGGGAAATCCTCGACGTGATGCCAGGCATGAAGGTGAATCGCTATCAGAACCACAACATTGAAGTGGTGATTGACAAACTCGTCTTGGCGGAGAAAGACCTCGAACGCATCAGAAAGAGCGTGTCGCTGGCCATGATGCAGGGCGACGGCATGATGATGGTGGCCGACCAAACGGCTGCCGACCGCCGGAGTGTGGGCATGCAAAAGCTGAAACCCAACGACGAGGAGGTGCGTTTCTTCTCCAAAAAACTGATGGACCCAGAGAGCGGCACGTCGTATCGCGAGCCAGCACCGCATAATTTCTCGTTCAACTCCGCGCAGGGCGCTTGTCCGAAATGCCGCGGACTCGGCACCGTGACGGTCATCGACAAGGAGAAGGTGCTCGATGGAGAACTCAGTGTGAAGAAGGGCGGCATCATTCCTTTGGGAAAATACAAGAACGCCCTGATTTTCTGGGAAATCGCTGCCATCTTGAACAACTATGAAGACTGCTCCCTCGACACGCCCGTCAAAGAATTGCCAGAGGAAGCCGTTGACGAGATATTTAACGGTGTGCCAGAACGTCTGCGTGTGCCGGCAGCCATCGCCCACACCACAGACGACCTCTATGTGGAGTTTAACGGCTTGGCCGACTATATCCTCCACATGGCCGATGCCGACATGTCGGCAGCCTCGCGGCGCTGGGCGGAACAGTTCTCCTATGAAACCACCTGCCCGCATTGCCACGGTGCGCGTCTCAATAAAGAAGCCCTGTCGTTTCTCTTCGCTGGCAAGAATATTTACGAACTTGCCTCGATGGAGATGGGAGCGCTCTATGAATGGCTCGATGGGGTGGAGGAACGCGTTGACAGTCGTTCGCGAGCCATCGCCTCTGAAATCCTGAAGGAAATCCGCACCCGTCTCAAGTTCCTGCTTGACGTTGGGCTTGAATATTTGTCGCTCTCGCGCTCCACCATGACCCTCTCGGGCGGCGAGAGCCAGCGCATCCGTCTTGCCACGCAAATCGGTTCGCAGCTCGTCAATGTGCTTTACATCCTCGACGAGCCGAGCATTGGGCTTCATCAGCGCGACAACGTGCGCCTCATTAATTCGCTGAAGTCCTTGCGCGACATCGGCAACACGGTGGTGGTCGTGGAGCACGACAAAGACATGATGCTGGCCGCCGACTATGTGGTGGACATGGGGCCGAAAGCCGGGCGGCTGGGTGGCGAGGTGGTGTTTGAAGGCACTCCCAAGCAGATGCTCGAGAGCCATACGCTCACGGCGCAGTATCTCAACGGCGAAACAGCCATTGAGGTGCCAGCCGAGCGCAGAAAGGGCAATGGCCACCAGCTCACGCTCGTCGGCGCGAAGGGCAACAATTTGAAGAATGTCACGGTGAGCCTGCCGCTTGGCACTTTCGTGTGTGTCACTGGCGTTTCCGGTAGCGGAAAGTCTACGCTCATCAATGACACGCTTCTGCCCATCCTTTCTCAGAAGTTCTATCGCTCTTTGCGCGCACCGCTTGAATATGACAAACTGCGCGGACTGAGCCAACTCGACAAGGTGGTCTCCGTTGACCAAAGTCCCATCGGACGCACACCGCGCTCCAATCCGGCGACCTATACGGGCGTGTTTACCGACATCCGCGAACTCTTCGTGGAACTGCCAGAGAGCAAGATGCGCGGATATAAGCCCGGACGCTTCTCCTTCAATGTGAAGGGCGGACGCTGCGAGGCGTGTCGCGGCAGCGGCTACAAGACCATCGAGATGAATTTCCTGCCCGACGTGTTGGTGCCTTGCGAGGCTTGCCAGGGCAAACGCTACAACCACGAGACACTGGAGGTGCGCTTCAAGGGAAAGAGCATCGGCGATGTGCTCGACATGACCATCAATCAGGCTGTGGAGTTTTTTGTCAATGTGCCGTCCATCCTCAATAAAATCAAAGTGTTGCAGGAAGTGGGACTGGGATATATCAAGCTCGGACAGTCGTCGACCACCCTCTCCGGCGGCGAGAGCCAGCGCGTGAAGCTCGCCACGGAACTTTCCAAACGAGACACGGGGCGCACGCTCTACATTCTCGACGAACCTACCACGGGACTGCACTTTGAAGATATACGCGTGCTCATCAACGTCTTGAACCGCCTGGTGGAGAAAGGAAACACCGTGGTGGTTATCGAACATAACCTCGACGTCATCAAGGTGGCCGATTATCTCATCGACATGGGACCGGAAGGCGGCAAGGGTGGCGGACAGGTCGTGGCGACAGGTACGCCCGAAGAAGTGGCGAAGAATGGGGTGGGGCACACGGCGCCTTTTCTGGCCGAAGAACTCCGCCTCTCGAAAGTGTTGCAGGAAAAGCATCGCAATGCGTAGCGAGGCGTGTGAAACGCTTTGTCGGGCAATTCTGGTCGCTTGGTAAGGGTATAAAATGTTTTACATCATTACTAAAAGCCGTAATGCTCCTGTAACTTGGTTCTTGCATGACAAAAAGCAACCGGATGGTGGTAAAAAGCCTTGGTTCAGAGCGGTTTTGTTTGCCAAATGAAAGAAAATTCGTAACTTTGCGTGCATTTGTATAAAAATTCAGTCTAAAGAATGGGCTGAGGCTTTATCTACCCTGTAGAAGAATAATCACAATAAATAATCTACAAAACAATGTTTGAAGGACAACCTAAAGGGCTTTACGCCCTCGCCCTCGCCAACACCGGTGAGCGCTTTGGCTACTACACCATGTTAGCCATCTTCACGCTTTTCATGCAGGCCAAGTTCGGCTGGACGGAAAGCACGGCAGGAACCGTTAACGCCGTGTTCCTCGCTGCAGTTTATTTCATGCCGCTTCTCGGTGGTATCGTAGCCGACAAAATCGGTTATGGCAAGTGTGTCACCATCGGTTTCATCACCATGTTCCTCGGCTACCTCGGCCTCGCCGTTCCAGTAGGCAATGATATGAACGGCCAGATCGCCATGTTCGCTGGTTTGGCTTGCGTTTCAATCGGTACTGGTTTCTTCAAGGGCAACTTGCAGGTGCTCGTTGGTAACCTCTACGACGACCCGAAATATTCAGCCCGTCGTGACGACGCCTTCAGCCTCTTCTATATGGCCATCAACATTGGTTCGATGTTCGCGCCGGCAATGGCCAATTGGATTACCAACTGGCATCTCTCAAAATACAATATGGTTTACGATGCAGCCAACCATTCGCCCGAATATCTTCAGGCGCTCTACGAAGGCTACGGCCTCTGCTTCGGTGTGGCTTGCGCTTCCGTAGTTCTCTCTGCCGTCATCTACTATTGCACCCGCAAATTGTATAAGCACGCTGACGTCACTGTTAAGCAGGCAAAGGAAACGTCTGCTCCTGTTGAAGAACTCACGCCGAAGCAGACCAAAGACCGCATCACGGCCCTCTTGCTCGTGTTTGCTGTGGTTATCTTCTTCTGGATGGCCTTCCACCAGAACGGTTCAGCTCTGACTTTCTTCGCCAAGAAATATACCGACCTGCAGGTCAGTGGCGGTATGCGCTTCTGGTTTAACATCTTTAGCTTGGCCCTCATCGCCGTTGCTGTTTACACCGGTTTCGCCATATTCCAGTCTAAGAAAATCGCGGTTAAGATCATTTGCGGTATAATCACTGGTATCTTGCTTGCCATTGCATTAGGAATGATTATCTACTACATTTTCTTCGCTGATGGTGAAGTTAAAGCCCAGCCGTCAGACTTCCAGCAGTTCAACCCATTCTTCGTGGTTGCTCTCACGCCGTTCAGCATGCTCTTCTTCGGCTCTTTGGCCAAGAAAGGCAAGGAAGTCAGCGCTCCGATGCGTATCGGTTTGGGTATGTTTGTGGCCGCTATCGGTTTCACCGTCATCCTGTTTTCTTCATTCGGTTTGACTTCTCCGATGGACTTGGGCCAGGACGCCACGCAGAGCGTTCTTTCGCCCAACTGGTTGATCTCAACCTATTTCACCCTGACCATTGCCGAGTTGTTGCTCTCTCCGATGGGTATCTCCTTCGTGTCGAAAGTGGCTCCTCCGAAGTATAAGGGTTTGATGATGGGCGGTTGGTTCGTGGCTACGGCCATCGGTAACTACCTCAGCTCAATTCCGTCACAGCTTTGGGACAAGATTCCTTTGGTTTACAACTGGGCCATCCTCATCGGCCTCTGCTTGATCAGTGCCCTCGTGATGTTTGCCCTCTTGAAGAAGCTCAAGGCCATGACGGCATAATTCCGTAGATTAATAAGTGATGGCGGAAAAATTGCCATTGCTAAGTACTTATATATAAGGAAAAGGTGTCCAAGAATTTGGACACCTTTTTCGTGCATTGTGGTAGGCGAGAGACGGATGTTTGCAGACACGCAGGCAATCGAAGCGACTCGCCGTTCAACAATTATCATTGATTTTCCATGAGAATAACAGACAGGAGCAAGGCACTTTTGGCGCAGATTAGTCAGGGCAGGGAAATGACGCGGCGTGACAAACTCGAACTCGCCGCATGGTTGAGCGTTCCCGCTGTGGTGGCCCAGTTCTCATCCATCGTCATGCAGTATATCGACGCCTCAATGGTCGGAAGTCTCGGCGCTGAGGCTTCTGCCTCCATCGGATTGGTGACGACAACGACTTGGCTCTTCGGCGGCTTGTGTTCCGCTTGTTCAACGGGTTTCTCAGTGCAGGTGGCCCATAAAATCGGTGCCAACGACCTGTCGGCGGCCCGCAGCATCTTGCGCCAGGCCTTCACCACTGCTTTCCTTTTCAGCATCATGCTCGCCGTCATCGGTCTTTCCATCTGTCGCCATCTCCCCTTGTGGCTGGGCGGCGACGCCTCCATCGTGGGCGATGCCTCCCTCTATTTCGGCATCTTCTCCTTGTCCCTCCCCATGTTGCAATTAAACTTCGTGGCGGGCGGCATGCTCCGTTGCAGCGGCAATATGCACGTGCCGAGTATGATGGGCGTGGCGATGTGTATGCTCGATGTCCTTTTCAATTTCCTTTTTATATTCCCGACGCACCATTTCTCAGTGGCAGGCGTGCACATCACCATCCCCGGTGCCAACCTCGGCGTAGCCGGTGCCGCCCTCGGCACCGTTGCCGCCATAACCATCATCGCCTTGGTGCAGACCTGGTATTTGTGCAACCGTTCGTCGTTGCTCCGCATCGCAGGGGAGAAAGGCAGGTTCCGTCCACAACGCAGCATCCTGCGTTGGGCCTTGAAAATCGGTTTCCCCATGGGCATGGAGCACGTCGTGTTGTGTGGTGCACAAATAATGACCACCGTCATCGTTGCGCCCTTAGGCGTCTTTGCCATTGCCGCCAACTCCTTTGCCATCACGGCTGAGAGCCTCTGCTATATGCCCGGTTTAGGAATCTCAGAAGCCGCCACAACCCTTGTTGGTCAGAGCATTGGCGCGGCGCGTAAGACCTTGGCCCGCAGCTTTGCCCATATCACGGTCGGTATGGGCATGCTCGTCATGGCATTGATGGGCATACTCATGTATGTCTTCGCCCCAGAATTTATCGGTTTCATGAGCCCAGTTGAAGAAATCCGACAGTTAGGCACCGCCGCCTTACGCATAGAAGCCTTTGCCGAACCCATGTTTGCCGCCTCCATCGTTGCCTATGGCGTATTCGTCGGCGCCGCCAACACCGTGGTGCCATGTATCATGAACGTGTTCAGCATCTGGGCCGTTCGCCTGACGCTCGCCGCGGCCTTAGCCCCCTCGCTCGGCCTCCAAGGCGTCTGGACCGCCATGTGCATCGAACTCTGTTTCCGCGGCACCATCTTCCTGCTGCGCCTCTTCCGCGGGCGATGGCTTAAATAGAAGACTGAAATAAAGAGCCGGAAATAAAGAGCCGGAAATAAAGGGCCAGAATAAAGGACCGGAAATAAAAGACTGAAATAAAAGGTGTCCCCTGTCGTCATCTCCGCCATTCTTTGCTTGCCCCTTCCCCCGTCATTTATCAATAAGTTTTTCCACAATTATTTGCTCCATCCAGAAAAAATCATTATTTTTGCACACAAATAAATGTGTTTACCTCATGGTAAGGCATCGGACTTGTAGCTCAGTTGGTTAGAGCAACAGACTCATAATCTGGAGGTCCTAGGTTCAAGCCCTAGCTGGTCCACGCTTCTATTACGGCGGCTTACGAGAAATCGTAGGCCGCCGTTTTTGGGTTCTATAGTTTCGAGATGGAAGCAGAAATACGCCTAAAACAAGGGCTGTACGTGATTCTATACGCGGAAAAAGTGGCAATATTGCCAAAAAATCCGTGATGATTTACCTCGTGTTGACAGGAAAAGTCTAACTTTGTACGGAAAAAATGGCAATATTGCCAAAAAAACCGTGTAGAAATAAAGGCGATGCAAATAAAAAGGGAATTCTACTTGCAACAACTTATAAATGGTAAGCAAAATGGGCTAATAAAGATTGTGACGGGAATTAGGCGTTGCGGAAAGTCGTTTCTTCTCTTCAAATTGTTTAAGCAACATTTACTCAAAGCAGGAGTTGATGCGGAGCATATAATACAGATTGCACTTGATGACATTGAAAATGCAGATCTTCGTGAGCCACTCACATTGTATAAATGTATCAAGGCAAAGATGAAAGATGATGATTTGTACTACATTCTGTTGGATGAGGTACAGCTCGTCCCGCGATTCGAGGATGTATTGAACAGCTTATTACGTATAGATAATGCCGATGTTTATGTAACAGGAAGCAACTCAAAATTTCTGTCAAGCGACATCATCACGGAGTTTCGTGGGCGAGGAGACGAAATACATCTTTATCCTCTTTCTCTTTCAGAGTACTGCGAAGGCACTGGCCTGTCACCTGCAGAAGCATGGAAAGACTATTATACTTATGGTGGATTGCCACATATATTGACACTTGAAACAGAAAAAAAGAAATTTGACTATCTCGATAATTTGTTTGAAAGTGTTTATCTGATAGACATTTTAGAGCGTCAGCGTATCAAAAACAAGGCTGAGTTTGAAGAGCTTGTTAAGATTATCGCTTCTGGAATCGGTGCCCCTACCAATCCGGCAAAATTGGCAAATACTTTTAAGAGTGTAAAGAATGTCAACATCGACCCCACAACGATTGACCGTTATCTGGGCTATATGCAAGATGCGTTCTTGATAGAAAAGTCTGAGAGATACGATGTAAAAGGAAAAAAATATATTGGTAGCCTCGCTAAATATTATTACTCCGATCTTGGACTGAGAAATGTTATCTTGGGTTTGCGTCAACAGGAGGAAACCCATATTATGGAGAATATCATCTACAACGAGTTGCGTCGCAGAGGATGTAAGGTGGATGTCGGCATGGTGGAGCAACGTTTTGTTGACGATGATGGCAAGTGGAAGCGCAAGCAACTTGAAGTGGATTTTGTTGTGAATCAAGGTAACCAAAGATATTATATCCAGTCGGCATTAGCTTTACCTAATGAAGATAAGCGTAAACAGGAAATGGGGTCGTTACTCAGAATTAACGATTCTTTCAAGAAAATGATTATTGTGAAGGATGACATTAAACCATGGCGCGATGAGAATGGAATCCTTACAATGGGATTGTTGGATTTCTTAATGAATGCAGACAGTCTTGAACAATGATTCAAGGTTTATCACGTCTAAAAGAATATTTTTTCTATGAAAAATTCTATGCATTCCAAGATAAATAATCTCTTGCACAAATTTAGACAGAAAGGAAAAATCAGCAATACCTCTATTGCTGGCAATAAATCAACTTGGGCGCTTGTAAATGGCTAAAGTTTACAAGCGCTTACAAGGTTTTACACGCGGTTTTTACTTGCAATAGAGGATGTACGCATAATGTAAGTGCCTGATTATCTGGATTTATGTTATGCAGTGAGAGTTTGTAAGGAATAGAAAAATCCGTGAGGTTTCCGTGTGCACAACTATAATAGACAAAGACATCGTATGGTATGGCGCTATAAATACTCTTGGCTATGCAACAGAAGAGGACAATGTGATAAAAGTTGTAGACAACAAACTTGCCAATGAATTGTTAGAAGTTCTGCTCACTTCCTAATTCCTGCGTAAACAATGCGTAAACAAACTGTTTGAGTCATGGATATTCAGAAATACGGTACAGAATATCAATTAGAGATAACTCATTGATAATCAATAAAAGTTTATAATAATAAAATATCGCGGACTATCATTCTATTGGTCTCATAAT
>ERZ1026870.512-NODE-512-length-21238-cov-22.567200_pt1 | contig 21238 bp, 18 predicted proteins | sample MGYA00380165_ERZ1026870 | MGnify/ENA primary metagenome ERZ1026870 (study PRJEB33269, sample SAMEA4719801) | human gut metagenome | biome: human-associated habitat; feature: organic feature; material: feces | place: Cameroon | collected 2013-10 ...
GTCGCCACCCGTGACGACCTGTCCACCGCCTACACCCCCGGTGTGGCCGAGCCCTGCCGCAAGATCAAGGAAAACCCCGACGATGTATATAAGTACACCTTCAAGGGCAACATGGTAGCCGTTGTCTCCAACGGCACCGCCGTGCTGGGTCTGGGCGATATCGGCCCGGAAGCCGGTCTGCCGGTCATGGAGGGCAAGGCCGTGCTGTTCAAGGAGTTCGGCGGCGTGGATGCCTTCCCCATCTGCATCGACGCCCACGACGCTGCCAGCGTTATTGCAGCCTGCAAGGCTATTGCGCCCACCTTTGGCGGCATCAATCTGGAGGACATCAAGAGCCCCGAGTGCTTCGAGATCGAGGAGACCTTGGAGCGGGAGCTGGACATCCCGGTGTTCCACGATGACCAGCACGGCACTGCTATCGTGGTCACTGCTGCCCTCATCAACGCTCTGCGTGTGGTGGGCAAGAAGATGGAGGATGTGCACATCGTGCTGAACGGCCCCGGTGCTGCCGGCACTGCCATCATCAAGATGCTCATGACCGCCGGTGCGAAGGATATCATTGCAGTGGATCAGTTCGGCACCCTGTACAAGGGCTGCAACAGCGCCGAAGCCCACAAGAACTGGCTGGGCGAGGTGACCAACCCCCGCCAGATCAAGGGCGGCCTGAAGGAAGCGCTGGAGGGCGCAGACGTGTTCATCGGTGTGTCCCGCCCCGGCATCCTGACCACCGAGCTGTGCAAGACCATGAACAAGGACGCCATCGTCTTTGCCATGGCCAACCCCACCCCGGAGATCATGCCGGACGAAGCCAAGGCGGGCGGCGTGCGCGTGATGGCTACCGGCCGCAGCGACTTCCCCAATCAGGTCAACAACGTGCTGTGCTTCCCCGGCCTGTTCAAGGGCGCGCTCAGCGTCCGCGCCCGGGATATCAACAATGAGATGAAGCTGGCCGCTGCCTACGCCATTGCAGACCTCATCACCGATGCCGACCGCAGCGAGGAGAACATCATCCCCGGCGCGTTCGACCCCCGCGTGGCCGAAGCTGTGGCAAATGCCGTGGCAAAGGCTGCCCGCGAGACCGGCGTGGCACGGCTGTAAGCGGAGGACACAGGCATGAGAACGATCTCCGCACAGAGCATTACGGATACGGTGGCGCGGCTCTGCATCAAGGCCAACACCCAGCTGCCGCAGGACGTGCAGGCCGCGCTGGAAAAAGCCCGGGAGGAAGAGCCGTGGCCGCTGGCAAAGAACACGTTAGACCTGCTGTGGTCGAACCTTAGCGCCGCAAAGGAAAAAGACCTGCCCATCTGTCAGGACACCGGCATGGCCTGCGTGTTCGTGGAGCTGGGCACGGATGTGCACATTGACGGCAGCTTTGAAGCCGCCATCCACGAGGGCGTGCGCCGGGGCTATACGGACGGCTATCTGCGCAAGAGCATCGTGGCCGACCCGCTGCGCCGGGGCAACACCGGCGACAACACCCCGGCGGCTATCACGGTGCATCTGGTGGACGGCGAGGGCTGCCGCATCACGGTGGCGCCCAAGGGCTTTGGCAGCGAGAACATGAGCCGCATCCAGATGCTCAAGCCCGCCGACGGCGTGGAGGGCTTTAAAAGGTTCGTGGTGGATACTGTAAAGCAGGCTGGCTCCAACCCCTGCCCGCCCATCGTGCTGGGCATCGGCGTGGGCGGCAGCTTTGACAAGGTGGCGTATCTTGCCAAAAAGGCGCTGCTGCGCCCGCTGGATGTCCCCAACCCCGACCCCTACTATGCGCAGCTGGAGCAGGAGCTGCTTGCCGCCATCAATGCACTGGGCATTGGCCCGCAGGGCTTTGGCGGCAAGACCACCTGCCTTGGCCTTGCCATTGAGCAGATGCCCACCCATGTGGCGGGTCTGCCGGTGGCTGTGAACGTTTCCTGTCATGTGACCCGCCGCGCCAGCGCGGAGCTGTAAGGAGGGGAGAACGATGGAATACAGACTGACTACCCCCTGCACCGCGCAGGATCTGGCCCCGCTGAAAGCGGGGGATACCGTGCTGCTTTCCGGTGTGGTGTACACCGCCCGGGATCAGGCACACAAGCGGATGATGGAAGCGCTGGACAAGGGCGAGACCCTGCCTTTTGATCTGGAAGGCAGCGCCATCTATTATGTAGGCCCCACCCCGGAGCGCCCGGGCGAGGTCATCGGCTCGGCAGGGCCTACCACCAGCGGACGCATGGACGCCATGAGCCCCCGGCTGCTGGACCTTGGCAACAAGATCATGATCGGCAAGGGCAAGCGGGACGCCGCCGTCAAAGACGCTGTGGTGCGCAACGGCGCGGTGTATCTGGCTGCGCTGGGCGGTGCCGGTGCGCTGATGGCAAAAAGCGTGCAGACGCTGGAAGTGATCGCATGGCCGGACTTGGGCTGTGAAGCGGTGCGCCGCCTGACTGTGCAGGATATGCCTCTGACCGTTGTGCTGGACGCCCATGGCGGCGATCTGTACGAGGAAGGCCCAGCCGCCTATCTGGCGGCGCGGTAAATTGCACCCTTTGCACAAAACAGGAGCGGTGCAAAACCGACAAAACAGCAGTTCTGTGCAGAGAAATATGGTTAGTTTAACCAAACTTGCTGCGAATTGCTTGCATCAACCGCAAAAATGTGATATCCTTTAACATACGACAGAGGGTACACATACCCTGTCGGAAAAATCCCCCCAGAGGGAATAAGGCAGGAGGCCGGACAAACCATGCAGATCCACCAGTCCGCGGAAGATTATCTTGAAACGATCCTGATGCTGAGCCAGCGTATGGGCAAAGTGCGCTCCATTGACGTTGTCAATGAGCTGGGCTTTACCAAAGCCAGCGTGAGCATCGCCATGAAAAAGCTGCGGGAGAACGGCTATATCGCGGTGGACGGCGAAGGCAACCTGACCCTGCTGGAGCCCGGGCAGGAAATTGCTCAGCGCATTTACAGCCGCCACCGGCTGCTGACCCACTTCTTTGTGCAGCTGGGCGTGGACGAGCAGACCGCCGCCGAGGACGCCTGCAAGGCAGAGCATATCCTCAGCGAGCAGACGCTGGAAAAGATCCGCGAAAGCGCCCTGCGCAACGATGCCGCCCATCCGCAGGCAAAGTGATTTGAGTTCAAAAGATACCGGAACGCCGAAAGACGTTCCGGTGTCTTTTTTTGTACGAATTTTTCGGTTTGTGTTGCATATTTGTTATGGATTTGGTACAATGGGTTTGTGCGAAAAAGGAACGTTGGAAGAGCGGAAAAGGGTCGGGACGGCGCAAAGCCGCCCTAGGGTAAAGGAGAGCGTTGCGGCATGGATGCGATTGCGCATACTCAGGTCAGTGGGCTCTGTCTGGTCACACTGGTGGTCTTGCTGCGGGCGCAGCAGAAAATGCGGGATAAAAGTCTGCCCGGGCGGCTGTTTACGGCGCTGCTGTGGTTTGCCGGGGCGCTGACGATCGTAGATTATGGCAGTGCGCTGGCGCAGCTGGGCGCGTGGGAGGAGCTGGGCATCCCCCTGACCTACCGGCTGAACGCCGGGGGCAGTATTTTGTTTTATCTGCTGGCGGCGTGTTGCTGCCTGCTGGTGTTTTTATATGTGGAGGCAGAGCTGGGGCGTACATGGATGGAGGACGGCCGCAGGCTGGCACTCAGCGCCGCACCGGTGACACTGCTTTTGCTGGTGCTGCTGACGGCGCGGGACGAAAACGGCTTTTGCTATCTGGACGCAGAGGGGCTGCGGGGCAGCACCCTGTTCTGGGGGGCGAAGCTGGTGGGGCTTGCCTATCTGGCAGCAGCCTTTCTCCGCTGCAGCTGGACGCTGAGCCACTGGAAGCAGGAAACACCCAAAGAGGAACTGAAAACTCTGCTGCTGCTCGCGCTTGCGCCGGCGGCAGGCTTTTTGCTGCAAGGCTGGCTGCCCGGGCGCGGGCTGCTGTGCTGCGGCATTACGCTGGGGCTGGTGTGCGTGTATGTGCTGGTGCTGCAGACCAAGTTCACGGTGGACACCCTGACCGGCGTCAGCAACCGTATCGTGGCGCTGCGCTATCTGGAAAGCGAACTGCCCTATTACCGCCGCCACCCCAACCGCTCGCTGCACTTCCTCATGATGGACATGGATCACTTCAAGCACATCAACGATGAGTACGGCCACTTGGAGGGCGACGCCGCACTGGTGCTGCTGGCGGGCATTCTGAAAAAGGTGTGCGCCAACTATAACGGCGTGCTGGCGCGCTACGGCGGCGATGAATTCTGCATCGCCTGCGGCTGCAACAGCGTGGAGGTGCGCACCCTGATCGCTTCCATCCAGCGGGAGCTGGATGCCGCCAACGCCGTCTCCGGCAAACCCTACCAGATCGAGATCAGCATCGGCTGCGCCCGCCTTGAGCCGGACATCGCCACCGTGCACGACCTGATCGACAAGGCGGATCAGGAGATGTACCACCTCAAGACCCGCAAGCGCGGCACAGCCCCCGCAGAAAAACAGGACTGAACAGTTGTGAACTTACTATAACACGATAAATGCCGTTTGCCTTTACGGCCTTTCCCGTGAAAAATGCAATACCGGAGCGTCCGCAGACGCTCCGGTATTGCTCTATATAAAAATAATTTTTCCGCTGAAGATGGCCAAAGCAAAGCGGAGGCCATTCAAAATCGTCCCGCCCGCGCTTTCTATCGCAAGTCAAGAAATTAGTGCAGCATTCAAACGGCATATTTGCGATATGCAATTCAACGTTGTTGCTGTTGCATTAAAAAGTTGAATTGCAATAAACGTTTTTTACCCTTCTGCCCTTGCATCCCGGGGTGGAACGCGGTATTCTTATAAAATAGACCGGAACCGCGACAGCACAGGGGAGGGAGAACACATGGACGCACAGGAGATCCGCGCATTGCTGGGCAAAAGCATCTTTGAGCGGGCACAGAAGTACCGCAAGCGCATCCTGCAAAGCAGCTGCACCACCAACGAGGACGGGGTGCGGCACCTGACAGCGCTGGTGCAGGGCAGCGGGCCGGACTGCTATTATACGCAGGTCTGGCTGCGGGAAAACGGCAGCTTTGTCAGCGCCTCCTGCGACTGCCCCTATAACCAGAACGGCGACGGCACCTACTGCAAGCATATCGGTGCGCTGCTATTACAGGACGCGGAAAAGAACCCGCCTGCCCCGGATGCCCCGGCCAAAAAGCCGGAGAGTATTCCCGGGGTGCAGCGGGGCGTGGCAGGCTTGAGCACCGAACCCCGCAAGGACAGCTACAGCGCCGGGCTGGATATGCTGTTCGGCCGCAAGTGGCGGGGCGAGGAGCCGGAGACCGACTATGAAGCCCAGCTGCTGCTGAAACGCTACCAGCGGGAGGATGCGCAGCAGCTGCCCCCGCCCGCTGCCCAGCGCACCGGCTTTGCCCTGCTGGAGCCGGAACTTACGCCGCACAATGGCCGTATCTGGCTGCGGCTGCGGGTCTCGGACGGCATCGGCAGGCGGCAGTATCTGGTAAAAAGCATCCCGCAGTTTCTGGATGCGATCGAGCAGGGCGAAAGCGTCAGCTACGGCAAGTCGCTGGCGTTTGTGCACCGGTGGGACGCTTTTGCCCCGGATGCGCAGCAATTGCTGCGGCTGCTGCGCCGTCAGGTGAGCGCCCGGCAGGCGTTTGAAGCCGAGGGTACGGTGCGCTCCGGCTGGGAGAAAGGCCCGGCGGGCGGTCTGCCGCTGACCGGCGAGGGGCTGGATGCCCTTGTGGAGCTTTACGCCGCCGAGGGTGTTGTGGGCGGCTATACCCTTAAAGAGGGTCTGCCGGTCATCAGCCTGAAGGTGGAGCGCCGCAAGGGCGGCGTGCAGCTGAGCTGTACCCCGTCGCTCAGCGGGGTGCAGGGGCTGGACTATGCTTATCTGCTGGGCGAAACCACCCTCTGGCGGATGCAGCGGGAGGAATGCCGCCGGGTGCTGCCGGTGCTGGAGACCTTTGGCGGGCGCAGTTTGTTCTTTACCAGCGCGGATGCCGCCGCCTTTTGCAGCTATGTGCTGCCGGAGCTGGGCAACCGGGTCAACATCGTGGACCCCGACCGGCTGCTGCTGAACCAGATCCCGCTGGAACCGGTGGTGCAGTTTTATCTGGACGCCGACCGGGGGCTTACCGTCACGGCGTACCCGGTCTTTCTGTACGGCGAGGACAGGGTAGCCCCCGGCGAGCCGGTGCCGCCGGATCTTTTGCGGGATGCCCGCACCGAGAACCGGGCAAAGCGGCTGCTGGAAACCTATCTGGAACCCGAGAGCGGCAAGCCCGGGCATTACAGCATTTCCGGGGAGGAAGCGCTTTTCCAGCTGCTGGAAGAGGGCATTCCCGCCCTGCTGGCCATGGGCGAGGTGTACCAGACCGATGCCTTCCGCAACCTGCAAGCCGCCCCGCCTAAGATCTCGGTAGGGGTGTCGGTGCACGGCAGCGTGCTGGACTTGGAAGTGGACACCGGCGCGTTCCCGGTGGAGGAGCTGCGGGAGCTTTTGCAGTCCCTGCACCAGAAAAAGCGCTACCACCGCCTGCGGGACGGCAGTCTGCTGCGGCTGGACGACAGTCTGGAAGGGCTGGACGAGCTGAACGACACACTGGAACTTTCCGGCGCAAAGCTGAAGGACGGCCACGCCGCTCTGCCGCTCTACCGCGCGCCCACGCTGGACTGGGCGCTTTCGGGGCAGAACGGCCTGCGGTTCGACCGGGATGACGCTTTCCGGCGCATCAGCCGCAGCTTCCACGCCGTGCGGGACAGCGAGTATACCCCGCCGCTCTCCCTGCAAAAGACCCTGCGCAAATACCAGCGGGACGGCTACCGCTGGCTGCGCACACTGGATGGCTACGGCATGGGCGGCATTCTGGCCGACGATATGGGTCTGGGCAAGACCGTGCAGGTGCTCAGCTACCTGCTGGCCATGAAGGAGGGCGGGCAGCAGCTGCCCAGCCTTATCGTCTGCCCGGCATCGCTGGTGCTGAACTGGCAGGAGGAATGTCAGAAGTTCACCCCGCAGCTGCAAAGCGTTGCCATGGATGGCGATGCCGCCCACCGTGCCGCACTGGTCGATGGGTGGGCGCAGGCGGACATCGTCATTACCAGCTACGACCTGCTGCGCCGGGACGAAAAACTGTATGCCGGGCAAAGCTTTTACGCCTGCATTCTGGACGAAGCGCAGGCCATCAAGAACCACACCACCCAGAAATACAAGGCGGTGTGCCGGGTGAACAGCCGGGTGCGCTTTGCGCTGACCGGCACCCCGGTGGAGAACCGCTTGGGCGAGTTGTGGAGCATCTTCTCCTTTTTGATGCCCGGGTATCTGCCCCCCTACAAGACCTTCTGTGCCCGGTTTGAAAAGCCCATCGTGCAGGACGAAGATGCCAACGCCGTGCGGCGGCTGAACCAGTTCACCGGCCCCTTCATTCTGCGGCGCATGAAGTCCGAGGTGCTGCGGGAACTGCCGCCCAAAACCGAGAATGTGCGCCGCGTTGAACTGGAAACCGAGCAGCGCAAGCTGTATCTGGCAGCGGTGGTGGATGCCCGGGAAAAGCTGCGGGCGGCAAAGCCGGAGGACAAGATGACCGTGTTTGCCGTGCTGATGCGGCTGCGGGAGATCTGCTGCGACCCGCGCCTTGTGGCAGACAACTGGACGGGCAGCAGCGCCAAGCTGGACGCCTGTCTGGAACTTGTCACCGAGGCGGTGGCGGGCGGGCACCGCATTCTGCTGTTCAGCCAGTTCACCTCCATGCTGGAACTGCTGGCAAAACGGCTGGACGAAGCCGGGGTGAGCCACTTTACCCTGCAGGGCTCTACCCCGAAGCCGGTGCGTGCCGAGCAGGTGCGCCGGTTCAATCAGGGCGAAGCGGACGTCTTTCTCATCTCGCTGCGGGCGGGCGGCACGGGCCTCAACCTGACCGCCGCCGATATCGTCATCCACTACGACCCGTGGTGGAACCTTGCCGCGCAGAATCAGGCCACCGACCGCGCCTACCGCATCGGCCAGCGCAACCCGGTGCAGGTGTACCGGCTGATCGCGCAGGATACCATTGAGGAAAAGATCGTGGAACTGCAGCAGGCCAAGCAGTCGCTGGCCGACACCGTTACCGGTGGGGCAGACGGCGCGATTTTGTCTATGAACCCCGAACAGCTGCTGCAGCTGCTGGGAGAAGAAGCATAAAGGAGTGCATCCATCATGAAGGTTTGGGATCTGCATTGCGATACCCTGTACGAACTGCGCCGCGCCGAAAAGGCGGGCGCACCCAAAAGCTTTTTGCACAACGATCTGCATATCGACCTTGAAAAATTGCGGCAGGGGGATTATCTGCTGCAATGCTTTGCGGCCTATGTGGATCTGGCCGACCCCGCTCCAGGGGCCGACCCGCTGGTAAGCGTGCTGGAAGAGATCGACATCTTCAAGCGGCTCATGGCGGCTTACCCGGAAAAGATCGCCCCGGTGTACACCGCCGCCGACCTTGAGCGCAACCGCGCCGAGGGCAAGTTCAGCGCCATGCTGACGATGGAAGAGGGCGGCTGCTGCAAGGGCAGTCTGGGCGTGCTGCGGCGGCTGCAGGAACTGGGCGTGCGCATGATGACCCTGACGTGGAACTACCCCAACGAGCTGGCAGCCCCCAACGCAAACCCCGGCGGGCCGCTGGTGGCCAATACCGAGACCGGCCTGACCGAGCGGGGCTTTGCCTTTTTGGAAGAGATGGAAAAGCTGCACATCACCGCAGACGTGAGCCACCTTTCCGATAAGGGCTTCTGGGACATCGTAAACCACAGCACCCGTCCCTTTGCGGCAAGTCATTCCAACTGCCGTGCCCTGTCGCCCCACAACCGCAACCTGACCGACGAGATGATCCGTGCACTGGCAGAAAAGGGCGGCATTGCGGGGCTGAATTACTGCGCTTCCTTTGTGGACGCAGACTCGGCACATCCGAAGCTTTGCCGCAGCACGGTGGAGCGGCTGGCAAAGCACGCGGCACACTTCAAGCAGGTGGGCGGCATTGAGGTCATCAGCCTTGGCAGCGATTTTGACGGCATCGGCGGCCAGCACGAGCTGGAAACGGCGGCAGATATGCCGCTGCTGGCCGAGGCACTGCGCCGCGAGGGCTTTACCGAGGACGAGGTGGAAGCCATCTACTGGCGCAACGCATACCGCTTCTTTAAAAACAATCTGTAATATCAAGTCGAAAAATTGCAAAATGTGCCCGGGATACCCCTGCGCTGCGCGGGTATCCCGGGCTGTGTATTGCCCTGTGAGGGGAGGTTTTATATGGTCTAAGGCGCGCGTCCCCTGAAAAAGAACAAACGACTTGGAAAGATAAGAGGAATTATAACAATGGGTATCACGATCTCGCCGTGGATGATGGCGTTTCTCATGCTGATGACCGGCTTTGCAGGTTTTGTGGATTCGGCAGCCGGCGGCGGCGGGCTGATCAGTCTGCCAGCCTATCTGTTTGCCGGGCTGCCGCCCCACTACACCTATGCCACCAACAAGTTCAGCGCCGCCTGCGGCACCACCTTTGCCACGGCAAACTTTTTCAAAAGCGGTGCCATAAACGTGAAGGTGGGCGTTCTTGCAGCCATCGGCAGCTTTGCGGGCAGTGCGCTGGGCGCGCACATCGTGCTGCTGCTCAGTGACGAGATGCTGCGCACCATGATGTTCATCATCCTGCCGGTGGCGGCGGTCATCATCCTGTGGCAGCGCAATCTGCCGGATGAGAACCGGGACGACGGCACGCTGAACCTGAAAAAGATCTTACTGGCGCTGGCCATCGGCTTTGGCATCGGCCTGTACGACGGCGTCATGGGCCCGGGCACCGGCACCTTTGCCATCATTGCCTTTACCACCCTGATGGGCTTTGATCTGCGCACCGCCAACGGCAACGGCAAGGTGCTCAATCTGGCCAGCAACTACGCCAGCCTGTTCACCTACCTGATGAACGGTCTGGTGGTGTTCCACATCGGCATCCCCTGCGCCATCAGCAACATTCTGGGCAACCTGCTTGGCTCCCATTTTGCCCTGAAAAAGGGTGCCCGCTTCATCCGCCCCATGATGCTGGTGGTGCTGGTGCTGCTGCTGGGCAAGCTCATCTCGGACGCGGTGCTGTAAGGGCAAGGCGGGACATTTTCACGGGTAAAAACAAGTCGGGCAGCCCGCGGGCTGTCCGACTTTGTTTTTTGCTAATAGGTTTTATTCCAGTACCAGCTCTTTATCAAAGAACGCGATACCGAAGGCGCCGGGGCCGGTGTGGGTGCCGATGACGCAGCCGATCTGGCGCACCAGCGGTGCGTCCAGATGCAGGTTGTCCTGCAGGTAGGTCAGCAGCGGCTGCAGCTCCCGGTGGTTGACGGTGTAGCCCAGCAGCGGGGTATAGTCCGGGTGGATGCCGCCCATCTCGTCGATCTTCTTGAACAGTGCCACATACACGCCGGGCAGACCGCGTGCCTTACCGGCCAGCACTACCTTGCCCTCCATGACGGCGAGGATGGGCTTGATGCCCAGCATACCGCCCGCCACAGCGGCGGCGGCAGACAGTCTGCCGCCCTTGCGCAGGTACTTCAGATCGTCCACAGCAGCCACCAGATGCAGGTGCTGCTTGGCCTTTTCCAGATCGGCAGCGATCTGGGTGATGGTTTCGCCGGCGTCCCGCAGCTGCACCGCCAGACGCACCAGCAAAGACTGCCCCAGACAGACGTTCTCGGTGTTCACGAACACCACATTGTCCACGTTGGCGAGGTCGGCGGCAAGCCTTGCGCACTGACCGGTGCCGGACAGCGCATCGGACAAGAAGATGCCCAGCACCTCGTCCCCGGCGGCAGCGGCGTCCAGATACAGCTGCTCGAATTGCTCCGGGCTGGGCTGGCTGGTAGTGGGCAGTTTGTGGCAGACTGCCAGATGGGTATAGTATTCGCTGGGGGTCATGTCGATGCCGTCCCGCAGGACGGTGCCGTCCTCCAGCGTCACGTTCAGGGGGATCACGGTCACGCCCAGCTGCTGCGCCTCGGCGGGCAGGATGTCGCACGCGGAATCGGTGAGGATACGGATCATAATAATACCTCCGGTCTACCGGTAAATTACAGTATACGCAACGTTTTCATCAAAAAGGTTGGAAATTATTATACCACCATTTAGGGCGATATGTCAATAATTTGCATAAATTTGCCACGACAGAACGCCGAAACCTTGCGCACCCGGCGGCAGATATGGTACTATAACCGGGAACGAACCACAGCAGGAGGAGACCGACCATGCACAAGCTGAACCCCCGCACCGCCGCACTGCTTTCGGCCTTTGGCTGGGCGGTTGGGTATCTGCTGGCGGGCAAGGCGCTGGCGGTGCTGCTGCCCGTGCCGCCCGGCGGCGCGGCACGGTTTTTTCGGGTCTGCCTGCTGGCTCCGCTGGTGGAGGAAGGGGTGTTCCGGGGCGCGGTGCAGCGCCGGGCGCAGCCGCTGGGCAGGGGACAGGCCATTCTGTTGCAGGCGGTGCTGTTCGCCTTGCAGCACGGCAGCGCCGCCGCCATGGCCTACGCGCTGGTGTGCGGGCTGGGGCTGGGGTGGCTTGCCGACCGCACCGGGCATCTCTGGCCGGGAATGCTGCTGCACAGCGCAAACAACCTGCTGGTGCTGGCGATGGGATGAGAGGATGGGATACATGACCGATTTTGAACTGATGGGTCTTGCGCTGGAAGAAGCCGCCAAAGCCGCCGCCTTGGGCGAGGTGCCGGTGGGCGCGGTGGTGGCGCGGCACGGCGAGGTGGTCGCCACGGCGCACAACACCCGGGAGACCGAGAAAAACGCTTTGCACCACGCAGAGCTGCTGGCCATTGATGCCGCCTGCAAGGCGCTGGGCGGCTGGCGGCTGTGGGAGTGCGAGTTGTTCGTCACCTTAGAGCCCTGCCCTATGTGCGCGGGCGGCATCATCAACAGCCGTCTGCGCCGGGTGGTGTACGGCGCTGCCGACACCAAGGCCGGGTGCTGCGGCTCGGTGACCGACCTGTTTGCGCTGCCCTTCAACCACCATCCGGTGGTGGAAAAGGGGCTGCGGGAGGCCGAAGCGCAGCAGCTTTTGCAGGCGTTTTTTGTTTCCCTGCGGGAAAAGCGGGCGGGCAGACCCCGTTGGAAGCCCCCGGTGCCCGAAAACAGGGGAAAATAAGGAAAAATAGTGGGAACTGCGTAAAAAATTGCGGTTCCCACTTTCTTTTTGGGCTGGATTGTGGTATATTATTCAATGGAATCTTGTCGAAACCCATCATAAGCACAGGCAGGCACGCCAAAGCACCGGACCTTTGCCGGACATACGAACGGAACGCTGCACTGTCTGGGGATGGGCACAGGGTTTTTCCGGTTGGGGCACTGCGCCCGGCCGAGAATACCGAACAGGAGGGATACACTCTTGTACGAGGACGAGTTTGAACTGACCTTTCAGGTGCCGGAGGAAGAGAGCGCACCGGAGCCCCTTGCCGCACCGGCTGCAAAGCCGGCTGCGCCGGTGGAGCCGGTGGTGGACGAGCCCACCCGCATCATGACGCTGGAAAAAACGGCAGCGCCTGTGGTGGACGAACCCACCCGGGTGATCACGCTGGAAAAGCCCGCAGAGCCACAGTCGCCTGCGCCGCCGCAGCCCGAAGAGCCTGCGCCGGAGCCTGTAAAAGAACGGCCTGCCCCTGCCGCACCCGCTGCGGCGCGCCGGGTGCTGATCTCCGGCGGCGACCGGGGCATCGGTGCTGCCGCTGCCCGTGCCTTTGCGGCAGCAGGGTATCAGGTGGCGGTGCTCTACCACCAGAACGCCGCTGCAGCCGCTGCGCTGGAGCAGCAGCTGCCCGGGTGCATCGCCATCCAGTGCGATGTAGCCAGCCGCGCCAGCTGTGAGCTGGCGTTCCACGCGGTGGAGCAGGCCATGGGCAGGGTGGATGTGCTGGTGTGCAACGCCGGCATCGCGCAGCAGAAGCTGTTTACCGACATCACCCCGGAGGAGTGGCAGCGGATGCTGGACGTGAACCTGAGCGGCGCGTTCCATCTGTGCCAGCTGGCGCTGCCCGGCATGATCCGCCGCAAGCAGGGCCGCATTCTGACCGTGAGCAGTATGTGGGGCCAGACCGGCGGCAGCTGCGAGGTGCACTATTCTGCCGCGAAAGCCGGGCTTATCGGCCTGACCAAGGCACTGGCCAAGGAAGAAGGCCCCAGCGGCATCACGGTGAACTGCGTAGCGCCGGGGGTCATCGAGACCGATATGATGGCGGCTTTTACCGCCGAGGACAAGGCGGCGCTGGCCGAGGAGACCCCTGTGGGTCGGCTGGGCACCCCGGAAGAAGTTGCAAAGCTGCTGGTCTTTCTGGCCGGCGAGGATGCCGGATACATCACCGGACAGGTGTTCGGGGTGAACGGCGGCCTTGTGATCTGATGCACAGGGCAATATTACACAATTTTCCCCGGAGCGGGAAGGAGAGAAAAAATGGGCATGACTTTGAAGGAACTGTTGACTAAGGGCGAGGGCACCCTCTCTGCACAGGAGGCCAAGGCGCTGGCGGCACAATGCCGCATGGATGTAGACACCCTCTACACCCTGCTGGAAGAGCGCGGCATCAAGATCCTGGAGGAAGAGAACGAGCCGAGTCTGGACGTGGACAGCATCATTGCTGAGGTGGAGAACGCCGAGAACAACAACGATGACATGGGCCTTGCCGATGAGAATGAAGAGGATGCCGAGGAGAACCCGGCAGACCTGAAGGCTGCCATGGACGAGCTGCTGGATGACCCTGTGAAGAACTACCTCAAGCAGATCGGTCAGATCCCGCTGCTGAGCGCCGAGCAGGAGGTGGAGCTGAGCCGCCGCATCCATGCCGGTGCCGAGGCTGCACACATTCTGCAGGCAGACCGCCAGAAGTACGACGCACCGGAGTACATCAAGAAGAACAGCGCCCGTTTCTCTTTTGAAGAGGACGAGAACAGCCGCAGCTACAACGAGGATCTGGACGAGGACAGCGAAAAGTCCGCCGAGGATGCTGAGGAAAAGGCAGACGAGGAAAAGGCCATGGAAGCCGTGGAGAACGGCCCTCTGAGCGAGGAGCGCCGTCAGGAGCTGCTCAAGACCCGCCGCGACGGCCTGAACGCCCGCCGCAGCCTGAGCGAAGCAAACCTGCGTCTGGTGGTGTCCATCGCCAAGAAGCACGTCGGTCATAATCTTGCCTTCCTTGATCTCATTCAGGAGGGCAACATCGGCCTGATCAAGGCTGCGGAAAAGTTCGACTGCGACCGCGGCTTCCGCTTCTCCACCTACGCTACATGGTGGATCCGTCAGGCCATCACCCGCGCCATCGCGGATCAGGCCCGTACCATCCGCATTCCGGTGCACATGGTGGAGACCATCAACCGGATGCGTCAGGCCACCAACCAGCTGGTGTACCAGAACGGTCACGAGCCCACCCCGGAGGAGCTGGCAAAGGCCATGGACATGAGCGTGGAGCGCGTGCGCGAGATCCAGCGCATGGCACAGGAGCCCGCCAGCTTGGAAAGCCCCGTGGGCGAGGAGGAGGATTCCTCTCTGGGCGATTTCGTTGCCGATGAGAACGCCGAAGCACCCGGCAAGGCAGCCGACCGCGCCATGGTGGCACAGCAGATCAATCTGGCGCTCAAGAGCCTGACCCCCCGCGAGGAAAAGGTCATCCGTCTGCGCTTTGGTCTGGACGACGGCCGTCCCCGCACGCTGGAAGAGGTCGGCCGCGACTTCGGCGTCACCCGCGAGCGTGTGCGCCAGATCGAGGCCAAGGCCATCCGCAAGCTGCACAGCCGCAAGTGCCTGACCCTGCTCAACGGCCTGATCGAGTAATAATCGCCCGCCGGGCAGGCAGAACGATTTAAAATGCGCGCCGCGTTCGCTTTGCGCATCATTCAAGGAAATTTTATTTTTGATTTGGGGTTCAGGAAAGTCTGCGGACTTTCCTGAACCCTTTTTTCACAGGAGGGGACGAAGCGGAGCGCAGTTCAAACGTTATTCGGCAGAGTGTTCAACGGCGGGGCGGCGGTGTTGTACGGAATATCCAAAAATTGCGCGGAGGCTTGTATTTTGCTTGCGGAGCGTGTACAATAAACACAGAATATGTTTGCGCAGAGCAGGAGAGCGACAGACAGAGCAGATGGCTTTGTTTGGTGCGCTCTTTTTTGTTTTGCGCCCAGCTTCAGAGCAAGGAGAGAGCATTATGAGCCAGACCAAATATATCCTCTCGTTGGATCAGGGCACTACCAGCAGCCGGGCGATCCTGTTTGACAACGAGCAGAACATCGTCTGCGTGCAGCAGCGGGAATTTGAGCAGATCTACCCCCATCAGGGCTGGGTGGAGCACAACCCTATGGAGATCTGGTCCAGCCAGTACGGCGTAATGAACGAGGTCATTGCCCAGAGCGGCGTAGACCCCAGGGACATTGCAGGCATCGGTATCACCAACCAGCGCGAGACTACGATCCTGTGGGACAAGAACACCGGACGCCCGGTGTATAACGCCATCGTCTGGCAGTGCCGCCGCACCGCGCCCCTTGTGGACGAGCTGCTCAGGACCCCCGGCATGGCGGACTATATCCGGGAAAACACCGGCCTTGTGCCGGACGCCTATTTCTCCGCCACCAAGATCAAGTGGATCTTAGAGAACGTCCCCGGTGCACGGGAAAAGGCCGAAGCAGGGGAGCTTTTGTTCGGCACGGTAGACACTTGGCTGGTCTGGAAGCTGACCGGCGGCAAGGTGCACGTTACCGACCGCACCAACGCCAGCCGCACCATGCTGTACAACATCCGCACGCTGGATTGGGACGACACCCTGCTCAAGGCACTGGACATCCCCCGCTGCATCCTGCCCAGTGTGAAAGACTCCAGCGAGGTATACGGCTACACCAACATTCAGGGCGTGGATGTGCCGGTAGCCGGTATTGCGGGCGACCAGCAGGCTGCGCTGTTCGGGCAGGGCTGCTTTAAGCCCGGCGACGTGAAAAACACCTACGGTACCGGCTGCTTCCTGTTGATGAACACCGGCAACAAGATCTACCAGAGCAAGAACGGTCTGGTCACCACCATCGCCATCAGCCTTGACGGCGAGGTGGAGTATGCGCTGGAAGGCTCCGTCTTTGTGGGCGGTGCGGTCATCCAGTGGATCCGGGACGGGATGCACCTCATTCAAGACAGCTGCGATTCCGAGTATTACGCCCAGAAGGTGCCGGACAACGGCGGCGTGTACATCGTGCCCGCCTTTACCGGTCTGGGTGCGCCCTACTGGGATATGTACGCCCGGGGTGCCATTCTGGGCATCACCCGCGGCACCACCCAGAACCACATCATCCGCGCGGCCGAGGAATCCATCGCCTACCAGAGCGCCGACCTGATGTGGGCGATGGAAAAGGACACCGATATCACCATCAGCACCCTGAAGGTGGACGGCGGTGCCAGCCGCGACCACTTCCTGATGCAGTTCCAGTCCGATATCCTGAACAAGGAGGTGCTGCGCCCGGCCATCCGGGAGACCACCGCCCTTGGCGCGGCGTATCTGGCAGGTCTTGCCACCGGCGTGTGGAAGAGCCGGGAGGAGATCAGCCATCTGTGGAGCTGCAACCAGCTGTTTGAGCCGAAAATGGACGCTGCCCAGCGGGAAAAACTGGTCAAGGGCTGGCACAAGGCCGTGGGCCGCAGTCAGGACTGGGCGGAGCACGAGGTGTAAGGCAGAAAACTTCTGACAGGATAACGCGATACCCCCGGCAGGCTGCCGCCGCAAGAGCGATAGCCTGCCGGGGGTATTTTGTGCCGTTCCGCTCCAGCATGGACGGGGATGATGACGCAGCAAAAAAGCCCCTGACCGAGGTCAGGGGCTTTGATCAAGGGGTGCAAAGTTCCAAACGCCTGCCAGAAACAGAGGTTATCAGGTGGAAACCGCATTGTCTGCGGGCCACGATCTTCTGAGCGCCGTATAGGAGACAAGGAAGTTTGCCAGCCAGCCCGCCGGGACGGCAAGCCAGACAAAGGCGATGCCGAAACGCGGTGCGCAGATCAGGGCAACGGACAGACGGATCGCAAGGTTTACCATGTTGGCAATAAGAAACGGGCGCATGACGCCAAGCCCGCGCAGGACGCCGTCGGTTGCCATCTTGATGCCCATGAAGATGAAGAAATAGCCGAGCCATCTCATGTAATCACCGGACACCTGATAAGCCAGCGCTGTTCCGTCCTTGCCCAAGAACAGCGAGGAGATCTGGGTATGCAGGGTCTCGATGACCACGAATGCAAGAACGGCAAAGCAGAGATCCAGAATCAGTGCGGCGTGGTAGCCTTTTTTGAGACGGTCGGTTTTCTTTGCGCCGAGATTCTGGGAAACGTAGGGCGAAACGGCATTGCCGATGGATACAAAGATCAGGGAGAAAACATTCTCTACCCGCATCGTTGCCGAATACCCTGCAAGTGCCTGTGTGCCAAAGGGATTTACCACGGCCTGCACGATCATCATACCGATGGACACGGTGGACTGCTGTAAAATCGACGGGACGGCAAGGCGAAGCATGGACTGCAGCTCCTGCCCGTCGAACCAGTGAAAGGGGCTTTTATACCGCCGCATCCGCGCAAAGAAGATCAAAAGCGAGAACACGGCAGAAATGCCTTGTGCGATCAGGGTCGCAAGGGCTGCGCCGAACACGCCGAGACCAAGACCGGCTACCATCCACAGATCCATAAAGATATTCAGGATGGACGAGAAGATCAGCAGTCCCAGCGGGATCTTGGATTCCCCGATGGAGGTGAACATGGTGGAAAGGATGTTGTACATGAACAAAAACGGGAAGCCTACAAAATAGACCCGCAGGTACAGCACTGCATCTTCCAGAATGTCGGCAGGGGTCTGCAAGCCGCTCATCATCGCATGGGAAAAGCAAAAGCCAAAAACGCCAAGGACGATGCTCAGGATCAAAAAGCTGAGCAGGGATGTTGACACGATGGTCTTCATTTTGCCATAGTCTTTGGCACCAAAATAGCGGCTTACAAGCACGCCTGCACCCACACCGGCACCAAGCGCCACACAAATAAAAACGTTGGTCAGCGCAGCACAGGCACCGACAGCCGCAAGCGCGGAGGAACCAACAAACTGACCGACGATGATGGAGTCGGCCATGTTGTAGACCTGCTGGAAAAAGCTGCCGAGGATCATCGGCATTGCAAAAACCGTCAGCGCTTTCAGGGGCGCATCGGTGATCAGATATTCATCCTTTGACATGATTCCATTCCTTCTGAAATTTATTGCTCTTCTGAGTCAAATCCAAGTATACCACACCCGTCAAAGAAAGAACACCCCAAAATGCCGGAATTGACAGGCAGACGTCCTGCTACTGCCAACTACAAAAAAATCCCCAGACCGAATGGTCTGGGGATGTGGTGGAGCATTGTCCACAGCAGCCGAACCTAAAACTTCTTCAACAATAATTGCAAAAGTTGAGGGAAAACGTGAGAGCAAGAACCGTCCCGTGGCCACAAATTTTCAATTCTTGAAAATTCTTGCCCCTTTGGGACAGCTTCTTGTTGGGGCGTGCCTGCCCCAAACCCTGCTTCATAATATCGATCATGACCGATCAACGACTGATTTATAGTAATTGCCAAAGTCTGCAAGTGCATTGACGATTGGTAACATTTCCGTTCCGAGATCGGTCAACCCATATTCTACTTTGGGAGGGTTCTCGTGATAATCATGGCGGTAGGCAAGCCCATCATCAATCATCTGTCTTAAGCTCTCGGTCAAAACTTTCTGCGAGATCCCGTCGATGCTTCTTTGCAACTCATTGAATCTCCATGGACGCTCTTTCAGATTGCGCAGAAGCAAGAGTTTCCATTTTCCGCCAATCAGGGATACTGCTGTTGCAACCGGACATTCCGGCAGTTCTTCTTTTGTACGCATATCAGTCACCTCTGTATATAGTATAGCACATTCATTTTTGAGTGTACAGTTACAAAAAGGTGCGTACTTGTTTTTGAATGTGCGAGCTTCTATACTTAGCGCAGGCAATGGAAGATTGCGAATCAAAATGGAGGTGCTTACAATGGCAAGCTACACAAAAATGACAGTTGGAAAAGAAAATCGGACGGAGCTTCATGAAAAGCTCGCCCTGACTGGTGCGGAGATCAGCCTGAATACGCTTCCTGCGGGAGCAAATGTTCCGTTTGTCCACTCCCACAAGGCAAATGAGGAAATCTACGGTGTTCTTTCCGGCAAAGGCAAGGTCGTTATCGATGGCGAAGAAATCAGCCTTGCAGCAGGCGACTGGCTGAAGATTTCTCCCGTGGCAAAACGTCAGTTCTTTGCTGCAAGCAATTCTGAGATCACTTATATTTGTATTCAGGTCAAGGAGAATTCTCTCGAAGGCTATACTGCAACGGATGCTGTGATCTACTGATAAAACATATCAAAACAAAAGGCAGGATACCACTACCATAGTGATACTCTGCCTTTGCTTATTTTTTCCTGTCACAACAAAAAATCCCCGGACCGAATGGTCTGGCGGCATCTTTCTTGGTAGACATTCCTACGCGTTGGGAACCGCGCACTAATCAAAGCCCGGCTAGGGCTTTGATTGCCTTCGCTGCGCTCGGCACGTGCTGTTCGAGTCCTGTACCGTCCTGCTTTGACGTGGGTTAGTGGATGACGCAACAAAAAAAGCCCCTGACCGAAGTCAGGGACTCTTGTTTTGGTGGAGCATTCTCCACAGCACTCGAACCTAAAACCTCTTCACGAGTGACCATTTTGGCATCGTCCGTGAAGTTGAAATTGAGTACGACCCGGTCATCAAAGACGTAGACCGAGTTGACAAAGGTATCAATGATCTGCCGCTGGTGTTCCGTGCTGCCCACGTCACCCTTGCGGAATTTCTCAAGCCAGAACCGAATCCATTCACGGGTCAGGACGGGCTTTTTCAGTTCTTCTTCCAGAATACTGGTGTTCAGAGCTTCCTTCTGGGCTTCCAGCTCGTCCAACCGCTGCTTGGTGGTCGGGGTCAGGATGCCCTGTTCAATGGCTTCCAGAAGGTTTGCCAACCGCTTCTCCGTATCCCGGAGCTGCTCTTTCAGGACAGGCAGCCGGGTGTTCTCCTGCTGCTGGGCTTCCATAATCAAATCTATCAGCCGTTCGATGATTTCATCGCTGAAAATCACCTTGATGGCAGTCTCCACCACGAACCGTTCCAACGGCTCTTTGCGGATGGCTTTCAGATCGCAGTGCGCCTTGCCGTGGCGTTTGGCTTTGCCACACTTGTAGTAATAGTAGGTGTTTCCCATGTGGCTTGTGCCGCTTTCGCCGCCCATGAGCGTACCGCACTTGCCGCAGAACAGCTTGGTGGTCAGCAGATAGCTCACATCCTCTTTTGCGGGCCGACCATGGGCAATCCTGTTCTGCTCAAAACGCTGCTGCACCCGGTCAAACAGGTCCTGGTCAACAATGGCCGGAATGCCGCCCGGCGTCACAATGTCCTTGTAGCGGTATTCGCCGATGTAGCGGCGGTTGCGGAAGATCTGGAAGAAGCTGTTCTTCACGAACGGCTTCCCGGTACGGGTACGCAGGCCGCGCTCGTTCAGGGATGCGGCAATCTTCTCAGCCGGTTCGCCGTTGGCGTACCGGCTGAAGATCTCCTGCACAATAGGAGCCGTTTCCGGGTCGATATGGTACAGCCTGTCCTCTTTGCCGATGGTGAAACCCAGCGGCACCACACCACCGTTGTACTTGCACTGGAGGGCGTTTTCGCGCTCACCGCGCGCCACTTTCAGGGCGAGTTCGGCGGAATAGTATTCCGCCATGCCGATCAGCATACTCTCCACCATAATGCCTTCAGGCCCCTGCGAGATGGGTTCCATGGCAGACACCAGATGGACACCGTTCTTTTCCAGCTGGTACTTGTAGTTCACGGCATCGAACCGATTCCGGGCAAAGCGGTCCAGCTTCCAGACCAGAACTACGTCGAAGATTTTCTTTCCGCTGTCCTTGATCATCCGCTGAAAGTCTGGGCGGTCATCCGTTTTGGCAGAGTAGGCACGGTCAATGTAGGTGCCGACCACGGTGATGCCGTTCTTCTCGGCGTAGTCCTTGCAGTCGCGCAGCTGTCCCTCAATGGACGCTTCACGCTGGCTGTCGGATGAATAGCGGGCGTAGATTACAGCGGTCATGACGGACACCTCTCATTCTACATCATTGAACGGTGGAGCGTTCTTTCAAAGCACTGTTTCGTATAATGTATATACCA
>ERZ1026870.516-NODE-516-length-21060-cov-10.977434_pt1 | contig 21060 bp, 33 predicted proteins | sample MGYA00380165_ERZ1026870 | MGnify/ENA primary metagenome ERZ1026870 (study PRJEB33269, sample SAMEA4719801) | human gut metagenome | biome: human-associated habitat; feature: organic feature; material: feces | place: Cameroon | collected 2013-10 ...
TCGGGGTGACAGGATTCGAACCTGCGACCCCCTGGTCCCAAACCAGGTGCTCTAGCCAAGCTGAGCCACACCCCGAAGCTGCGTTATCGGGGATTTCCGCAACGCAGATGTTATTATAACCCAGAGATTTTCTATCTGTCAAGAGAGAAGTTTGAAGCATCACTGGCGAAGATAAGCAATCGTAAAATGCACCTTTCCCTCTCTGTCAATCTCCATGATCGCATAGGAAGGCTGGCGTCCCTCCTGTCTCGGATAGGACAGACTTCCCGGGTTCACGGCAATGATGTCATCATCAATATCGATCACCGGCCGATGGGTATGTCCGTACAGCACAATATCAACGCCCCGGTCAATGGCCTCTTTTTTGATGGTCTCATTTCCCATGGATACATAATAATTGTGTCCGTGGGTCACCCATACTTTGTAGGATCCGATATCCAGTGTGATCTCTCTGGGGAGATCCGAGAAAAAGTCATTGTTGCCCAGGACGATATAAACCGGGCATTCTGCCGCAGAAGAAAGTGCATACTCACTGCCCTCCGCATCTCCGCAGTGGATCACCATGTCCGGGTGGTGCATCTCCAGTACTTTGAAGTAATTCTCATTCTTTTTATGGGTATCACTTACGATCAGTATCTTCATATTTCTTCAGTTCCTCTTTCATCAGCTCCAATGCCTTACCTCTGTGACTGACCTGGTTCTTCTCTTCTTCTGTCAACTCCGCCGTAGTCTTGCCGAATTCCGGTACGTAAAAAATAGGATCGTAACCGAATCCGTTGGTCCCCTTCTCTTCATATCCGATCCGCCCTTCGATGGTAGCTCTTGTGGTAAGTTCTCTGCCGTCCGGGAGCACTGCTGCAATGGCACAGACGAATCTGGCAGTACGCTTTTCCTCCGGCACTCCTTCCAGTCTCTGGATCAGATTTGCATTTTTTATGGAATACGGCGTATCCTCTCCCAGATATCTGGCAGAATAGATTCCAGGTTCCTTATTCAGGGCATCGATCTCCAGTCCGGAGTCATCCGCCATCACGATATCTTTCGTAAAAGCAGCCACCGCACGGGCCTTGATCAGTGCATTCTCTTCGTAGGTCTTACCGTTTTCTTCAATATCTGCTTTAATGCCCGCATCTTTCATGGATACGACTTCCAGACCGGTATCCTCCATGATCATGCGGATTTCTTTGATTTTTCCGGCATTGCCGGTCGCGAATACGATTCTTCCCTGCATATTAACTCCTTGCCGCATTTGTGTTCTTATATAGTCATCATTGCGTATTAGTATAAACCTCGGAAATAGCTTCTGCAATACCTTCCGCCAGCTTTTTTTGATAGCTTTCCTGTTCCAGCAGCTGTCTCTCGCTGCTGTTGGTCACATATCCGAGAGAAATTCTGGCTGCCGGGATCTTAAGCTGCCACAGAATGTCATCTTCCTCCGCCGGGAACAATCCAATGGCCCGGTTGCTGGAAGCCACCGTCACTTGTCTGGTCACGCAGTCGGCCCATTGTACATTTCCGAAATCCGGCAGATAATACTCATCATTGTATTCTGCCCGGATGCCGTAGGTACTCTCCTGTGCATCATCTGCTGACAGTCCGATCTCCAGGTACAGATCTGCATCCACCCAGTCAGCGAAGCTACGCCTTACTTCCTGTGCGACCTCTGTATCTTCTGTACGGGTAAGATATATTTTTACCATGCTTCCTTCCAACAGCTGTGCCGTCTGTCTTGCCACCTCCAGAGCGATGTTCTTCTCCTCACATCCGGAATCGGCAACGCCTCTGTCCCTTCCGCCTCCCACGGGATCCAGCACTACGATCCGGTCGTAAGATTCTCTGGGATTGACAAAATCGATCTTCAGAGTTCCCTCTTCCAGAGTACTGTGATACTCCAGGATCTCCTTCATGGACAATCTGAGCAATACGCCCTCGTTCTGTGCTTCACAGATGCCGTTTCCCACCAGGCTGAAATCTCCGGTAAGCTGATGTTCCCGGTAAAAAGATTTTCTGCCGTTCTGCACATAGATCCAGAGTTCCCTTTCCATGTAATGATTTTCCACCACTACATTTTCCGCTTTCGTACCGGTTTCCAATGGTATACAGATCTCCCGTTCTGCCTTCCTGTCTTCCGCCATGGCCAGCTGCATTTCATGGGACCGTTCCGCCTGATTCTCTGTGACCAGACCGCCCTGTTCCTGACTTAACGCAGAGATCACCACCGTCTTATGCGCTGCCGTCCAGAGCATGATGCCCATAGACATACTTCCCAGCAGGAGCCAGAGGATCAATGTAATGCGTCTATTCTGTTGTTGATCCCTGATCTGCAGTAAATTTTTCATTTCTTCTAAACGTCTCTTCTCTTCGGAGGCTTCGGTCCCAGAAACTGATAATAATAAGTCTTCATCATTCCGTTGTAGATCTTGCGGTTCTTGTCCGCCTTCCTGCCGATATCCTTCTCTGCCTGCTCATAGGCAGTGATCAGATACATACTCCAGGAATCCAGTTCCCGGAATCGTTCTCCGATGGTACGGTACAACTGCGGCATCTGACTCTTATCCTGCAAACGCTCTCCATAGGGAGGATTGGTGATAATAAAGCCGTATTTCTTCGGGTGATGAAGCTCTTCCACACCACGACGTTGGAAATGGATCAGCTTGTCCACACCCGCCATCCGTGCATTTTCTCTGGCGATCTTCACCATATCCTCGTCAATATCATAGCCCTGAATATCTGTCTCCACCGACAGATCGATCATCTCTTCCGCTTCGTCCATGGCATCATACCACACCTTTTTCCCTATGATATGGGGCCATTCTTCCGCCGTAAAACTGCGGTTCCTGCCGGGTGCCATATTGGCTGCCATCATGGCTGCCTCAATAGGGAAGGTGCCGCTTCCGCAGAAGGGATCCACCAGGATCCTGCCCGCATTCCAGGGAGTCAGTTCGATCAGTGCAGCAGCCAGATTCTCCGCAATGGGGGCTTTTGCCGTCAGCTTACGATATCCTCTCTTATGTAAGGACTCTCCGGTGCTGTCCAGTCCCACGGTCACTTCATCCTTCATCAGGAATACCCGGACAGGGAAATTTTCTCCATCTTCAGGGAACCAGCTGATCTCATACTGGGCCTTCAGCCGCTCCACCATTGCTTTTTTCATAATGGACTGAATATCCGAGGGGCTGAACAATTTGGACTTTACACTAGCTGCCTTGGCCACCCAGAATTTGCCGTCCTTCGGAATGTATTCTTCCCAGGGAAGATTTTTCGTGCCCTGAAACAATTCTTCAAAAGTCTCCGCATGAAAACTTCCGATTTTGATAAGGATTCTTTCTGCCGTCCGCAGAAAAATATTTGCTCTGCACAAAGCCTCCTCATCTCCGAAAAAGGTGACACGACCATCCGCCACTTCTGTAATATCATATCCCAGATCTGTGATCTCTCTTTTTAATACTGATTCCATACCGAAATGGCAGGGAGCAATCAATTCAAAACGTCTCATTCGTTCCTCCGGATCTTAGTCATCAATTATTGCACATATAAAGTTATTATATATGGATTCTGAAAATATGTAAATAGGGCTGCCTTGCGGCAGCCCCTGAAAAATTATGCACCCGATTAGCAGCTCTTGTTCTGCTCCCTGTTGTTGCTCTTATTCTTATTCTGATTCTGGCTGTTCTGCTTATTCTGGGAGTTCTTACTGTTCTCGCTCTCGTCATAAGAGTTGTTATACTTGTTCTGATTGTTCTGATTGTTCTGTTCATAATTGTTAGACATATTTGTGACCTCCTGATAGGAAATATCTTTTTAGTTACAGGAGTAGTATGTCTATTTCGCACAAAAATATGCCCAAAAAATATGGTACTTTAGGCCTAAATTTCTTCTTGCATTTTTATATCATTAGTACTATAATCATAATTGTAAATAGAAACCCCTTCATGATTCTATTTGCACCCTTATGTATTATTTATTTATACTCCCCTCATGAGAGCCACCAGCTTCCCCCTGGTGGCTCTTTACGTTGGAACTATTCAGAGTCAATAAATATAATCGGAGCAACCGTCAGATGCTCGCATCTGTAAGGTACTCCGATTATATTTATTTGACGAAGTAACCTCAATGAGCAAAAAGTAAGCCTCGCAGAGGCATTTTGCGAATTGAGGGACTATGAATAGCTGATTTATATAGTTGCTAGTTAAGCCAGTCCCGAAATAATTTCACCAGGAACAATACTACCACAATCGGAATCAGTACCGGTGCCAGAAAAGACAATACGGAAAATACCGCACCGAAGATCAATACTACCACCAGAATCCCAAGGATCAGCCACACCCAGCCCGGAAGCTTCGCCAGAACATTTCCCACCTTACTCTGGTGTGTTCCGTAGCCATCCTCTTCCTCTGTATAACTACGATGGACATTCTGTCCGGCAGCCTCCCGATACTCTCCGTTGCCGTAGACCGTGTTCCGGTATCCGGAACGGTTGTCTCCACCGTTGGTCTGAATGATTGTGCGGGCGATCAGTCTGGGATCTCCCAGGCTCTCTAAGACTTCCTCTTCTGTCCTGCCCTTGCGGATCTCTGTATTTATATAATCCTGGTAATAATTTACATTATCCATGACCAGACCGGGAGAAACACGCCCATTCAGCGCCATCCGCAGTCGGTCCACAAATTCCTGTTTGTTCATACTTTCACGACTTCCTCCATTTACATCATCATTTTAGCATGACATAAGTACCACGTAAATATACGGATCGGGAAGTATTTCTAAAACTTTTCTAAAATGCAAAACTATGAGAAACACGCTTTGCGAGTTTCTCAAGTTATCGCGGCAGTCGCCAAGGTCTCGTGCAAGCACGGACTTTGGCTCGTTGCTCGCGTAAATAAAAACCCCGGAGACATCATCTCCGGGGCCTTAGATGTACGTGACAGGATTCGAACCCACGACCTTCTGGTCCGTAGCTATCTAGGTCGATATAATATAAGGAAGTGACCGTATGGCATCTTATTTGTTCATTTCGTCCCATTGTGCATTAATGAAGTCTTTATATCTGGGATCCTCGTTTAGCTTGATTGGTGTTTCATCGATTACTGGATCTTTTGATATTACTGGTTTGATAGGTTTTTCTTTCTTCTTTGGTTTTGGATGTCTATATTCATGTACCTTGCTTGTAAGTATCACGATCAAGATTATGAATATTACCATTGTATAGCCGAAAATTGCTTCACTCATTCTGATTTCCCCTTTCTTTTGTGAATTCCTCTATTCTTCCTATAAATTTTATCTGATCCCGGTCAGATAATTTTCGGAACTGCTCCAGGAGCTCTTGCTCGTTTTCTGTCAATAGTTTTTCTGTTGGGTATCCAAAAAGCTCATTAGGTGTTACTTCGATATATTGCATTATTTTGATTATTTTATCCAGGGCCGGCTGGGTTCCTTTTTTCCAGCTTGTAAAGGTCGTTTGTTTTACAATTCCTGCCTTTTCAAGCTGATATGCTGATATATTCTTTTTCTCCATGATCCGCGTAAGATTATCTATTAATCCCATATTGCCCTCTCCTACTGCAAAATATTGTAGTTTGTCTATTGACTACTTCAATTTTTCGTAGTATATTCAGTTTGTAAACATAAATCGACGCTTTCGCAATTATTTTTTTTAACTTTTATTATAACATCATTTTTTCTAAAATGCATCAAAATTGCGTGCGTCTCTCATTTTACGGAGGTAAAAGTATGGACTTAATGAAAAAAGAGGTAATTGTCCTCAATGCAACTCAGTACCAGATGACTGATACTGAAACCGGTGAGATCAATGAAGGTACATCCGTTAGGTATCTGATGACGAACAATCTCGCTCCCTGTGCTGAAGAACAGCAAAAGGGGTACAAGCTGATAAAGGCCCGCGTTGGCTTTAATAATTTTAATGATTTCCCTGAGGTTCCCGGAATCTATGAAGCTGATCTGGATGTCCGGATCAATAAGGACGGAGTGGCCATGGTTGTTGCCAACAGTTTCACTTTCAAGAAATCATTAACTGGTAAATAAATCGGAGGTACATTATGGCTGCTGTAGTTGTATTTTTTATGTTGGTTTTCAGTTTCTGCGTATCGGTTACCGTTGTCGTTGATCGCATTAAGGCAAAGCGTGACCGGTAACATTCCCCTTTTTATGCCGGGTGCAGCCCTACCTGCATCCGGTATCCCTTTATAGGAGGTGCGTTATGTACTTGATTTCTTTGCTTAAAGTTCTGTATGCGAATGGGATTACCATTCGTGAAGGTATTGATTATGACAGCACCGGTGAGGTGACTGATGTGATATTTGTTGGTGAGCAGGCTGACGTGCCTGAAGAACTTATGTATTCTATCGTTCGTTCTATCCTGCCCGGTGGTGGCTGTGTAGAAATTGTAATTACCAGGTGATGCTATGGTAGTTTATTTTGATCCTAAAGTGTGTAAGTATTGCCTGATGCAGAATGAGCGGTATCCGCTTAACTGTTGTCGTAACTTTTCTAATAGGCGTGATGATATCTTTGCTGCGTGTGAGCAGCTGATGCCGGAGGGAGATGTGATCTATGGAGATTTTGAAGAAACTCAAAAAGAGAATCTGTCCGTTTGTGCTGGCGATAGTGATATTTGTAACTAGCGTTGTCTCCGGCCCTATGTCTCTGACTGCCCAGGCTGCTTCATTCTCCGTTACTGCGGATACTACTGTTGAATTTGTGATGATGCTCTATAACATCTTTGAGACTATCTCTATTGCATCCGGTATTAAGGACGGACTTGATGATTACGAATCCGGTATGTCTCTGTTTGAAGCATTTATTAATTTTTTAGACAGTCTGACTTATGATCCCTTTGAAGCATTTGATATTGTAGGCCCTGATGGTCAGACATTGACCCGTGATGATGTAGACGCTTTATTGGAAGCTGCCATGAGTAATGGTAAGTTGAAGGTGAAACCGGATGAAAAGTCATTTGCCAAGTACCGTATCATTGACGGTGCAAGCAGCCCCAGTCAGTCTCCTGATCCCAGTTCTTCTCCCGATCCGGATGATAAGTATGTTAATCCATTCACTGATCTCCAGGGGATGTTTGTTGGTGCGAACCTGATTGCTGCCAGTGCGGATTTTTTGAGTAGTGTGCAGAATAATGCAGTGCCGGAGGTGGAGCCTGCGAAGTATTATGATGGTCTTTTATCTTCTGATTTCAATTATTATTGTAATGTTATTTTTGATAATACTGGTTCTTGGCCTAGTCGTTGTGCTAACTATTATACATATACTGGTTCTACTAAAGAACTTTGTTATGTTTATGATCTATCTGATACTCGAACTATAGTTTCCGGTTGCACTGGTTTATCATGTGATCAAGTTAAAGTTTATCTTTTGTATGTTACTTCAGATGATTCCGTTGATAATAAAGTAGAATATTTTTATATTGATGGTCATTTCGATCAGTATGATGGTTCAAAATTATATCGTGTTAATAAGGTGAATCATCAATCAACATCTTGCTATAGTGTTTTCTATCCTGGTTTAATAGGTAGTTATATTAATGTTGATTCCTTGGACACCGATATGAAAATATTTAATTCTTTGGAATCATTTCGATCTTATTGTAAGAGTGGTGATGTTACTGGTCAGTTGAACAGTGTTCCCTATGACTATCATTCTATGACTGCAGCTGCACCAGATACTCTGGAGAATTTATCCGGTACGAAGCTGGATCCTGCAAAGGTTCCCGCTATGAACAATGCCATGAAGGAAGCTGCGAATGGCGTAGAAGCTACCGGGACGGACAAGGAAGCGAATAATGCTGAGATGATCGCTGCTGTGAAGGCTGCCGTTGCGGAAGCATTGGCAGAAGTACAGCCGGATCCTGCTCCGGAGCCTACGGCTGCTCCTGATCCAGAACCGTCTACTGCTCCGGATCCCGGAACGGATACAGACTACACCGGTATCCTTGGTCTGATCCTCGCAGCGATTAAGGCTATCGCTTCCGGTGTATGGGATTTCTTCTCGAATCCTATGGGTATTATTACAAACGGTATCACTAGCATTTTGGAGTTGTTCCCCCAAGTGAATACTCTGATCCAGGCTCTCCCGGCTGCTGTGTTCGGATTTTTTCAGGATCCGCTTGGTGCTATTACATCCGGTATTTCGAATCTCTATAACGGAGTGCTCCGGATCATAGAGATATTTCCAGAACAGGTGCAGCTGGTACTTGGTAATATTGCCAGCTTACCAGATGCTCTGCTACAGGTGTTTGCGGATCCTCTGGGTGCGATCCAGTCTTTACTGGGTCTGCTCCCTTCTTGGGCGAACCTACAGGCTTATCTGGACAAGATCCTACAGGCTCTGCTTGATCCGGTGTCCGTTGTGCTGCCTTCCGATCCCGGCGGCACAGATCCCGGCGGTGACGGGTCTGATGGTGGTGGTTCAAAGTTTAATCTGTCTTCGCTGTTTAATGGACTGATCTATCTGATCCTTATCCTGATATTGCTGCTTAAGATATTTATTCACTGTCTGCAGTTCATCATTAACATTTTTAAGATTGAGCCTACTCAGGGATTCCTGCCGGATGATATGGTAACCGGTCTGAATTTTCTTAAGCAGTTGCAAATTGAGGGCATCGGTCTTTCTGTTTATGACTTTATGATGGGCCTTGTGTATATTCTTATGTTCTTCGGTGTGGTGAAGCTGCTCCGTGGCTATGTTTATAAGATACGTATTCCTTCAGGAGGTAAGTGATGGATCCTAATGATTTATTAATCGGCTCTACGCTGGATATCCCCGGCAAGATAGTCGGTTTCTTTCAGACTATCCTGGACATGATCACCTCGGTGCTCTCTGCCCTACAGACTTTATATACCACGTTGCAGGACTTCGACAATATGATCATTAACATGACTGATACCAATGGTTCCAGCCAGTTCTCCGGTATGCCGGTAGTAGAAGCTATCGGCACATTCCGGTATCTTGTCGGTGATGTTGCCTTTTATATGATCTATCTTACTGTCCTGTTTGGTTGCCTGTGGACGATCTACGTACTTGTCTCCAAACTGTATGAGGCTATAGATGCCCTGATCTCTCAGGTCACTGGATATAGTGTCAAGGAGAATCTGTCTTCTCTTCTGACCAAACTGATTAAATAACTTTGTATATAAATTGGCCATTTATATAGATTTTGTAACTGTAAACTTTGCAAATTAAAAGGAGGTATGTGGTATGCCGTTTTTAACTAACGCTATTATGGCGGCGGAATCTGCCGGTGCTGCTACTTTGCAGCTGAATTTCGACCCCTCTCAGATGTTTAACTATACCAACGTCATCACAGGCTCTATGATGCCGTTAGTTTACATCTCTGCCGGCTTTAGCCTTGGCTTCACCATCATCTACGCGCTGAAGAATGCATTCTCCGGCGGTGTCCGTCTGTAACGGAGGTGTAGATGTGGAGGAAAAGATATCATCGCAGGAGCTCCAGAAGAATCTTCCGGAGACTGGTGAGGTATCTAATCCGGATTCTGTTTCTGAATCTGTTGTGACCACTGTGTCCGGGAATGATGCAATACTCGTTCCCGGAGCTGCGGTGGCGGCTTATTCTAATGAACTTTTTCCGGTATATGATACCTATGAGGAATTTATGGAGTCCCCTGTTTATGTTACCCGTTATGAAAATGAGTTATTGAGTCGTCTGGACTTTATCCAGTATGCGCTGGCTATCATAGTAGCTCTTCTTTTTTTACTCATTTTTAAGAAAAAATAGGTCGATTTGAGGTGTTTACTATGGAATTACTTATGTGGTCTGCTTACTTCTTTGCTGCCGTGTTTGTTGTGAATGTCGCACTGGAAGCTATCAGCGCTGCCAGTGATCTCTGTAAGCTGCGCATTGTCAGCAAGACCCGTTAGGAGGTGCATAGTTTTGTATGCTGTGGAATTGGAAGTATTTAATTATGCTGCTGTGTTTGGCGTGTGCCTTGGCATTTACATTATCGTTAATGTGGATGTACTGGTTCGGTCCGCTCTGACTTTCGTGAAAGGATGGCGAAGCTGATGATCTATATGATTACTGACTCCGGGGTTCGATCTGCAAAGAACTTCCATGAGTTCAACAACAAATATCATGTCCTACTGGAGGAAGCGGAGTGTACTCCCCTTGGTCCCGATCTGGTGGTAACTGCCACCAATCAGGATCTTGAGTTCCTTCAGGATAAGGCCAGGATGAGCAATATTATGTTCGGCAACTTCTTCCGGAAAGATAATTCTGTGAAGATCTTTGCGATCATAAATATCATCCTGTCGGTGTTAATTATATTTACAAAGTAAATGTATCTCACGCGGAGCTGATCACGCTCCGGATCCGGATTGTGCCGGCGTTGATTTTGAGATACAAGAAAGGAGTTCGTTATGGCTGGTATTGACTTTCAGGCGATTCTGGACGGTATGTCCGCCGGGAATACGAGCAATGATCCCATACGGTCTATTTATGAGATCCTGCCTATATACGATAACGTTCAACAGCATCTACTCTTCCAGGCTTTTTATTTTATTGAGAAGTATGATCTTGCTGATATGAGGTCTATGTTTGAATCTTTCGATAAGGTCATGGCTCATAATAAGAACCTTGGTCTGCTCTCTTCCAAAGTGCTCCAGAACCTGCTGAGTGCATATACCCAGAACGAGTACTTGCGCGGTATCAAAGTATCGACCCTCAACAACGTGACGGATGTGCAGCAGGAATAGCGGGCTTTACCGGCAAATATGCCCTTGATCTGCGCGTGTTTTATCGGGACAGGGGCGCTTTTCCCCTTTCCCGATACGCGAAGATGTTAATGCCCTTCTGGGAACCTGTGTAGCCAATATTGCAGATATAGTCGGTGACTGCCGCCCTGTGTCTCACCCATCCCTCTTCGTTGGTAATGCCCTTGCCCTTAAAAAACTAGGTCATTCGCGCTTTTGTGGCAAGGGTGAAGCCTCGAAGAGGTTCAGCCCGACTGTGTGTATTGTGTCTTAAGCAGTATCCCACACAAATATTCGTATTCATGGAGGTAGAGAATGTATAACGTATATGAAGTCTATACATGGGATGACGTGGACTATAGGAAAGTGGCATCCTTCGAAAAAGAATCAGATGCTTTTACACATTGCGATTTACTCAATAAAGAGCATAGAGAAAAAGCAAAGGAACCTGATCCTATATGTTATCGCGTTTTATCCGATGCTCAGTATTATTCGTTAATGCACGAAACACATGATCCTCTCCCCTTGAGGGGACGGGGGTGACTCCCCATCCATACCGCTGTTAATTTTTCACCGGTTGGAATAAAAATTAAACACGAAAGGGTTTGGGGAACAGTCTGTTCCCCAACATGGTGGCCTGCCTATGCCCGGTGCTATTGTCGGTATCTATGGTGTGCAGCGTAGCGGTAAGACCCTGATTGCTTATAAGCTTGTAAAAGGTTTACAACAGGCCTGTAAGCAACAGGGAATCTATTTACCGGTGTACACGAATTTATATTCTCCCCGGGATCCTGATTTCCGGTTTGTGAATTCCATGGATGAGCTGCCGTTGGATCTCTCGCCGAAGGTCGTACTGATCGACGAGATCTACAACGGTTGTGATGCTCAGGACTACCGGAAGCTTAAGGATATCAGTATTTTTATCAATACGCTGGGAAAGCAGAACTGTCTGTTCGTCTTTACCAGCATTGATGCGCAGATGGTCTACAACCGGATCCGTAACCAGATGAATGTGGTGATCCTGGTCAAGAGTTCCTCTACGCATATCCATTATCGTTTTTTCTATCTCAACACCGGGAAATATACGGATTTTGTGGTAGAGAAAAACGCTGCATTATTTGAGGATGTCTATTACGATACCAACTTCATCCCGCTGGACTTCGACTGGGAGATGAAGTCGTGGCGGGAGAAGTTGGAGAAGTTCTATGAAGACAACTACAATATGCAGATCAATCTATGAAAAATTAAATATCGAGGTTTGGCTGGATGCGCGTGACCTCGTGTCACGCGCAACAGGCGAACCGAATTTTGCCGGTTGTGTTGCCGGAACGGGCCGCCGCAGGCGGTCCCGTTCCCTTTACTTGACAATAGCAACACAATTAGGGTAGTTTTGTAAAATTGAGGTAGTTTGTATGCCATATAACGTACGTCTTAAAAAGTATAAAAATGGTACTTTTCAGTTGACGTATTATCATCGGGCTATCAGGACCAAAGATGATTATTGGCGACCATATAACCTTCCCGATCTCCATACCACTGACTATGATGAGGACGAAGAGGAATTTGATATTGATAAATGGATTGAATTAAAACAATCCTCATCCTTTGATATGTCATATGATCCTCTGCAGGTTACAGAAATAGGGTCAGAGGTGGATGATGAGGTTGATGAAGCCATTGATCTGGAAGAGGAATACATTTCACCGGAAGAAGCTGCCAACCGTAGAGAGCGATCATTGATATCGTCATTGAACCGATCAAAGCGTATGATCTATGACTATGGCAGGGCAAATAAGTGGGAATGGTTTTTTACTCTTACTTTTGATCCTGTGGATCATTTCGATGAATTCAACTTTTCGGAATCGAAAAAGAAAGTATCGAACTGGTTTCACAACATCAAGAAAAAATGCCCGAAGTTAAAGGCACTGATTGTACCAGAACAACATAAGTCCGGCGCCTGGCATTTTCACGCGCTGGTCTCGAATGTTGATGAATTGACTTTTGAAAAGGCAGTGAATAACCAAAAGTTTCGTAAGGATAAGAATGGTGAAGTGATGCTCAATAAAAAAGGAGAGCCTGTCCCTAATAAATATTTTGGCGAATACTTAAGGACAAGCTATCCAGACGGTGAGTACATATATAACATCAAAGAATACCGAAACGGATATACTACTGCAACTAAAATAACTGATACATACAAAGCTGTTTCATATATCGTCAAGTACATTACAAAGGATTTATGTGAATGCACTTTTGGTAAGCAGCGTTACCTTGTTACTAAAAACCTTGATCTACCTGAGAGAACTCTTGGTTTCTGTGAACCTAAAAACCTGATGGATGCTCTTCAATTTGTAGAATACAAGTTCGGTGTGCATTTGTCAATAGATTGCATAAAAACCTATAAGGTAGATGTTCCCAACTATTCAAACCGGGTATCTGTGTTTGAGTTTAATGTGTAAATGTATCTCGGAAGATCTTCCGGGTTCGGAAAAGCTGCAGCGGATTTGAGATACATTCATCGGAGGTGTCTAATGGAATTATTACAATTATTGGATTTATTGTTTTTGGGCATTTTTATATTGTTGCCCTTGTTCATTTTTTCCTGGATAAATGATTTGTTTCATATTTGCAGAAAGATAGGTATGTTAAATTTTACTGTTCTTTATTCTTTTCTTATGATTTTGGTTTTTGGTATTGGTTTTATTTTGGAGGTGCATGGTGTATGGGAATCTGTATCTGTATATGTGTTACAGCTATTATCATAAGTTTGATAATTGCCGGTTGTTATTATTTGGAGAATCGTTCCATGCAGGATCAGGAAGCTGCTATGGATCTCTGGTCACAGCTCCGGGATCTTCGTGCTAAGTGTAGTAGCTTGGAACAGCAAATAAAAGAACTGAAAGAGAGGTGCGATAATGAATCTATATTATCTTAACCAGGAAGTGAACAGACTCCGTATGTCTGCTAAAGAAAATATTTATTCCAGGTGGAGGTTAGGAGAGTTGTTAGCAAAAGCTGATTCGGATGGTCTACATATTCACCAGGATAAATCTACTGGTCACATTACTATTACCGGAGGAAATAAGAATGGTACTTACTGAAGCTCGTGATCTGTTTCTGAATGATCGTGAAACTTATTGCTCTGATAAGACTGTTAAGAATTATCGCAACAATCTTGGTTACTTTTTTAATTTTGTTTCTGATCGTTTTCAGAAGGAACCTGATCAGATCACCCTTGAGGAAGTTGAAAAGCTGGATATTAATCAGTATTCAATTTATTTGAAAAATAAGATCCGTAATGATAATAACCCTAACTTTAAAGCAAAGGAGCCCAGGAAGATCTCTGCCAGGACCCGAAAAGACTACCTGAAAGATATGAAGTGCTTTTGGTTATTCTGTATTGAAAATGGTTATTGTCAGGCGAACCCTTCTGAGCATTTGAAGCTTCCCAGAGCTTATGCCCGGATGGTCGAGCCGTTAACTGTTGATGAGGTGAATATAATTGATTCCTGTTATAGCATTAACAGTACTTTTGGATGCCGGAACCTTGCTATGATCCATTGCTTACTGGATGCCGGTATGCGCCCGGGAGAAGTCGTCCGTCTGAAGATCCAGGACTTACATTTTTCTGAAAGTTATTTTGTGATCCATTTTTCAAAAGGTGGAAAAAGCAGAATTGTTCCTATGGGCCGTACTGTAAAGAAGTATCTGCAGTATTGGTTAGAAAAGCGTCCTGATTGTAGTCATGAATATGTATTCTGTGTTGAGAATGGTGATCCACTTACCGGCAATGCTTTGAAGTGTGTGATTGATCGTTTGAAAATATCTTCCGAAATTACCAGGTTGTTTCCCTATCTGCTCCGGCACACATTCGGTACTAGCTTTTGCCTTGGCGGTGGCAATCTGGAGATCCTGCGGTTGTATATGGGTCATAGCTCTATAGAGACTACTCAGGGATATTTACATTTGGCTGATAACCTGCGGTTTTGTAACAATATTTATCATTTGGATCCTATATTCTTTGTGAAAGCATATTGATGGAGGTGTGCTATGGAAAAAGTAGAAATTAATGAGCAATGGAAGCTTGATGGTGATTGTACTATATGTCGTAGAAGATCTTATTGCTCAAAGGTTTGTTCTCGTAATCGTAAAAAAAAGTTTGTCCGAACTTAATAACCTTTTTGCAGAATTAATGGTACAACGTTTGTTTGGAGGTGAATTTACTCATGATGAAGATAGTTCCTTGTAGTGGAGAAGGTGCTAGTGCTTGTAAAAGATGTACTGATAACGGTAAGTGGAATATTACTTGGGCTTGTTTTTTATATAAAATTGAAGGCTATGAAGGCTGCTATTGCGCTGATTGCGTAAATGCTATTACAGGTCAGGAGGTATATCATGCTATATAATCCACGGAATTATCAGAAGAGTATTAACAAATCTATCCGGTTATCCCAACCTGTATATGACTACATCATGCAGGCCCCCGGCGATGGCTTTAACCAAAAGTTTGAGAACATCATCATTGATGCTAAAGAGTCCGAGGCCAGAAGACAGGAAACTCTTAAAATGTTGGATGATCGGATCGAAGATCTACAAGCCGACTATAATAGCTGTTATGATCAGCTCCGTAAGCTGGAACCTATGGTTCAGGCTGCATTGCATATCAATACTCTGATTAAAGAGTTTGATAGTTCTGTTGGTAAGATTTTGGAGGATGCACGGAAACGTGTATCTCAATAGTTACGCCGGCGTTGAAAACTCTGCAGTGAAAATGAGATACAATACGTATTGTATCTCATTAAACCTTCCTGATCCTGGAAAACTGCAGTTGAAATGAGATACAGTATTAGGAGGTAATTATTAATGATTAATGTTAAGGAATTCTTGGAATTATCACATTTGAGCTTTGATCAATATATTGCTATTTTTGAGGTAAAGGGTGCTGATTTATTTTGTGATGAATATACTTTTTTGAGTGTTAGCATTGAAGATGCTTTTCGTAAGTATGGTAGTAAACAAGTGCTTTCATTTCAATTTCTTACTTTGGGTAAATTGGCGTTATATATTCCTTCGTCTGATAATGTATCTCATTAGTTCTCCAGCTGCGTTCTGATCCCAGGAGCACCGGTGTTCATTTTGAGATACAAGAATAATTTCGCATGAAAAGTAAAAAACCCCGGAGACATCATCTCCGGGGCTTACGATGTACGTGACAGGATTCGAACCCACGACCTTCTGGTCCGTAGCCAGACGCTCTATCCAGCTGAGCTACACGTACATTTCATTTACAGGTTTTCGCCTGCAACAGTATGTATTGTAACTGCTGCGGGCGAAAATGTCAATAGAATTTTTCAATTTTTTCAAACAATTTTATCTTCTGCCTGCTTTTCCGTAGCCTGTACGACTTTTACGTCGTATTTTTCCAGGATGGCCTGCTTGAATTCTTCGTAATTGTCTTCATCATCATAGCAGGCATATTCGATCTCCAGCGGTTCCTCCGTCTTCATCAGGAGCATTCCCAAAAGTGACTTTGCATCCATTGCCATCTTCTGAATACGGATGTCGATTGCATCGTCGAATTCGTTGCAGGTATCTACAAAATGTTTGATATCATCCTCCGAGTGGAAGGTAATATATAACTTTTCTTTCATCCTCTGTTCTCCCATCTGTCCGCTTGTGGACACCCCATACATTTATCACTATTCAGAGCCAAAAGTAAAGTCTCAAAGAGACGATTTTGCGAATGAGACTCTGAATAGTAGCTGTCTTCTGCCTAGCGTGCTGCCAGCGCCTGTGCGATATCTTCACGCATATCCAGTACTGCCGCGCGGGAAGCATCTGCATAATTCTGCTCGCCAAACTGTGCGTATTTCTCCTGCTGGTATGCAGCAATGATGCCACGGGAAGAGTTGATAATGGCACCCAGTCCGTCCTCATTGAAAAAATGTACCAGATCTGCGCCTTTACCGCCCTGTGCACCGTAACCGGGCACCAGAATAAATGCCTTGGGCATTACCTTACGCAGTACCTTTCCCTGCTCAGGATAGGTTGCTCCTACGACAGCTCCTACATAGCTGTAGGAATCACCCATACAGTCAGCTCCCCAGGCTGCTACCTTTTCTCCTACCAGCTCATACAGAGGTCTGCCGTTCACCAGCTGATCCTGGAACTCGCCGCTGCTGGGATTGGAAGTCTTCACCAGTACGAAAATACCTTTTTTCTCTTCCCTACAGATCTTCACAAAAGGATTTACACCGTCGGATCCCAGATAAGGGTTCACGGTTACAAAATCTTCATCAAAACCGTAATAGCTCTTGCTGCCTACCTGTACTTTGCCCAGATGTCCTACCGCGTATGCTTCGGAAGTGGATCCGATATCGCCGCGCTTGATATCGCCGATGACGATCAGGCCTTTTTCCTTACAATAATCCACAGTCTTCTTAAATGCCACCATGCCGGGAATACCGAACTGCTCATACATTGCCACCTGAGGCTTCACAGCGGGTACTAAATCATAAATAGCATCCACAATCCCCTTATTGTACTGCCAGATGGCCTCTGCAGCACCTTCCAGTGTCTCACCGTATTCAGTGAATGCTGCTTTCTTAATATATTCCGGCACGAATTTCATCATAGGATCCAGTCCTACCACGATCGGTGCGTTGGTTTCTTTGATTCGAGTGATCAGTTTGTTGATCATATTTCCTCCGTTCTGCAATAGATCTGCCTTTGAATTTATATTATTACACAGCAAAGGCACCGCCTTCGGGCGATGCCTCCTGACCTGTTTCTATTCTACCCCAACTAATGTCAGTTGGTCAACGTACTTCTTGATATTTGAAGCATTTACATACTTTTTATGGCTGTCACCGTTTACCACCACCAGAGTCGGTGCCTGCATTACACCGTAACGTCTTGCCAGCTCCATATTCTCCTCCGCATCGATGGTCACGTAGGGTACATTTTTCAGATATTCCTTCACCAGCTTACAGTTGGGACAGGTCTTGGTGGTGAACAGATACTTGATGTTCTGCGGCTGCTCCACTTTTACATCCACCTCTTCTGCAAAATTGGACAAGGTCACCACGCTTCTGGTGGGACGCTTCAGGGAAGAATGTGCAATATCATACTCTGTTCTGTTGGCGTATTCCTGTAGCTTACCATCATTCCAGTTCTGTACCGGACGATAGTAACCGGTGATACGGCTGTAGACCTCGGTCTTCGCCCCACAGTGAGGACATACCTTCACTTCGCCCGCCAGATAACCATGCTCCTTACAGATGGAATAAGTCGGAGACAGGGTGTAATAGGGCAGCTTGTAATTGGAAGCTATGGTGCGTACCAGAGAAGCCGCTGCCTTCCAGTCGGGAAGCTTTTCTCCCAGGAATGCATGGAACACTGTGCCGGAGGTATACAGGGTCTGCAATTCATCCTGAATATCCAGTGCATCGAAAATATCCACGGTATAGTCCACCGGCAGATGGGAGGAATTCGTATAATAAGGGGTATCTCCGGGCTTTCCGGCCGTCTTGATGCCGGGCCAGCGCTTTCTGTCGTGCTTTGCCAGACGGTACGTGGTACTCTCCGCAGGGGTCGCCTCCAGATTGTAGAGGTCTCCGTACTGCTCCTGATAATCCGACAGACGCTCTCTCATATGGTTCAGTACTTCCTTGGTGAACTCCTGGGTCCTGGGATCGCTCATATCCGCTCTCAGCCAGTTGGCATTTAAGCCCACTTCATTCATACCGATCAGACCGATGGTAGAGAAATGATTCTCAAAGGTTCCCAGATACCGCTTGGTGTAGGGATACAGTCCCTCGTTCAGCAGCTTCGTAATGACACCGCGCTTGATCTTCAGGGATCTGGCTGCAATGTCCATCATGTGGTTCAGTCTTGCGTAAAACTCGTCCTTGTTGGCAGACAGATATGCGATTCTGGGCATATTGATGGTGACAACGCCCACGCTTCCGGTGCTCTCGCCGGAACCGAAGAATCCTCCGGTCTTCTTGCGCAGTTCCCGCAGATCCAGACGCAGTCGGCAGCACATACTGCGGACATCACTGGGCTGCATGTCAGAATTGATATAATTGGAAAAATACGGTGTACCATATTTTGCGGTCATCTCGAATAACAGTCTGTTGTTCTCGGTGTCGGACCAGTCAAAATCCTTTGTGATGGAATAAGTCGGGATCGGATACTGGAAACCACGGCCGTTGGAATCGCCCTCGATCATGGTCTCGATAAACGCCTTGTTGACCATGTCCATTTCCTTTTTACAATCCTTATATTTGAAATCCATCTCCACACCGCCTACCAGCGCCGGCAGCTCTGCCAGATCATCGGGCACCGTCCAGTCTAGCGTGATATTGGAAAAAGGAGCCTGCGTGCCCCAGCGGCTGGGGGTGTTGACACCGTAAATAAATGCTTCGATGCATTTTTTCACTTCGGGATAGCTTAAATTATCTACCTTTACAAATGGGGCAAGATAGGTATCAAAGGAAGAAAATGCCTGTGCTCCCGCCCATTCGTTCTGCATGATCCCCAGGAAATTTACCATCTGGTTGCATAGCACGGATAAGTGTCTCGCCGGAGCAGAAGTAATCTTGCCGGTGATGCCGCCCAGTCCTTCCTTGATCAGCTGCTTTAAGGACCATCCGGCACAGTAGCCGGTCAGCATGGACAGATCATGGATATGGATATCCGCATTCCGATGTGCCTCTGCAATCTCTTCATCATAGATTTCAGACAGCCAGTAGTTCGCCGTCACCGCACCCGAGTTGCTTAAGATCAGACCACCTACGGAATAGGTCACCGTGGAGTTCTCTTTCACACGCCAGTCTTCCACCTTGACATAACTGTTGACCACATCCTTGTAGTCCAGAATGGTAGACTTCATGGCACGCATTTTCTCCCGCTGCTTGCGGTACAGAATATACGCTTTCGCCACCTCTTCATAGCCGGCCTGTCCCAGTACACGCTCCACACTGTCCTGAATGTCTTCCACGTGGATCTCGTCATTCTCCACCTTTTTCTGGAAATCCGCAGTTACCCGTAACGCAAGAAGATCAATAATGTCATTATTGTAGCTCATCTGCGTCGCAGTAAAAGCCTTCATAATGGCATCATTGATCTTCGTCAGTGTAAAGTCCGCTTTGGAACCATCTCGTTTGATTACCTGAAACATCTTATGTACCCCCTTACCTTCGTGTCCCCATGGGCTTTCGCCCGTAAAACCTATCACGGTCTATTCTACAATACTTTGTAGGGGAAGTCAATTAAAGGATACAAGATATTGTGTATACATCAGTTCACCCGTCGATTTGTGCGGAGACGGCTTTACGCTTGCGTAAGGAGCCGGCTCTGTGCAAATCGACGAGGGGAGCGCCATCTCATGAGCAAAAGGCAGCTGCGTAGCAGCGGAAAGCCTCGAAGAGGCGATTTTGCGAATGGCGCGGGGTGAACGGCCACGGGTGCGAATGGCGCGGGGTGAACGACCACGGGTACGAATGGCGCGGGGTGAACGACCGCTTTACGCTCTCTTCCACACCCTGTGGTACAACACATACGCCACTACCGCAGTCACGCTCTCCGTGCAGACAAATGCCCACCACACACCGGTGACGCCGATCAGGCTGCTCAGCCCAAATGCCGCAGGGATGATCACCGCCACATACCGCATCACGGAGATCACCAGGGAAGCCATGCCCTGTCCCAGCGCCTCCAGTGCGCCGGAGCTGGTCACCGACACAGCGGACAGAATAAAGCCCAGACTGATGATGTGCAGTGCTGTAATACCGATGGTAACAGTCTCCGGATTCTCGGTGAACAGTCCGATCAGTCCTCCGGGGATCAGCCAGCACAATGCCGTGCCGATAGCCATGATCCCGGCAGTCAGTTCCAGCGTCAACCGGTAGATCTGCTCCACACGCTTCCGCTCTCCGGCACCGTAATTGTAACCAATCAGTGGCCGGATGCCCTGAATGATGCCATTGGAGGGCAGATAGATAAAGGTCTGCAGCTTGTAATAAACGCCCAGTACCAGCACATACGCACCCGAATAAGCCGCCAGAATACCGTTCAGTGCGGAAATCAACAGAGACGGCAGTGCCATATTCAACGTAGCCGGAATGCCGATGCCGTAGGTCTTGCCACAGATCTCTCCTTCCGGTCGCAGATAAGTTCTGCACAATTTTACCGGCAACGGATCCAACACATAATAGATGATATATACTACTAACGTGATCACCTGACCGATTCCGGTAGCCAGAGCCGCTCCGGCGATCTCCATCCGGGGAAACGGTCCGATACCGAAGATCAACAACG
>ERZ1026870.517-NODE-517-length-21039-cov-149.068052_pt1 | contig 21039 bp, 18 predicted proteins | sample MGYA00380165_ERZ1026870 | MGnify/ENA primary metagenome ERZ1026870 (study PRJEB33269, sample SAMEA4719801) | human gut metagenome | biome: human-associated habitat; feature: organic feature; material: feces | place: Cameroon | collected 2013-10 ...
GAAGAGTACCTGTCAAAACTTTTGGAGGGCAGCGCAATTTAATGCGTCTGCCCTGACAGACTCTCGGCACTTAATATCCTAGGTCGTTGAACCTATTAAACGTCTTCCTTCGTTTGCTCGGTCGACTAGTTTACAGATGCTTACGCTTATAAATAGAGTGTTGTGTGTCATAAGTCTAGATGATGGCATGTGACACACTATTTGTTCAAAGTCGCAAATTGCGACTTTGAACGAAGGATAGGGCATAATATTAACTCATCGCAGAGTAGTTACTATACTCCCGAATTGTTTAAATAAACGTTAAAGAATGAAGATTTTTAAAGAAAAATAATGGCAATTAGAAAATAATTATTAAATTTGCAGTAGCTTTTTTACCACTCGTCGAGCAAAACGTATGAAAGCTCTACTGAGCGTAAGCGTATGTGATGCGGCATGGGTAGGAAAGATAAGAGCTAAGACATATTAATTGGCGTTTATCTACGCTGTGTTCTTGACACACCGAATCTAGCAAATTCAATACATCAAAGTCTTGAACGTTGCAACGGTAGATGCTCTCGGGTATGATATATCTAGCTAGCTATGGAATATCTATGGTACGGATTATCATATCGTCGTGGGCTCTAACGTTTGTCTGTTCAACTTGATAGACAATGCTAGAGTCTTGATGTATGGGATGGACAACATGAAGATTCACGCTTTTTTGTGTCCGATTACATTATAAGGAAGAATTTTTCTAAGAAGAAAAACTATGTCAACATTGGTCAATGTGGCACCTGATGGAGATAGAAAAGTATCTCCCCACGTCAGACTTACCTCTGATGTCTCCCTCAATAATACGCAAAATGAGGTGTCGGTAAGATATGCACTAGACCCAGATAAGCAATGGTACGTGATGCGAGCTACATATCATCGTGAGAAGAAAGCCTACGACTTTATCATTAATCAGTCTAAGGTTGATGCAGATTGTTTTCTTCCGTTGCGGCGAAGGGTAAAAGTCGTTAACGGAAAACGCAGATTTATCATAGAACCTTTTCTTCCGAACTTTTTGTTTGTCTACACTACTCCCCAAAGTATCAGAGAACTGACAAAGAACTCTGAACTGGTTTTTCTCAATCACTATTATGATCATTTCAAAAAAGATGAGGTTGGAAAGAATCCTCCTCTTATAGTCCCGTATGATGCTATGATGAATTTCATTAAAGTAACGAGTGTAGATATAGATAAGGTGAAGATAGTGACAGTAGAACAATGTCGATTTAAGAGTGGTGATTTGGTTAGGGTAACTAAAGGAGACTTCAAGGGGGTGGTAGGAAAGGTGGCTAGGTTGGGCGGTCAGCAGAGGATAGTGGTGGAAGTCAAAGGGGTATGCTTGGTAAGTACTGCCTATGTGCCGAGCGTTTTTTTGGAGAAGGTGTAAGAATGAGTTAGATTTTATTTTTTTACAATATAAATATTTAGAGCAATGAGAAACAAACTGTTATTTCTTTTTTGGGGATTAGCATTTTCAACAATGGTTAATGCGCAAGACAAGTTGATTACTACAGATGGAGAAGTGATAACTGCATATCAGGTGGATGTGGGTGGCTCATCTGTTTATTATAAGCCTACTAATGCTGCCAATGCCGCTTTGCAAAGTATCAGTAAGGATAAAATCCTAATGATAAAGAAAAAGGACGGCAGTGTTGTGAAATTGTATGAGTTAGAGAATGGTTCGTCCTCTGTAAATCAGCAACAGGTTTCGCAAGACTCAGAGAATGGTACAAAAACTGTTGCTTTGGCTGATTTGAGCGAAGAATTACAGGCTTCTAATCGGGCAAAGATGGTATTAGTTAATCAAGATGTTAAAGCGAAGATTAATGGTGAAATAAAAGGAAAGCCTGCTAAGCTGGCTTATATGTTTTGGGGGATAAAAAGCAATTCTGTATTGGAAAATGAGGATATAGAGATCATTACTGTCACTGGAAATTTCTTTAAGGCGAAGAGTAAGGACGCTTATACATTTACCCCTTATCAGTATGATTATAGTCCAGCTATTCAATTTAAAATTAAGAATAAGTCTACCCGAACAATTTATTTGGACTTAGGTAATACGTTTTACACTATGTTAGGGCAACCTGTTTGTTATTATGTACCAACTTCAACTACGACATCTTCTTCTTCCTCGTCTGGTGGTAGTGTAAATTTAGGTGCGGTTGCTGGTGCTGCTGGCATCGGTGGAACATTAGGAACTTTAGCAGGTGGTGTGAATGTCGGTGGTGGTACAACTAGTGGAACATCTAGTACAACGTTTTCACAACGTGTCATTGCCATACCTCCAATGTCCACGAAGGCTTTAGAACCACAGTCAATGTATGGACTGGTTGAGAAATACTTAGGACAAGGCATTCGTGTGCGTTGGTATAATCAATTTATCTCATATATGCCTATTCTAGGTATTAATTTTTCAAAGGATGATGCTGTTGGTCCAATGAAGGAAGGAGACCAATATTCTTATTTGCCGGAATCTTCTCCTGTGAATTTCTCCTTTATGCTATCTTATTCTCTGTCAGAAAATTGTCAAAAAGAAAAGTCTATGACAGTTCATTATTATTTGAAAGATTTGATAGGATATAGGCTTAATATGATTAGTATGCTTCCTAAGGTGACATTTACGAGTCAAAATAATAAAGCTTTAATCCAAACTAATGCTTGCGTTTCTGAGATTTTCAAGGAGTCTTTCCCACGCCAATAGAATAGTAAACAATAGTTGAACTTTAAAAATATAACCAATTATGAAACAGAATAAATCTTTAAACTTGTATGTTTTGCACATATTAGTAGTAATGACGTATGTTTGTTTTGGAGTATCTCATCAGGCTATGGCTCAAAGACTCATTGACCAAACCTATATGAATGTGCAGACATATAGTAATAGCAGAACTCCTGTAAGTTTTAACTTTACAAATGGCAATTCTTTCAAAGGTACCAAAGTGACATACTTGACTAATGGACGACCTACCAATTTTATTTATTTGGGAACAATATTCTTTTCTAATGGTGATAGATTGATGACAAGTTCTGGTGGTCAAGGCTTTGATTCAAACTTTAATCCGACGACAGATAGTTACTATTATTTAACGGTTTCTGGAACCTTATATAATGTACAGTATAGAAATGGAGTAAAGGTATATGAACAAAAGATGAATCGAAACTATTACATAGAAAATAACTGTATACGTTTTTATGCAGAAGGCTCTTATGAGGGAGGAGGTTACTCTGGAGGAAGTTCTTCGTATGGTGGGTCTAACTCCAATTCTGGTTCTCCTAAAGTTTCCAAAAAACAGAAAAAGTGTCAGATTTGCCTCGTACATCCAGGTAAGTGTAATCTCTGTGGTGGTAAAGGGCAATATATACCTTCTGTCAGTGTTGGACACTATGTGAAATGTAGTAAATGTGATGGCACTGGTGCTTGCCGTTATTGTAAAGGAACAGGAATTAGTCCATATTGAAAAATGTAAAGCTGCGATGGTGGCAGTAAAATGTATGGAATGGTATAGTGTGGGTGTAAAAGTTTAAACTATGAGAAAATTACTAACAATATGTCTTTTTTTATGTTGCTGTCAAGTGATTGTGGCACAATCGAACGCTGCTTTTAAACAACGTATGCAGCATGTCATTGAACATGAAAATAAATGTGCAGAACAGTTTATCAAAAATCCTACAGCTTCATCAGGGGAAGCTCTCAGATCTTCACAAAAATTGACAAGGGATATGCAAAAAATCCATACGGATCGTTCTGGTTCAGACGGAGGTGGTGCTGTGGAGACTGCTGCGGATAAAGGTCGTAGTTTTCTAATGTCTAATTTGACATTGGATGAATACAATATGCTCCAGCAGATGATGAAAGCTATGTTTATGACAAAAACGGTGTATGACACATGCAATGTTTGTCATGGTAACAAGATGTGTCCACGATGTGGTGGAGTGCAAAATTTTAATATAGATGCGGATGTTTCTTCTTCGTGTCAATTGTGTGGAGGTGGTGGACTATGCGTTAGGTGTAATGGCGAGGGTATTATCGGTTCGCATGTAGTAAAAGCTTTTTCGCAAGAAGAGATAGATAAGATGAGCAGAAACTGCGGTGTTATCAATTCGTTGGCACAACTTCGTAGCCAGTATAATTTTTCCGCAGGACAAAAAGGTGGTCCTAGTATTGGTATAGATGAAGAGGGGTACTATTTTATTCAAAACGATCCTTCTGGCAATGCCAACAGTTCGGGAACAGCCAATTATGATGATGGGGATAACTCTACAGGATATGAATCAAACAATAATGATAGCAGTGTTAGTCATGCTTCTACTACGCATGACTATTTCGGATGGGTATTGGTTGTTGGTGGAATTTTGACCTGTGGTATTATCTTTTTTGTCTATTTATGGTGGAGAAAAAATATGTAATTTTTTATTTGTAATAAACTTGTTGAAGGTATGGATGAAAAGTTTGTGCAAGAGATAAAGCGACTTGAAATAACGCAAGATTATCATAAGGCTTTTTTGCTTTGTTTGGAAAATTTGAAAAATCCTAAAATTGAGGCAGATGCAAAGGATATGGCGTATGACTTGATAAAGAAATATGGCAAGAATGTCATGGAACGTTTTGGATATGGCTATAGAATCAATTTAGAGTATACTATAGATGAAAATTGGTTGTTGGATATAGCCATTGCATGTGGCTATAAAGAGATAAATCGTTCGAATATGCCTATTGCTATGTTTAAGTCTGTGCCATGTATTGCTTTTGGTCGTTTTCTTGCGAAGCAAAAGTTTGGTATTGGGCAGAATAAGAACAATACATCCACATTGTATTATCATTGTGGAAACTTTTGTGATGATTTTAAGATGTTAGGAGCGGTATTGGAGGCTATCGTAAAATAAGGTGGCTGTTTTTTTGTTTGAATGGTATTCTTCCTTTGTAAAATACATCAGTAATGTGAACTAATGGAATGATAACTATCCTGGACTCTTATGGAAATAAAGATGAATAACAAGATAATTCGGATATGTTTTATCTGTGAGGATAATGCCTTCTTGTCTCCTTTGGCAGAAGTTGTCATGAGGGAAATTGTTGTAAGCAGCGGCAAAAATGTAGTAGTGTCATCTGCTGGCTTGCCTGGTAAGACATGTACCCAACGAGATGGGAGCATGATTGATTTCGCACATGAGTTGGGATATAAGGTAGATGTTATACCTGTTGCCGCAGACCGTGCTCTTATAGAGAAGCAAGACTATATCATTTGTTTTATGCAAGATATGAAATATGGGTCAGTTTTACCAATGGTTGATTTTAAATATAATGGTAGGATTGAGCTGTTTGAATTTTTGGTGCTCGGTAGGATGATTGATACAAAGAATCCGATGAGGTATTTTAGTCCAATCCGGGAGATTATAGCAAACCATGTGGTGTCTGGTTGCAAGACAATAGCCAAGAAGTTATTGAATATTCCCAACGTATTGATTGTGGGAGACAAATGCTTTGATGCAAAATATTTACTGGTACATTCCACGAATATAGGCGAGGGGATGGCTATCGTAAGTTTTGGTGAAAAAGGAATGGCAGTCTATAATAAGAATACGGGCAAGGCACGCCAAATGTTGACAGAAGATGGGCATGTCTTCGTGGAAGATGATGATATTAATTTTGTAGCTATGAAAAACGGTTGTCCTCATTTTTCTGGGGATAAATATGTAAGGTTTCGTTTTGGTCGATATGATGATTTTCGTGGAGGTGTCTGTGCGTTTAGCTGGACTGTTTATCCAGAGGGGCGATATTTTGCTGATAGTGATGGTTATGGTGCAGAAGATAATGAGGAAGAAGTGGCTTATTGTATCATCAATCGAGATTTGGAAATCATTGTTCCGTTCCAGCCTATGATGAATGTGAGACAAGTGCTGGAAAAACTAAAGTATTAACCCACATTGCAGCCACTCGTTATGTAACTCCCAGATATCCAATATCCGGATTTTTGAATTCTGATTTGGGTGTAGCATGGATTTTCTTTTTTTTCATCCCATCTTACATTCTCATGCTTCTTCAATTTCTGGTAATACTTGGTAACGTTGACCACCCAATATGCCTTTAATTTTTTTCGGTATTAATGAAATCAAGCAAATATTCATCCTTAAACATTGATATAGTTTTTCATTGATTGCTTGATGTCTGGTATCGTTTTCGGAAAATTGTTAGGCATATTGCCTTGATGGTGACATAGGTCATCTGGTAAGTATTTCCGTAATACGTACTTGTTCCAATGATGCAAGTTCACTTGATGTATATAGTAGATACTTTCAAGCTGTTGTAATTGGTTCGCCATTGGCGAACCAATTGAAAGGCATTGCCATTCCTCATAGAAGATACGCATTTTCTTTAACATACTAAGGGAAACCTTGAAACCAGACCCATATTCCATTTCACAGGAAAGAGAATAGAGGCACATATCTGTATTTGAGAATTTGAAGCACTTGATACAGAAATAGAAATGACAAAGGCAGTGGAACAAATCACCACTGCCTTTGTCATCTTTCTATTTTAATAATTCCTTACCTTTTTCTGTAAGCATATATTTTTGTCCCGGATGTTTTGGGTTTTTAGGGTATTTCATTGATATTAAGCCTTCTTCCAAAGCAGGAGCAAGGTAAGTTTTCAAGAAATTAACCCTATCCTTTAATTTTAAGAGAGACATGATTTCTTTTACTGAATATTCATTGGTATTTACAACAGAAATCAGTTCCTGAACAAATTTTGTAGCTTGTTGGGTAGCTTGTTGGGTAGCTTGTTGGGTAGCTTGTTGGGTGTTTACCACACTGCTCCTATTATACTTAAACACGACCCACACAAAATTACCATCAGTATTGAATTCTGGAGCAGGCAAGCCTACACGTTTGCATTCATCGACCATTGTACCTATTCCACGTCCCCAACTCTCCAATATCTTGCTCTTATAGAGTACGTTGGCGATAATTGGATTCTGTGGTTTGGAGTCATGTTCCTGCATAAGACGTTCTATAGGCAAGTCGGCAGGAAAAGTTCCTGTATTTCTTATTTCAACACGATCATCGTAGATGGCGATGCTTACAGAACTGCCTGATTGATGATATGAGCGATGGCAAAGTGAGTTGATGCAACTCTCTCTTAGAGCCTTGTATGGAATACTCAACTCTTCCTCGCGATAAAGACCATTTATTTTACCAGACAGTGATAGATGTTTGAAGAAAAATGCCATTGCGGCATCAAGCAGTTCGTAAATGTTACCTTCCGCACGTTTGTTGTCAATAAACTCTTCTTTTGTTGTTCCTCTGAAACGAGCCATACGCACAAGGCATTGTGGATAGCCGTACAAATCTTTACCAAACAATACTGCGGCTGCATTATTCAGTTTTCCATCATGCAGCAAGCCAAACTTCTTTAATATTATAGGTATCTCTTCGCGAATGGTTGTTTCTGGAAGTCTTCCGTTACGTATTCCCTCACGAACAGCACCGAGAATGGCATTCTCATCCAAGTCGGTTATTTCCAAATCAGAGTTGATCATTGCCTCCCATCCAAATTTCCCACCTCTTTCCATTAAGAGATGGTTGTATCGTTCCTGTGGCATAATGGTTGTGGTACTTTCAATGCGCATATAAGCCCTTCCCTTATAAGTGAAAGGACGCATATATCGTTGGCATTCCGCATGAATGGCTATCACATACTTGTCGGTCTCGGGAATAGGAACATACGAAATTTTTAACTCCACGAAAGGCTCAATTCTATTGACAGCTTCCGCAATAGAGCGTTTGGTGTTGTCTGATACCTCTTGCCCTATAATCTTGCCATTATCTTTTACCCCATAAATTATAGAACCACCATTACCATTGAGAAAAGCACATAAGGTTTCCATCGAACGGTCTAATTGTCCCGTCGATTCCTTGAACTCCAAGTTGATGCTTTCCTTTAATTCTGCTATTTTTTCTATCTCTTGATAATTCATTGTACTTACAATATTTTACGAACCCAGATTGGAGCCAACAAAATGTCTTTATGAAAAACGTCTGCTGGTACTTGCTGGGATGGCAATAGATACCTTGTGCCACCCTTATTATTTCTCCATCTTTACATAAGCGAACCTTGTTTGTATTTTGCCACAAAACTACAATATTTTTGTGGCAATACCAAATGTTTTTAATCTTTTTCAGAAATAGTCCTTGAAAAGAGGCGATTATCTCCACATTCTATCCCTTTCCTCGTACAAATCCATTCTTCTATTCACTATCCAGAAAGTAAGTACGACTGTAGTTCTTACGTCTCCGGATATCAGTTTGAACTACCCACAAGCTAAAGCCTGTAGATACATTACTTTAGTCTCCCTTATGATGTATTTTGGGTCTTTTTGTATAGTTTCCCATGTTTTTCCTTTGCTGCGGGAAGTTTGAGGTTCCAAATTGGAACCACAAACGGAGAACGTGGTGGTACTAGGTTACGGTTTATCATGTAGAATGGTGTGTTTGGGCGCAATAAGTCTTCTTTGTGTGCCCAAACATCAGTTTTTTATCCTAACTGCGAAAAATAATCCATGAAAAAGATACGAGTAATCGATTTTTTCATTACCTTTGCAAGCGATACCACTCTCGCTCACGCCGTATCGATGCACGGAGAGTCTCTTTTGGAGGCTTTTGTGCAGAGAAGGATAGCGGGTGGGGCTTGGTGTCACGACATAATATAAAGGCGTTTACTTGACGCTTTGTTCTTGACGAATCGAAACTTCGCAACTTTCAAATGTAGTCTTGAGCATTGCAACGGTAGATGCCCTCGGGATGTGTAATAATCACATCCCTTTACTGGTATGGGTGTATTGCATCTTGCAATATGCCAAGTATTGGTATAGGGAGAAGTGTATACATATCGGCGTGGGCTTCGACGTTGCTCGTTCAACTACATTGGGCAATGCGAAGGCCTCGATTCGTGGGACGGGTAACAGGTAGAATCCCACGTTTTTTATTTTGCCGTCAGCTAAAAGTATATTAATCGCCAGTAGGGGATTCGGTGGCAAAAAAATAGTTTTATATGAAACAAAAACTACATTATCTATTATTTGTAATTGCATTATTTTCATTTTCAATGATTACTTCTGCACAAAGTTTTGTTATTGGTGATTTAAAATATTATGTCCATTCTACGACTCAAAAAGAAGTGACTTGTACAGGATTTAGTTCTTCTTCTAATGAAAGATACCTAGACATCCCTAATACTGTAGAATATGAGGGTGTTAAATATATTGTTTCAAAAATTGGAGCTCGTGCTTTTCAAAATACAAGATTACAGACAATAGGGCATTTGCCAGATGAACTAAAAGAGATAGGAGAATATGCCTTTTATTATTGTGAATATGCGAGCACATCTTTAACTATCCCCAAAACGGTAGAAAAAATAGGAAAGTTTGCATTCTATGGCTCCGATGGTATATTTTTAACCTTGCCTGAGAATAGCGCATTGGTAAGTTTAGGGGATGGAGCTTTTGAAGAGTCTGGAATGTACTCTGCTGTTATTCCTAGTGCTTTTACGACAATACCAAGTGGTATGTTTAGGACTTGTAAGAATTTACGTAGTGTGAAGATTCCTTCATCGGTGACAGCTATAGAGTCAACTGCTTTTTATGAATGTACAGCGTTGGAATCAATAGAACTTCCAGATGGGATAGAGACTATTGGAGGTTATGCTTTTGCAGAAACAGGCATTAGTTCAATAAAACTACCTGCAAAGTTAAAAGAAATAAGCGGAGGAGTATTTGCATATTGTTCTAAATTGAAGAGAATAGAATCTCAGAGTTTGGTAGCTCCACTTATAGTTAAATCAACAATGTGGGATACAAAAGAGCTTTGTAGTACTACAAGAGAGGATGTAGATCCATATAAGGGAGTCCGACTTGTTATACCAAAAGGTTCTTCAGGTTATGATGGTGACATTTGGTGTAAGTTTAAGACAACAGGTGAGGCTGCCTTGTCTGATGATAATGGTAATATAGAACAGGATACTTATGCTGCTAATGATATTCGCTATTCTCGTAGCAATATGACTTCAGGCAGCTACGCTACTTTCTGCTTGCCATTCGATACAAACTTGAGTGAAGTTTCTGATGCATTTGAGAATGTCTATACGGCAAATCAAACTGCACTTTATAAGCCAGACGGAAAGTTAATATTGTTGTTGCAGAAGATAGATAAAAATGCAAGTATATCTGCTGGACAGCCTTTTGTGGCAAAATTAAAGGATAATGTGACAGAAGTGACATTCAGTAATAACAAGTTGATGACGGTGGATTCTGATATTATGCAGAATGGAACACCAACTCCTCTTCATGTCTTTGATTGGGATGGTACTTCTGGATTGCTGACAGAGAACACTGATATAAAGGTAAGTTATGGTGGTGCTTTGACAACTATGACTGGTGTGGGAAGTGAATATGAAACGTTCAACTCTAATGGTACTTTTGGTCCAACTAAGGGCGGACAGGTAAAGGCTTTTCGTGCTTATGTGCTGAAGGAAGATGCTGTAACCCAAGGACGAGTGAAGTCTATCTCTTTTGGAATTGAGGGTAATGATGGTACAACCAACATTGAAACCATAGTTGATTCTCCAGAAAAGATTACAGACAAGATGGTTTATAGCATAGATGGTCGTTTAGTTAATACTACGGGCAGCGTAGTCGGATTGCCTAGTGGAATTTATATTAAGAATCATCAGAAAATTTATGTAAAGTAATAACATTAAAAAAATATAGAAATGGAAAAGAAAGAATATTTAAAGCCAGAGATTGAAGTTGTCTTAATGATGACAGAGTGTAATCTTCTTGCAGCTTCTGGAAATCCAGGCGAAGAAGTAGATGAGGGTGATAATGCAGCGAGACCAATTTCGGAAAGACCATCTTGGCCTTCTTTTAAAAGCGTTTTCGACGAGTAAAGTTACTATATCTATAATATGTGTTTTGAAGTCGCAATTTGCGACTTCAAAACTTCTTTAACTTCTGTGAAGGTTACATGGCCAGCGCCTGACTGCTCCAACCAAAGACTTGAACATCGTGAAGTATAGCGATGGAAGCGTGAGAAAGGAAATGGTGAAGTAGAAGTTAGAGTATAAGAACAAGAATAATATAAGAATAAGTGGTTGTTTCCTTTGTGGGAATAACCACTTTTCTCTTTTTTGAGAAGCCATTTTCCTGCATCAACACGTAACATTATACTAAAAGAGCAAGAAAGTAACAAATTCCTTCCTGAATATTTGGAAGTAACTAATATTTTTCTTATTTTTGCAGCATGGAAGAAGAAAATATACGGCAGGTTATATATTCTGAGGAATTTAATGACTTTTATGATAGCTTAGATTCCAGGATACAGGAAAAGTTTGATTATGGGTTACGGCTCATAAAGACTCAGTATGTAGTAAACAAGAAGTTTGTTAAACATCTTGAAAATACAGACTTTTATGAACTGCGTATATCTATCAGCTCTGATGAGTATAGGACGGTATTGTTTGCAATAGACAATGATAGTTTTATACAAAGTAAAAGAGTTATTTTGCTGAATTCCTTTATAAAGAAAGGAACAAAGCAATACAAAGCAGAAATAAAATTAGCAGAAAAGTTATTGAAAAAATATTTGGAGGATTAGTCTTATGTTAAAGTTTAATGAAGAAAAATTAGCTAAATTGCGAACATTTGATGATGTTTTGCAAGAAAAATATGGTGAGCCTGGCAGTGCGGCTCGCAAGGAGTTTGATGCAAGAGCCAAGGCATGGTATTATGCAGAATTATTAAAGGATGAGCGCAAGAAGCAGAAGATGACTCAGAAAACTCTTGCTGAGAAAATCGGAAAGAAAAGAGAATATGTTTCTTCTTTAGAGAAAGGGCAGACTGATATGCAACTCTCTACTTTCTTAAGAATTGCTGATGCCTTAGGCCTTCAATTCTCATTGGTTGTTGGTTAAACAAATTATTATTGTATAAAAGCGCTACACATGGTAGCACTTTCATATACATAAAGGCAACCTGTTATGATCAATAAAAACAATGATATCAAACAGGCTATTTATCAATTTTAAAGCAAACTATATTGCAATGAACAAATTAAAAACTATCTATCTCTCGCTCCTGTTCTTCCTGGCGATGAACATGATGGGCGGAGTGAATGCGATGGCGGAGAACTATCCCTATCGTAGTGATTATCTTTGGCTTACCGTGCCTGACCATGCCGACTGGCTCTATCGCACCGGGGAGCAGGCTAAGGTGGAAGTAAGCTTCTACAAGTATGGAATACCCCGTGACGGCGAGGTGAAGTATGAAATAGGCAACGACCTGCTCGAGGCTGATAAGCAGGGAAGCATCAAGCTGAAGAACGGGCGCGCCATCGTGAACATCGGAACCCGAAAGACTCCGGGCTTCCGAGATTTGAGATTATTCTATAAGCTCGATGGCAAAACCTACCAGCATCATATAAAAGTAGGATTCTCGGTAGATAAGATTCAGCCTTATACCCAGGAGCCTAAGGATTTTGATGCATTCTGGCAGCAGGCGAAGGACGAACTGAAGAACGTTCCTTTGAGCTATACCAAGGAACTCGCCAAGGAATATTGTACAGATAAGATAGATTGCTATCTCGTAAAACTTCAGATAGATAAGATGGGACATGCGATGTATGGCTATCTCTTCTATCCCAAGAATGCCAGCCAGGGAAGCCATCCCGTGGTTCTCACCCCTCCGGGAGCCGGCATCAAGACCATCAAGGAACCCCTGCGCAATAAGTATTATGCTGAGAACGGATTTATCCGCTTTGAGATAGAAATCCATGGCCTCGACCCACGTCTTTCTGCCGAAACCTTCCAGGAGATAAGCAAGGGATTCAACGATGCAAACGGGGGCTATCTTGCCAATGGATTGGAAGATAAGGACCGCTATTACATGCGCCATGTGTATCAGGGATTGGTGCGCTGCATCGACTTCCTGACGTCTCTTCCAGAGTGGGACGGAAAGAATGTGGCTGTGCAGGGCGGAAGTCAGGGTGGAGCCTTGGCGATTGTCGCAGCAGGCTTGGATAGCAGAGTAACCCAGTGTGTGGCCAATCATCCGGCGCTCAGCGATATGGCTGCATACGTTGAGAAGGGAAGAACGGGCGGATATCCTCACTTCAATAAATACCATGGGATATTGCAGAACAAGGATTGCATCCATACCCTGGCTTATTACGATGTGGTGAACTTTGCCCGGAAGGTGAAGGCGCCAACTTATCTCACCTGGGGATACAACGACAATACCTGTCCGCCAACCACCAGCTACGCCGTGTGGAACACCCTGAAATGCGAGAAGGAATCGCTGCTTACACCAATCAACGAGCATTGGACAACCACCGACACCAATCGCAAGCAGATGGAGTGGATTAAGAAGTATCTCATCAAGTGATGATTCCGCCAAAACCACCACTAATCGGGTGATATAAGCCACTTTGTGGCTCGTAATCATTCTTGAACCCCTAAAAAACTGAAAATAAAGATAGCAATATTTGGTCGTTTGGCGAAATATTGCTATTTTTGCATCCTATAATATTGCAAACTAGTTTGAAATCATGTCATTAATTGAAATTAAAAAGGTCGAAAGCAAGAAGGATTTGAAGACGTTCATCGACTTCCACTACGACCTCTACGAAGGCAACGAATACGATGTGCCTAATCTTTTCAGCGACGAAATGAATACCCTGAGCAAGGATAAGAACGCTGCGTTCGACTTCTGCGAGGCAGAGTATTATCTTGCCTATAAGGATGGAAAGCTGGCAGGTCGCGTTGCTGCTATCATCAACCATAAGGCAAACAACAAGTGGGGAAAGAAATCCGTCCGATTCGGATGGATTGACTTCATCGACGACCGTGAGGTTTCGAAGGCTCTTCTGGATGCCGTTGAGAAATATGGCCGCGAGAAAGGCATGGAGGATGTGGTAGGTCCGCTTGGATTTACCGATATGGACCCTGAGGGTATGCTCGTCTGGGGATTCGACCAGCTCGGCACCATGCCTACCATCTATAATTACGCTTACTATCCGGAGCACATCGAGGCCCTGGAGGGTTTCGAGGTGGACAACAAATACGTGGAGTTCAAGATTATGGTGCCGGATGAGGTGCCTGAGAAGTACGCCAAGATTGCGATGATGATTGAGAAACGCTATAATCTGCATGTGCGCAAGCTTACCAAGAAGGATGTTTTCCAGGGCGGAATGGGTCAGAAAATCTTTGATCTCATCAACGATACCTACAAGGATCTCTATGGATATTCCGAACTCTCGCAGAAGCAGATAGACCAGCTTATCAAGTCGTATCTCGGTTTCCTCGACTTCAACCTCATCACCTGCATCGAGGATTGGACGGACGGAGAGCATAAGCTCATCGGTGTGGGAATCACCATGCCGTCGTTGGCTCATGCCCTGAGAAAGTGCCGCCGTGGCAGATTGCTGCCTTTCGGCTGGTTCCACGTGCTGAGAGCCATCAAGCAGCACAAGACCAACATCGTTGACCTCCTCCTCATCGGTATTCTTCCAGAATATCGTGCCAAGGGAGCCAATGCGCTTCTCTTTGCCGACCTGATTCCTTGGTACCAGAAGTACGGCATTGAATGGGGTGAAACCCAGGTAGAGCTGGAAACCAATGCGGGCGTGCAGGGACAGTGGGGAGCTTTGACCCCAGTGATGCACAAGCGCAGAAAATGCTACAAGAAGATTATTAAATAGTAATCAAGGAGATTATTGAATAGTGATTGAAAAGATTATCAAATAGTAATCAAGAAGATAATTAAATAACAAGGAGTGAAGGAGTTAGGGAGTTAAGACAGATGTTTTTGAATCATAGCTCCTTAACTCCTCCTAAATTTTACAACTAGGAGGATTCTATGTCAGAAGATAATAATGAATTGAATGCCCCGCAGGAGCAGCAACAGCAGCAACAGCAGCAGCCGGTGGCTTATACCGACGACAACATCCGACATCTGAGCGATATGGAGCATGTGCGAACCCGTCCGGGTATGTACATCGGTCGTTTGGGTGATGGTAACTTGCCGGAGGATGGTATTTATGTGCTCTTGAAGGAGGTGGTGGATAACTCCATCGACGAATTCAAGATGAACGCCGGTACCCGCATCGAAATCGACATCGAAGACCATCTGCGTGTCAGCGTGCGCGACTATGGCCGAGGCATTCCGCAGGGAAAGCTTGTCGAGGCGGTGAGCGTGCTGAACACCGGAGGTAAGTATGATAGCAAGGCGTTCAAGAAGAGTGTGGGCTTGAACGGAGTGGGTGTGAAGGCGGTGAACGCCCTCAGCTCTCATTTCGAGGTGAAGTCGTTCCGCGACGGCAAGGTGCGCCATCTGAAGTTTGAGAAAGGTATTCTGCAGAGCGATGTTACCGAGGATACTGAAGATGAGAATGGTACTTTCATCTATTTTGAGCCTGATAACACCCTCTTCAAGAACTATTCCTTCCACGACGACATCGTGGAAACCATGCTCCGCAACTATACTTATCTGAACACCGGTCTTACCATCATGCACAATGGCCGCCGCATCCTCAGCCGTCACGGTTTGAAGGATCTCCTTACGGATAATATGACCAACGAGGGCCTCTATGAGATTATCCACATGAAGGGCGAAGACATCGAGATAGCCTTTACCCATACCAACCAGTATGGCGAGGAATACTATTCCTTCGTAAACGGCCAGCACACCACCCAGGGCGGAACCCATCAGAGTGCCTTTAAGGAGCATATAGCCAAGACCATCAAGGAGTTCTTTGGCAAGTATGAGTATGGCGACATCAGAAACGGATTGGTGGCTGCCATCGCCCTGAACGTAGAGGAACCGGTGTTCGAGAGTCAGACGAAGATTAAGTTGGGTAGCACCACGATGACTCCGAATGGCGGCGAAACCATCAACAAGTATGTGGGCGATTTCCTGAAGAAGGAGGTGGATAACTATCTGCATATCCACAAGGACGTGGCTGAGATTCTGGAGAACAAAATCAAGGAGAGCGAGCGTGAGCGCAAGGCGATGGCGGGCGTTACCAAACTGGCGCGTGAGCGTGCCAAGAAGGCGAACCTCCACAACCGCAAGTTGCGCGATTGCCGCATCCACTTCAGCGATGCCAAGAACGAGCTGAAGGAGGCAAGTTCCATCTTCATCACCGAGGGTGATTCTGCCAGCGGAAGCATTACCAAGAGCCGTGACGTGAATACTCAGGCGGTGTTCTCGCTGCGAGGCAAGCCGTTAAACTGCTATGGCCTGACCAAGAAGGTGGTTTACGAGAACGAGGAGTTCAACCTGCTCCAGGCAGCCCTGGATATAGAAGACGGTTTGGACGGATTGAGATATAATAAGGTGATTGTGGCTACCGATGCCGATGTAGATGGAATGCACATCCGATTGCTCATCATCACCTTCTTCCTGCAGTTCTTCCCTGACCTCATCAAGAAGGGCCACGTGTATGTGCTTCAGACTCCATTGTTCCGAGTGCGCAACAAGCGAACCAAAATCAAGAACAAGCAGGCGATAGCGGATGCTGATGCCAAGCTGGGACCTAAGGAGAAGAAGGGCGACTTCATTACGCATTACTGCTACAGCGATGAGGAGCGCCAGCAGGCCATCAAGGCACTGGGTCCTGACCCGGAAATCACCCGATTCAAGGGATTGGGAGAGATTTCGCCAGAAGAGTTTGCCCATTTCATCGGTCCGGATATGAGATTGGAGCAGGTAACGCTGCACAAGACCGACCAGGTGCAGAAGCTCCTGGAGTATTATATGGGTAAGAATACGATGGAACGTCAGAACTTCATCATCGACAACCTGGTGATTGAAGAGGATATTCCGGAGGAAGATTCTGCACCGCTAGATTAGGATAAGTGAAAAGTGAAGAACGAAGTTTAAGGAAATGAAGAAGATAATTTTATTTGCGCTCCTGGCATTCCTGGCAGTAACTTCTGCCAATGCCCAGCTGCGCATTAAGATGGGCAAGAATAGCCCGATAGAGAAGTTGGGTAGGGCAGAAATCGCCATCACCAACCTCTATGTGGATAGTGTGGATGAGAACAAGCTCGTGGAGGATGCCATCAGAGGCATGCTCGAAAAGCTCGACCCTCATTCTTCCTACACCACAGCCAAGGAAACCAAGGCGATGAACGAACCGCTGAACGGAAGTTTCGACGGCATCGGCGTTCAGTTTAATATGGTAGATGACTCCCTGCTCGTTATCCAGCCGGTTACCAACGGTCCTTCCGAGAAGGTGGGCATCATTGCCGGCGACCGCATCGTTGCCGTAAACGATACCGCCATTTCGGGCGTGAAGATGAGCAAGGAGGAAATCATGAAGCGCCTCCGCGGTCCTAAGGGAACCACGGTGAATCTTACCATCGTGCGCCGTGGCATCAAGGATAAGCTCACCTTCAAGGTGAAGCGCGACAAGATTCCTGTAACCACGATGGATGCGGCTTACATGATTCGTCCGGGCATCGGTTACATCCGATTGGGAAGCTTCGGTCTGACCAGTCATAAGGAGGTGACCATGGCGATGGATTCGCTGAAGAAGAAGGGTATGAAAGACCTGATTTTCGACCTGGAGGATAATGGTGGCGGCTATCTTCAGACGGCGGCTCAGATAGCCAACGAGTTTCTGGAAAAGGGCGATCTCATCGTTTATACCAGCGGTCGTGCGGCTCCACGCCAGGAGTACAAGGCGCAGGCGAACGGCAGATGGCGCAAGGGCAAGGTGGTGGTGCTCACCAACGAGTTTACTGCTTCTGCCGCTGAGATTGTTTCCGGAGCTATCCAGGATCAGGACCGTGGCGTGGTGGTTGGTCGCAGAACCTTCGGCAAGGGATTGGTGCAGCGTCCGCTCACCTTCGATGATGGCAGCGAGATTCGCCTTACCATCGCCCATTATTATACGCCTAGCGGCAGATGCATCCAGAAGCCATATAAGAAAGGTGATAGACTGGATTATGCGATGGATCTCGACAAGCGATACAAGCACGGCGAGTTCACCAATCAGGACAGCATCCATCTTTCTGACAGCTTGAAGTATTATACATTGCGCAAGCATCGTGTGGTTTATGGTGGCGGCGGAATCATGCCCGATTACTTCGTGCCATTGGACACAACGAAATACACCAAGATGCATCGCCAGCTGGCAGCCAAGAGCATCGTCATCAACCAGAGCCTGAAGTTCATCGATGCGCATCGCAAGGATTTGAAGAATCAGTATAAGGATTTCAATAAGTTCCTGGCAACTTACGAGGTTCCTTCTTCGCTCATCGATGCGATTATCGCCGAGGGAAAGAAGGAGAAGATAGAGCCGAAGGATGAGGCTGAATTGGTTCAAACGAAGAAATATCTCGCCGTGCAGTTGAAGGCGCTTGTGGCAAGAGATATCTGGGATATGAGCCAATACTTCCAGGTTTGGAACGAGACCAACGAGATAGTTCAGCGTGCCGTGAAGCTGCTGACCACAGGGAAGTAACTATAGAAGAAACGGCTGTTAACTGTTAACCTGTTAACCCGTGAGGTAATGATATAAGAAAAGGTCGTGAGGTTTCTGATAGAACTTCACGACCTTTTATTGTGCATTTATCTTTTTCCGGATTCATTTACTTCTTCTCATGCATGCGATCCCATTTCAGATAGATTCCTGCAAGGATGGTGCCCGAAATACTGTGCCAGGCACAACTGATGGCGCAAGGCAATACGGCGAGAGGCTGGGCAGCAAAGAAATTGCCCGCAAGCACCGTGGCAAGACCGGCATTCTGCATTCCCACCTCAATACTGATGGTACGCTTCTTGGCAGTATTGAAGCCCGCCAGCTTTCCGGCAAGCCAACCCAGAAGATAACCCAGGGTGTTGTGGCAGAAAACCACGGCAAAAGTCCAGAGGAAAAGCGATAAGCCACGAGCCACCAAATCATCGTGAACCGTAGAAATCACGCCTCCCACAATCATCGCCAGACACGTAACGCTGATGCCCGGCATCAGGCTCTGAATAGTAGGGAAGCAATCCTTCTTGCCATAGATGTAATTCAAAGCGCAGCCGATGGCCACAGGAATAATCGTAACTATCAGAATGTTGATGAACATTCCCACAGCATCAATATGGATAATCTCGCCAGCCGTAATCTTCATCAGCAGCGGAGTCATCACAGGCGCAAGAATGGTAGAAGCACAGGTCATTCCCACCGAGAAAGCCACGTCGCCATGACACAGATAACTCATGATGTTGCTCGAAACGCCGCCGGGGCAGCAACCCACCAGCAGGATGCCGAGCGACAGGGCTGGGTCAAGATGCCACACATGCACCAGGGTATAAGCCACGCCCGGCATGATGATGAACTGGGCGCAGGCACCGATGAATACATCCAGCGGGCGCTGAGCCAGAATCTTGAAGTCGTTGGTGGTCAGGGTCAAGCCCATGGTGAGCATGATGATACCGAGAATCACGGTTTGGGTAGTTCCGCGCACCCAGTCGAAGGTATGTGGGAAGAAGAATGTAAATACTGCTACACCTATTACAAAAATAGATGTGTAATTGGCCAGCCAACGGCTGAGCCCTTGAAAAAATCTAAGCATAATTCTATTCTTTTAAAAAATCCTGATATTTCTCTATATTTTTTCTATTCTCAATATTTCTCTCTGTTTCTTTCTGTTCCTCTCTTTTATTGTTATTTATTGTCTCTCTTTCTTTCCTCTCTTTCCTTTCCTCTCTTTCAATATCGAGTACAAAAGTACATCTTTTCTATCGAATAAACAAATTATCTGCCAAGAAAATGACAAATTATAACATTTTTAATAGATAACGCTTGCAATTCTGCACGAATCTTTTTGGATTGTGCAAAATCACAAGCAAAAATACAAGCAAAATAATTAGGCTTTTCTTCTTTAATTCCGCAACAAATGTGTAACTTTGCACCATATTATCGATAATAGTCATAGAATGAACGAAGATTTTGATATAAGACAACAGATGGTTTCGCCTGCCGAAAAGGAATTCGAGAAAGCACTGCGCCCACTGAAGTTCTCCGACTTCAGCGGACAGAATGGCGTGGTGGATAATCTCGAAGTCTTTGTTGAGGCTGCCAAGTATCGTGGCGAACCGCTCGACCATACCCTCTTGCACGGTCCTCCGGGACTGGGTAAGACCACATTGAGTAACATCATCGCCAACGAACTGGGTGTGGGCTTCAAGATTACATCAGGCCCTGTGCTCGATAAGCCGGGCGACCTGGCAGGTATCCTTACCTCCCTGGAGCCTAACGATGTGCTCTTCATCGATGAAATCCACCGCCTTTCGCCAGTGGTAGAGGAGTATCTCTATTCGGCGATGGAGGATTACCGCATCGACATCATGATAGACAAGGGTCCTTCTGCACGAAGTATCCAAATAGATCTGAACCCGTTTACCCTGGTTGGAGCCACCACCCGCAGCGGACTTCTCACAGCTCCGCTCCGTGCCCGTTTCGGAATCAATCTGCATCTGGAATACTACGACCCGGAGACGCTTCAGAAGATTATCAAGCGAAGTGCCATGCTCCTGCAGGTGCCGATAGAAGATGAGGCGGCAGTGGAAATCTCCCGCCGCTCGCGTGGAACCCCTCGTATCGCCAACTCGCTGCTCAGAAGAGTCAGGGATTTCGCTCAGGTGAAGGGCAACGGAACCATCACCTTCGAGATTGCCCAGGTGGCGCTGAAGGCGCTGAACATCGACCAGTATGGCTTGGACGAGATAGACAACAAGATTCTCACCACCATCATTGACAAGTTCCGTGGAGGTCCGGTGGGCGTAAGCACCATCGCCACGGCTATCGGCGAAGATGGCGGCACCGTGGAAGAGGTTTACGAGCCATTCCTCATCATGGAAGGCTTCATCAAGCGTACGCCACGAGGCAGAATGGCCACCAAGCTTGCCTATGAGCATCTGGGCAGGAATCCGTATGGAAGCAACATCATGCAGGGCGACCTGT
>ERZ1026870.536-NODE-536-length-20687-cov-5.505283_pt1 | contig 20687 bp, 16 predicted proteins | sample MGYA00380165_ERZ1026870 | MGnify/ENA primary metagenome ERZ1026870 (study PRJEB33269, sample SAMEA4719801) | human gut metagenome | biome: human-associated habitat; feature: organic feature; material: feces | place: Cameroon | collected 2013-10 ...
TCCTCACGCAGCAGCCGCGCCTTGCGAAGAAGGTCGTGCATCTGCCCGAAATGCTCTCCGCCGACGACTTCGCCATGGTCGTCGCGAAGGATCGCCCGGAGCTCGCCGCCGAACTCAACGCCGCCCTCAAGGCCCTGAAGGAGAACGGCGAATACGACAAGCTCATGACGAAGTGGTTCGGCACGACGAAGTAAGGCGCGTCCCACGAACCATTCTCAACCGCGGCGCAAGCCTGTAGACGCGCCGCCCGGCGAAGCCGGCCCTCCCTCGCGGACGGCCGGCTTTTTCGGTGTTTTTATCGGTGCTGAGGGCGCTGCGCTCATGGGCCGGCGTTTTTGTGCGCGGCTTTTTGTCGATAGGAGGTCGGAAGCCGATACAATGAGGCTCGACCCTTGATGACCAACGCTTTTTTGAAAAACGTTTTTCGAAACCCGATTTTCGAACCCCGCTTTTAGAAAAGGCGCAACCGACTCAAAGACAACCGAGTCAAAGAAGCCCGGACATGTCCCTCTCCAGCCAACCGACCTTTTCCGGCGTCCGCTGCCGGCCCGTTGAAGACTACTTTCACCGCATTCCGCTCGTGCCGTGGCTTTGCCCGCCGCTTCATCCCGAGCTTCTGAGGCTCCTTGAAAACTTGGGCCGCGAGACGGTGCTTCAGCCCGGCGAACAGATCTATCACGAGGGCGAGCCCGTGAGCCGCTTTGCGGTCGTCAAGAAGGGGCTCGTCGCCCGAAAGCTTGGAAGCTACGGCGCGAAGTCCGACAATCAGGTCGGGCTCGCGGGCCCGGGCAACATCGCCACGGGCAACCTCAACATGCTCTCGCACCGCCCGGCCGTGGGCGCCTACGAGGCCATCCTTCCCACGTCCATCGTCTGGTGCGAGCAGAAGACCTTCTTTGAAATCGCAAGGCAGGATCCGGACCTCTTCATGCTGCTCGCCACCCAATGCGAGCTGTCGAGCCTTTCGGACCGTCTCGCCTTTGCCTCCCTCACGCTTCTGGAGTCCGACCAGGCCGCGAAGCTTCTGCTGCTCAGCTGGGCGAGTCACTTCGGGCATCTCGAGGGCGACCACGTTGTGGCGCCCCACGTCTTCACCCGCGGCATCATCCGCAGCGTGCTCGGCTGCTCCATGGGCTGGATCGACCGCCTCACGGCCGACTGGCGCAGGCGAAACGCGCTTCGCATCGAGGGCAGAATCGTTTACTACGGTCTTGACATCCTGCAGGAGGCCCACGACATTCTCTGCGGCTTTGAGGAGAAGGTGAGCGGCCTGCCGCGGCCCCGCGACGTCAGGTGTTATTGGGTGCGGTCCTGAAGGCCGTCTGGGGCGAACGGACGCCGTCGAAATCTGAGGAATGAAGCGGGGGTCGGGTTTTGCCCGATTCTTCGCTATGCTTGAGGCTCAAGCTAATTTTTGGAGACGATGATGTCCGTCCTGATTACGAAGGAGATTGAAACGCCGCTCGGCGTCATGAAGCTCGGTGCCTACAACGGGGCCCTGGTGCTTGCCCTGTGGCTCACGGGCGACCTCGAGAAGGTGAAGACCATCGAGCGGCGCGTTGCCGCCCGATGCGGCGCCGAAGCCGTCGAGCCCGGCGACTGCGACCTGTTCCTTGAGGCCGAGGTCCAGATCATGGAGTATTTGAAGGGGCGCCGCTGGTCGTTCGATCTGCCGATTCATCTCGTCGGCACCGCCTTTCAAAAGCGCGTCTGGCGGGTGCTCACCGACGTCAACTACGGCTGCGTCACCACCTACGGCATGCTTGCCCTCATGGCGGGCTCCTCCGGCGGCAGCCGTGCCGTGGGTGCGGCTGCGGGTGCCAATCCGCTTCACGTCATCATCCCCTGCCACCGCGTCGTTGAAAAGTCGGGGCGGCTCGGCGGCTATGCGGGCGGACGGCAGGTGAAGTTCGAGCTCATCGCGGGCGAAGGCCGGCGCATCGGCGACAAGGCCGTGCCGAAGGCGGGTCTCTCCGAGCGCATGGCCGACGCTCTCCCGAAAGACATGTTTTGAGCCGAACCGCCTCTCCCGGAAGAGAGAGGCGGCGCCGTTCTTAAGATTGCCCTCAGGCGGGCCTCGGTAAGATGCCGCTTTTCACGCACGGATTGAGGTGAACGCATGACGCTGAGGATTGATCGCCTGCAGAGGCTTGAGACGGATCCCGTCCTTCGGGAGGAGGCCGAGACGCTCAGGGCGATGGTCGGGCTCTACTGCCGAGAGAGGCACGGCACGTCGGGAAGGCCCGGCGAATGCTGTCCCGCCTGCGGGGCGTTTCTCGCATATGCGCTCAAGCGCCTGGCTTCCTGTCCCTACGGGGCGGCGAAGCCCGTCTGCGCCAAATGCCGAATTCACTGCTATCGAGCCGGCGAAAAGGCGTACGCCCGGGAGGTCATGCGTCATGCGGGGCCGCGATTGCTCCTCACGCACCCTGTGCTGAGCTTCAGGCACCTCGTCAAGAGCCTCACGGTGAAGGCGCCCGAAAAGCCCCGCAACCGTGCAAAGAACGTCAAGACGAATGGGTGACCTATGAAAAAAGTGCTTCTGTCGATCCCGCCCGCGCTCTCGATATTCCTCTTTTGTGCGCATCTGCTCTTTCACGGGATGCCGATTCTGATTGCGGCAGCGCCGCTCGCGGCGCTCATCCTTCTTTTGATTCAAAGGGCGTGGTCGGCACGGCTTCTTGCGATTGTGCAGGCGTGCTTTGCGCTTGAATGGGCGAGGGCCGGGTTTGAGCTCGTCATGCGAAGGCTCGAGGCGGGCGGCTCCATTCATCCGGCGCTCGAGATCATGGCGGGCGTGACGATCTTCACGCTGCTCTCGGCCTGGTGCGCGATGCGGCGTGTTCGGTGATTGGCTTTGGAGGTGCTGTCAATTGTAGGGGGGTGAGCGATATGGGATAATGCATGGATGTGTTTCACAATGATTTCAAGGCATCGTCGCAAGCCTCTCCTGCTTTGGACTGGAGAGTGCCATCGTGCGACGAGCGGCAGGTCTTTGCGGACGGTTGTTTTCTCTGAAGGAAAGGCGTCATGTCCGGATTAAAGCCAGAAGAACGTGCGCGAGAGTGGATTGATCGCAAGCTTGCGGATGCGGGCTGGCAGGTCATCAATCGTGACGAATATGCCCCGGGCATGACGGCGGTTGCCGTCAGAGAAGCGGCCATGCGGGGCGGTCTTGAGGCCGACTATCTGTTGTTGATCAACGGGAAGGCCGCTGCCGTTCTGGAAGCGAAGCGCGAAGAAGTCGCGCTCGATGATCCGCATCTGATTGCTCAGGCCGAAAACTACACGAAGCAGGTTCAGCCGTGGTATCCGACCTGGACGCTTCCGCTGCCGTTCGTCTATCTGTCGAACGGGAAGGAAATCGCCTTCAAGGACTGCCGGACGGCCGACGCAAAGTACGAGATCGTGCAGAAATTCATGCGTCCGTGGGATCTGGTGCGCCACCTCAATCTCGGCGAGTTCGACGGCCTGCCGTATCTCTCGCCGGAAGGGCTTCGTGCCTGTCAGTTTGAGGCATTGACGAACCTTGAAAAGTCCTTCAAGGAAGGCAGGCGCCGCGCCGTGATGGTGTTGGCAACCGGTTCGGGCAAGACCTTCACGGCCTGCATGATGACATACCGCATGCTGGCCTATACGCCGATGAAGCGCGTGCTCTTTCTCGTTGACCGCAACAATCTTGGTACGGCGGCGGCTACGGCGCTGCAGATGTTCAAGTTGACCGAAAGCGGCAAGCCGCTCTCCGAAATCTTCTGGGTCGAGCAGCTCTCGAACCGTCCGATTGAGTCCAGAACGCGCGTTGTCGTCAGTACGATTCAGCGACTCTACTCTCAGCTGACGGGGAACATGGATGCCTACTCTGAGGAGGATGAGGACGCCGGACTCGGACATCGTGAAGGCACCGAGGTCGAGTTGCCGGAAAAACCGGAGCTCCCCTCCGACTTCTTCGATCTCATCATCATTGATGAATGTCATCGTTCCATCTACAGCGACTGGCAGAAGGTCTTGACGTATTTCAAGACGGCTCGAATGGTGGGCATGACGGCGACGCCGATTCCCGAGACGCTGGCCTTCTTCGACAACAACCGCGTGGCGAACTACACCTATGAGCAGTCCGTGCTCGACGACGTGAACGTCGGGTATCGCATCTATCGAATCAAAACGGAGCTGACTGAAGAGGGCGGGGAGATCGATGCCGGCGACGTGCTGACGGTCACCAACCGTCTTGATGCAAAGCAGCGCAGTCAGATTGCCGTTGCCGACCGGGAATTCGACAGGAACAAGCTCAATCGCAGCATCGTCGTGCGCGATCAGATTCGCAAGATTCTTGAGGAGTACAAGGACGCCGTCTACACGAAGCTTTATCCCGAACGCGAGCCGAACTTCGACTATCTGCCGAAGACGCTGATCTTTGCCGTGTCCGAGCTGCATGCGCAGTTGATCGTCGACGTGGCGAAGGAGGTTTTCGGCCGTACGGACGACAAGTTCGTGCAGAAGATCACCTATTCCTGCGGAAACACCAATGAGCTGATCAAGTCGTTCCGCTACGACGCGGACTTCCGCATTGCCGTGACGGTGACGCTTGTCGCGACCGGCACGGACGTGCGCCCGCTGGAGGTGCTGATCTTCCTCAACGATGTGCACTCCGAGACGCTCTACGCCCAGATGAAGGGGCGAGGCTGCCGAACGATTACGCCGTCGCAGCTCCAAAGCGTCACGCCCAATGCGGCGACGAAGGAACTTTTCTACCTTATTGATGCGGTCGGCGTCACCGAAAGCGAGAAGTTCGTGCCGAGCTTGGATGGAAAAAACGAGCGAACGTTGAACCCAACCCTTGAGGCGCTGTTCGAAAAGATGGCCTTGGGCTATTTGCCGGACGACTACTTCCAACTGTTGGCGTCCAAATTGAGCTGCATCGGCAATCGGGCGGATCCGGAGGATTTGCAGGAATACCATGAGCTTTCCATGACTTCGCCGGTGGCATGGGCAAAGACCATCATGGATGTGCTGAAGGAAGGAAAGCTTCCGCCCTTCACGTCGGCATCGGACGACAACCGCGAACGGATGGCCGTCGTGCACGATCTGCTCACCAACATTCCTGCGCGCAAGAAGCTGGTGGAAATCGCCAAGGGCTATGTGAAGGAAGTGGTCGGAAAGACCGATGCGGTCATTTCTGCAGGCTTCTCTACGGAAGAAGCGCAAGCTTCAACCAAGGCTTTTGAGGCGTATGTCGATGCGCATCGCGACGATGTCGAAGCCCTGCGTCTGATCTACAACCAGGAGACGGGAAAACTTACGCGGACCGCCATTGACGACCTCGAAAAGAAACTCTCCGCATCAATCCCGGGATTCCGCGTCGGCCGCTTGTGGAACGACTATGCACTGCTCAATCCCGACAAGATCAAGCCTTTGATGAGCGATCAGCAGGCCGTCACGAATCTGATTCAGCTGGTGCGGTACGCTTTCAAACAGATTGATTCTCTCTACACGCTCACGTCGCTCGCTGCGCAGCGCTTCGCGCTCTGGTGCGGTCAGGCGCAGCGATCCATTACGCCGGAGCAGCGTGAACTCTTCAGAAAAATCGCGGTCTACATTGCGCAGAACGGGAGCTGCGACATCCGCGGGCTGATTCAGACCATGCCGGAAGTGGCCGGCAGTCTAATCCGCTTCTGTAAGTCTGCGGACGCGGCGAATAACGAACTCTTTACTCTCAACGAATTCATTCTCAAGGCAGCATAAGAAAAATGACTGAAACTCAAGCCAAGGAAGCTTCCATTACGAAAAAGGTCTGGCAGTTGGCCGACATCATGGCCGGTGCGGGCGTGGGCTTCACCGACTATTTGACGCAGCTCACCTACTTGCTCTTTTTGAAGATGGATCGCGAGCGAGTCGAGTTCTTTCTCGAAGCTTCTGCTGTCCCGGACGGATACCGTTGGGAAGACCTGCTTAAGGAAACCGGGGAGGACTTGCTCGAACAGTACGAGCGGACTTTGGATGTTCTGAGCCGACGGCACGGTTTGGTTGGCACGATCTTCACGAAGGCTGCCAATCGCATTGAAAGTCCCGTCTACCTTGAGAAGCTCATCGCCTTTATCGATCAGCAGCAGTGGCTCCTGATGGACGGCGATGTGAAGGGCGCCTTGTACGAAAGCATCCTTCAGAAGAATGGTCAGGATAGGAAGAGCGGTGCGGGCCAGTACTTCACGCCGCGTCCTCTGGTTGATGCCATCGTCGAGGTCGTCAATCCGAAGATCGGCGAAACGGTGACGGATCCGGCCTGCGGTACGGGCGGTTTTTTGCTTTCCGCCTTCTCGCACATGAAGGATCAGTCGATGGACGAAAAGCTGCAGCGCTTCCTTCGCAACGATGCGCTGCATGGTTTCGACATCACGCCGCTCGTCGTTACGATGGGCTCGATGAACATGTACCTGCACGGCGTCGGGATGCACAGCAGCCCGATCAAGTGCGAAGACTCGCTTCTGAAGGAACCTCAGGATTTGGCCAAGGTGGTGCTCGCCAATCCTCCGTTCGGTGCTCGTCCGTCGGGCTCCGTTGAAATCCATCGTCCCGACTTCATCATCGAAACGAAGAACAATCAGCTCAACTTTGTGCAGCACATCATGGCGCTGCTTGAGCGCGGCGGTCGTGCCGGCGTTGTCCTGCCTGACAATGTGCTCTTTGAGCGTGAGGGCGCTGCCATTCGTGAGAAGCTCCTGAAGAACTTCAACCTCCACACGATCCTGCGTTTGCCCACCGGGATCTTTTACGCTCAAGGCGTTCAGACGAATGTGCTCTTTTTTACGAAGGGCGAGCCGACGAAGGATGTCTGGTATTACGACTATCGCACCGACGTCAAGCACACGCTGGTTTCCAATCCGTTGACGCGCAAGCACCTTGACGACTTTGTGGCGTGCTACTGCGCCGACGACATGACGAAGCGCAAGGAAATCTATGACAAGGACACGAACCCGAACGGGCGTTGGCGGAAGTACTCGGCTGAAGAGCTTCTGAAGCGTGATCAGGTTAACCTTGACATCACATGGATGACGGAAGCCAAGAGTGAAGAAGAAACTCTGACGATGGATGAAGTGTTCGAGCGCATGGAAGAACGCGTGAAGATCATTCAGGATGCCTTCGACAAGTTGAAGAAGGAGCTTCATCATGAACTTTGAACGGTTGAGGGCATTGGTATTAGAAAGGGCTGTTCAAGGCAACCTAGTGTCGCAACTTGAGTCAGAACCTGAGATTGCGCAGCTAGGAGATGCTCCCCAACAATTTCCTATAGAAATTCCGGAAAAGTGGAAATGGGTCAAATTGTCAGAGCTGACTACTGAAATGGCAGATGGGCCGTTTGGAAGTAATCTAAAGAAAGAACATTACACTCTTAATCGTGAAGCAAGGATTATTCAATTAAGTAACATAGGCGAACGTGGTTGGCGTAATGAAAATGTCAAGTACACCACTTTCGAACATGCAGAGACGATTAGTAGAAGTAAAGTAAATGTTGGCGATATTGTGATTGCCAAGATGATGCCGGCAGGCAGGGCAATAATTGTTCCTCCAATTGAAAAGGCTTTCGTATTGTCATCAGATGCTGTGAAGGTCGTTGTAAACAACAAGTATTGTTTGACTAAGTACCTGAACTTTGCCATTAATAGCAATGTATTTAAGAATCAGGTTTATTCAAACGTACAAGGGACAACGCGAATTAGAACTAGTGTCACCAAATTAAAAAATTATTACATACCATTGCCATCATTGGAAGAACAAGCTCGCATCGTCGCGAAGCTTGAGGAAGCCTTTGCTGAGATTGACCGCGCAGAGAAGGCCTATGAAGAGCTTCAGACGCTCGTTGGTGTTCTCAGAGGACAGATTCTTCAGGAAGCTATCCAAGGCAAGTTGGTTCCGCAGTTGCTCGAGGAAGGTTCAGTTGAACAGATCGGACCCTTGCTGAAAGAGGTTCCTTTTGCGATTCCTGATAACTGGAAATGGGTAACGTTGAGTGAACTTGTTCCGAATATTGTTGATTGTCCTCATTCAACACCAAAATATTCAACTGAAGAAACAGATTTTTTGGCAATTGACACTAATTGTATAACTCCTGTTGGGACCATAAAATCGTGGCGATATGTGACTGAGGAGATCTATAAGCAACGAGTCAGTCGATTAGAGCCGCAAGAGGGGGACATTATTTACACGAGAGAAGGCTCGATAGGTCGTGCTGCAAGACTTCCTGATGGAGCAAAGGTTTGTATGGGGCAACGTGTAATGTTGATTCGACCTGGAGCGTATCTTGAACCAGCCTATCTGCAATGGTATCTCATGAGTTCTTATGCTTTGTCACATTTGACAGAAAAGCAACGAGGAATAGGTGTCAAGCATATCAATGTGTCAGATGTGAAGAAGTTGCCCATTCCTGTTCCTCCACTGTTGGAACAACGCCGAATCGTTCAGAAGGTTGGGGAGCTTTTAGAAAAGGTTGATGAGCTGTCTGGCAAATAACGTCGTAGAACGGAGCTTCCGTACCTCGAAGTCATCAACCCTTGTATAACGCCGAGGGTTTCTGCCTCTGAAAGTAGGAAGCTCTACACTCGCAGCGGCAAGGCCTATGTGCCGCGCGAATGGTGCACGTGGACTTGAATATGGCCTTGGAGGTAGCGCTCCGCATTGCCGGCGGAACCATTATGAACTATCGGATGGACAATACTACCAATAAGATCAAGCGCATTGAAAAGTAAGGCACCGATAACAGAAGAGATAATTGAGGTTGTGATGAGAGGCGATGCAAAAAACATAGCACAGATTTTTGTTTCCTGCGGTCAATCAAGATTTTATATTCCGGTTTATCAAAGGAATTATGATTGGAAGATTGAGCATTGTCAGCGTTTATTTGACGATATTGAAGCTAAACGATGCCACTGTTTTAGAGCGGATTGGTGACGTAACTCATTGATGCATTTGTTTGCGTGTTGATAATGTTGAGGAATGGTTATGGGTGGTTTGCAAAATCTTCCGGACGGAACACAGTCATTCAAGCTATTGCGCAAGAAGAATGAAATCTACGTCGATAAAACGGCAATGATTTATGAACTGACGAAAGGTCGTGGAAAAATATTTCTCTCGAGGCCTCGTCGGTTTGGGAAAACCCTGTTGGTTTCGATTTTCGCTTCGCTCTTTAAATATGGGATGCGGGACTTTCATGGTCTTGCAATCGAAAAGCTCTGGGACGATACGACCTACGAGGTCCTTCAATTGGATTTTTCGACTTTTACGGCTTTCGATTCTGTGGAAAGATTTGAGTCGAACTTCAGGTCAATGCTTCAAGTTCGTTTTGGAAGGTTGGGATTTAAGCCTTCAGGGAATCCTGCCTTATTTATGGCTGAATTTGCGGACTGGATGTTTGATTTTGAGGATGGGGACATTGTATTGTTGATCGACGAATATGACGCTCCGCTCGCCAAAGTCATCAATGACGAAAAGCTTTTCTTGGGCATTCAAAATATCATGAGTGAATTCTTTAATATTTTGAAGTCCAATGAGGGTGCGTTTAGATTCATATTTCTGACTGGGATTACCCGCTATAACAATACGAGCATCTTTTCAGGGTTCAACAATCTGAATGATATTTCGATGGATCCGGATTACGGCACTCTGTTGGGATATACGGAAGAGGAGCTAGTTCATTATTTTGGTGATTATCTGAAAAAGGGATCGGAAATCCTGAACATCTCCGTTGAGGAATTGTTGGGACAAATGAGGGAGTACTATGACGGCTTTTCATTCGATGAGAAAGGCTCTACCCATGTGTATTGCCCGTGGTCGGTTCTGAAGTTTTTCAAGAAGTTCGAGTTTGACAATTACTGGTTCATGAGCAGCGGACAACCGCAGGTGTTGATGCACTTCCTTGCCCGGCGCAAGCTGGAAAAGCCTTTGGACTTTTTCGAGACGGTCGCGATGGATGTGATGCAGTTGAAGACGAGTGCTCCGTATAGCCAGCTCGACACGAATGTTCTGCTTCAGCAGACCGGCTACTACACGATTCGTTCCGTTGACGAAGGCGGCGTGCTCAGGCTCGGGTATCCGAACCGCGAGGTGGAGTCGTCCATGGCGCGGCTTTATGCCAGGGAGATGGTCAGCAACCAGTCGTTCACGCCTCAGCCGATCCTGACCGCACTGCTTCGAGGTGATGTCGATGAGGTCATGGCTTTGGTCAACCGCGCCTTCCATGCGCTCAATTACCAAAACTATCCGATACGGGACGAAGCGTCGTTCCAAGCCTTCATGCAGGTTCTCATGATCGGTCTGTGCCTGAATCCCCAGGTCGAGGTGCACACGGCGAAGGGGCGCAGCGACATGGAGCTTGAGGCCGGCGACAATTATTGGGTTTTCGAGTTCAAGTATGCAAAGTCCGGCAAGGATCCGAAGGCGCTCTGCAAGGCGGCTGCGGATCAAATCCGCGAAAAGGACTACGGCAACACGCTCCACAGCGGACGACTGATCCGCGTCGGCATAGTGTTTGACGAAAAGCGCCGCCAGATCACGGACTGGAAGGTCGTCTGACGCTTTCTACATGCGGCTCGAATCGCCTTCGTCGAGCCACTTGATCACGCCTTGGACGTCGCCGAGCTCGAAGGCCATGGTCTGAGCGGGCGCGCCGAAAAGGTCAACCCGCACGTAGAGGGTCTTGGCGGCCTTGAGATCCTTGAGGAAGGTCTTGTCCTCGAGGAGAACCGCGCCTCCGCCCATGAAGGCGCGAAGCGGGAGGGCACGGGGTTTGCCTTCGTCGAACTGCACGAGAACGCGGTTCGAGAAGGACCCCACGGCGCCGGGCTCGACGTTGAGGAAGGCGTGAATGCCGCCCTTCTTTTCCTTGGCAAGCACGAGAACGGGCTGCACATGCTGAAAGAAGGCGCTGACGACGTTGCGGCTTTCAAGTTCGGCGCTGCGGGCCTGTTCGCCCTCTTGAGCTTCGGGCCGGTCGTAAACCGTCCAGCCGCCCTCAAAGGCGGGAAGACCGTCGGGCTGCGTGGCCGGAGCGGCCTTCGTCGCGGGCTTGGCCTCAGTCGCCTTCGGCGCATTCTGTGAATGCTGTTGCGCGGACGGAGGCGTCTCGAGATCGGCGAGACAGTCGTAAAGGCAGCTGATGAAGGCGGTGTCGTCCGTGGCCTGACGGCATTTGAGGCAGGAAGCCGGAATGGCGTCGAGCGCCGACGCGGCGCCGGAATAGGCAAGAAGGCCCGCCAGAGCCGCGGGTGCAAGAATCGTCCGATGTTGCATGATGAAGAGCGTTCTCATTGGGAATGAGCTCATTCTACGCATGCGGCGCGCTGCCGCCTCGCCCCGTAACGATTGCTGACAGACCGTGACGCGAATGCAAACCGTTGCGCAACCGACTCGGGATGCCGCGTGAAAGTGGCGGATTCGCGTAAAAGTCATCTAGACTATGAATGAATTTCTACTCCCACGGGAGTAGATATGGACCAACAAGACCGATTAAAAGACTGTGAGGACGCACATGCAGCAGAAGGCGGGGAGAGTGCACGCCGTTGCGAGAAGTCCCCTTTACAAGCAGGCGCGGGACGTGCTCGCCGAGAGGCTTCGCCGCGGGGAATGGCATCCGGGGGACAGGCTGCCGACCGAGGGCGTGCTCGCCGAGGAGCTCGGCGTGTCGCTCGGCACGCTGAGAAGAGCCGTGGAGCTTTTGGTTGAAGAGGGGGCGCTCATTCGCCGCCAGGGTGCGGGCACGTTTGCGGCAATGCTCGCGACGGTGGCCGAGGAAAACCGGTTTCAGCCCTTTGAGAGCCTCGACGGCAGCACGCGGTTTGACTTCAGACGGCTCGTGTCGCTCGAGGACGCGGCTTGTCCGCCGGAAGCGGCGGCGGGCTTGGGGATTGCGCCCGGAGAGCCCGTGATCCACATGGTGAGGCACATGCTCAAGCGTACGCCCGAAGGCGACCGCATCGCCGCTTCGGACGAAATCTTCCTTCTTCCGGAGTGCTTTCCCGGCCTCACGGCGCAGCGTTACCTGAATGCCTGCCGGCCGGACGAATCGATCTACCGGTTTTATGCCCGTGAAATGGGCGTGGTGATCACGAGCCAGCGCTGCGCCGTGCGCTATGAGTGTGTGACGGGCGCGGAGGCGGCGCGCCTCGGCGTTCCCGATCCGATGCCGGTATTGAGATTTGCGCGCATCTCGATGGCCTTCGGTCAAATGCCCGTTGAGTACCGCATCTACAGGCTTGATGCGGAGAATTCGCAGATCTGCTTTGCGTTGCCGTAGAAAAGAAGGAAGGGAAGAAAAGCGGCCCGAATCCGCTGAGGCGTCCGGGCCGTTTGTTCGTGTCGAAGGTCTTTCCCGAAGGCGGCCTCAAGCGGCCTTGTCTTCGAGGTTTTCGTCAGGCGCCGCGGCCTTCGACGGGGCCGCGCACGCTTTTTTTGGGTCTTCCTCCTGTTGGGCGGGCGACTTGCCGAAGACGTAGAGGGAGCACATGACGCCGACGAGCAGAATCGCAAAGCCGATCACCATCGTGATCGTGGGCCATTCGCCGCGCCAGATGAGCGCGTAGACGACGGCGGAAATGCTCTCGAAGACGATGAGCTGGCCGCCGAGGCCCGAAGGCAGGCGCTGCGACATCTGGTTCCAGCAGAGCATGGCGACCCAGCTGCAGAGAAGACCGATCATGAGGGCCACGCCGAGAAAGCGCATCGGCGTTTCGCCGAGAAGCGAGACCGAGGTGTCCATCCAGCCGCAGGGCCAGGCGAGGATGGCGAAGGCGATCGTGACGACCGGGAGCACCGTCACGCCCTGGAGCGCCGTCCAGGCCGAGGAGCTGTGATTCGGGTGGGCGAGGAGCCACTCGCCGTTCATGATGGAAAACCACGTCCAGGAGATCACGGCCGCGATGCCGAAGAGCACGCCGATCCAGAAGTCGAGCCCGGTCGAGCCCGACGAGGTGATGTATTGGAATTCGGTCCAGTTGGCGATGACGAGGCCGAAGAAGATGAGGACGAGGGGCGGCGTGATCGAGCCCCAGGAAATGCCGCGGCCCTCGCGCTGATAGCGCACGTTGGCGACGACGGCGACGAGCACCGGAATGACGGCCATGAACATGCCCGCAAGCGGCGCACCCGCCATGCGTATGCAGACGGTGATCAGGCTGTAGAAGACGACGTTGCCGAAGAAGGGAAGTCGGAACGCCTCGATGATGTCGGGCTTCGTGAAGCGCTTGAGGTCCTCCTTCATGAAGAACATGAAGGGCAGCGACACGAGGCCGAAGGCGATGAATCGCCCGAGGGCGACGAGAACGGGGTTGTACTGCGGCAGAAGCAGGGGCGCAATGTAGATGAGCCCCCAGAGAGCACCCGCAGCGATGCCCAGCAGAACACCGATGAACATGGGTTGGCGATTACCGGTTCTTGCATCCGTCTTTCACCCGGATGCGGTCCGTAACGGGCGACTGGTGTGAAAGGGATGGCGCCGCCCGTGCTTGACCCGGTCGGAACGCCCGGACGCTCCTTCGTTGGGAGACGTCCCGCGCATGCCTGCCGGGCTGCCGGGAAGGTATCTTTTCCCGGCGCGACCGCCCAATCCGCAATCGTCGGGCCGTGGTCTGAACGGCCGTTCAAAGCGCTTGTTTTGGTCAGCGTCATGCTAACAAAAATGCGGTAAATACGCGAGATGTGTTTAGGGGAAGTCCTTAGGAGATTCGCGTAATCCCTAGGCGGGAGGGGAAAACGACGTCTTTAGGCGCCAAAGCGAAGGATTTTGCTAAGTAAAAATACGCAATCCTGAATTGGAAATGCGTATTTTGCGGGATGCAAGGGCGGAAATGGGGCCCGCACAAGCGGCGAATGTCTTCGCAACGCCTGCCGTGCCGCGTTTTTGAAGGGCGGGAAGGGTTGCACAAGAGGCTTTTTCGGTTGCGTGTCGTATCAGAGGCACGTGAGGCGGATGCGGGTTTGTTCTCTCGCGCTTGAGAGGCGACGATAGTAGCATGATAACGAAGGGCGACGAAATGCGCCCCGCGGGCCGCCCGAGTTCCTTCGGGAAGAAGGGCGGAATCTCCGCTGCCGGACTCGAGGAGAAACATGTCCGGCCGGAGCACGTTTGAGGAGAAAACATCATGACCGATCTTTCCCGCCGTCATCTCATCCAGGGTGCCGTTGCCGCAGGTGCGGCGCTTGCCGGTTCCGGCGTGGCCGTCGCCGCGCCCAAGCAGAAGTGGGACGAAACCGTCGACGTCGTCGTCATCGGTTCCGGGTTTGCGGGTCTTGCCGCCGCCATCGAGGCGAAGAAGGCGGGCGCCAACGTCGTCGTGCTTGAAAAGATGGCCACGTTCGGCGGCAACTCCATCATCAACGGCGGCATTCTGAGCGCCACGGGCTGCCCGCAGCAGAAGCTCCACAAGATCGAGGACTCGGTCGACCTGCTCGAGAAGGACATTCTCACGGCTGGCAACTACATGAACTACTCGAGCAAGGTCCGCTATCTTGCCGAACAGGCGCTCGCCAACTATGAATGGACCGTCAAGGAGCTTGGCGTCCAGTACCTGCCCGACGCCATCGGCCAGGAAGGCGGCCACTCCGTGCCGCGCTACGTCACGACGACGAACGGCTCGGGTTCGGGCATCGTCTCGAAGGAGCTCGACAAGTGCAAGGAGCTCGGCATTCCGCTTCGCAACCGCGTCTTCGTCGAACACATCATCCGCGGTGAAAACGGCGTCGAGGGCGTTCAGGTCCGCGAAGGCTACCGCTTCCCGAAGGCCGATTCCGGCAAGGTGAAGACGATCCGCGCGACGAAGGGCGTGGTGCTCTGCTACGGCGGCTTCTCGGCCGACGTCAAGTTCCGCATGTTCCAGGACCCGAAGCTCAACGAAACGCTCGACACGACGAACCAGCCCGGCGCCACGTCCGAAATGTGGCGCGAAACGTCCGCCATCGGCGCGCTGCAGGTTCAGAACGATTGGATCCAGTGCGGTCCGTGGGGCTGCCCGCGTGAAAAGGGCATGGGCATCGGCTGGCAGTTCAACCAGACGGCCGCCGCCGAATACGGCCTTTGGGTCAACGCCGACGGCAAGCGCTTCGTGAACGAGCTCGCCAACCGCAAGGTCCGCGCCGACGCCATCATGGTCGAGCAGGCCAACGGGAAGAAGTGCTTCGCCATCTGCAACGAACCCAACGTGCAGCCGCTCAAGAAGCAGCGTCCGGGCTTCCTTGAAAAGATGCTCGAGCGCAAGATCGTTGAAAAGTACGACTCCCTCGAAGCCCTCGCCAAGGCCGCGGGCATCAAGGCCGACGCCCTCAAGGCCGAGGTCGAGGAATTCAACAAGGTCGTCAAGGCCAAGGCCGACCCGGTCTGGAGCCGCTACATCAACAACGATCAGGTTCCGCTCGTCGACGGTCCGTGGTACGTCTGCGAACTGCAGCCCAAGGTCCATCACTGCATGGGCGGCCTCGTCACGGACGACAACTGCGAAGTGCTCGACGTGCGCACCGACAAGCCGATCGGCCATCTCTTCGCCGCGGGCGAAGCGACGGGCGGCGTGCACGGCGCCGTTCGCCTGGGCTCCGTCGCCATTCTCGACTGCCTCGTCTTCGGCCGCCTCGCCGGCCAGAAAGTCGCCGCCGTCAAGTAAGGCCTGAAGCGGTTTCGATGCGCCGCCCGCATGCGGCGCATCCCCGCAGCCGACCGGCTCCTCAGCCGGACATCAACAACGCCCGAAGGGTCACCGCCTTTCGGGCGTCGATTCTTTGATGTGCGCCCACGACGGCTTGTGCCTTCGGACGGTTTCGTCGAATCCGTCGTTCGGAAAAACCAATAGTCTCTTAAATCAGACGCCTTTTCCATGATTGAGGTAAACTATTAGGAAACGTTCTCATGCGGGTGCGTGAAAAAAGGGGCGGCGCCTTTGCGCCGTCGACGCGCCTCCATGACGTCACGACGATAACGAGAAGAATATCCCACAAGCATGAATGCGATGCACACCGAGGCTGAGCGCCTTGCCCTGATCAGAGGGGCGCTTGAGCGTCTCACGGCGGCCGCGACGGGCCTATTTGAAGATTGGCAGCAGGCGAGGAGCTTTCTCCCCTCGGGCTGCCGAAAGCTCATGCAGGATCTTGCCTTCGAGCAGGCGTCCTGGCTCGAGCGCCTTGAGCGCGAGGCGGGTCCGGGCACGTCCTTCGCGGCGCTCGAAAGCTTCGAGGATTTTGCCGCCCGCGTGCGCAGGCTCGTCCTCGCGCATGCCGCAAGTCCTCAGGCGCTCATGGGCGAAGTATTTGAGAGCGAAGAGGAGGAAAGGCTCTTCTTTCGGCGCTGGAAGCACTTTCTCGATGCGGGCATCGGCACGATTGCGCGCAGCTTCGTGATCGACGACATCATCTTTGCGGGCCAGATCGTCGCGAGCATGCGTCTCGTCGGGCTTCTGCGCCGCATAACGGCCGAATGGGCGCATCTCTCGCCCGAGCACCGCCATCAGCTCGGGATCGACTTTCGAGAGAACGCGCAGGCGCTGAGCGAAGCCTACGGCACCGCCTCGAGCGCCGACTTCATCCTGATGAAGGAGCGCTTTGCCGATCGGCTCAAGGGCGAATTCGAGGGCTTCCTTGAGTCGGGCGAGTACCCGCTCGACGTGTCGGAGCGCGACGCCGTGATCTTTCGCGCGGCCTCGGAGCGCTTCTCCAAGGGCGTCATCGCCACCGTGAAGAGCGTGGTCGCGCAGTGCGAGCGCGGCGGCCCCGAGGCGGTGCGCGCCTTCGGGCTCACGCTCGATGCGGGCCGCATGTTCCTCGAGTGTTCGGGCGGCGACGAGGCGCCCGAGTACTGCTGCCGCACGCTTCTCCCGAGGCTCGAGCGCCTTTTCGAGACGGTCTGACTTCGTCATGATTCTCTTTGTTCACGGTCCGACCCACGTCGGCAAAACCGTCCTGGCCCGCGAGCTCACTGCGCGAACCGGCGTCTCGAACCTGTCGGTCGATCTGCTCAAGATGGGCCTCATCCGAAGCGGGATGACCCGCCTTACGCCCGAAGACGATGAGGCGCTCACGGCGTTTCTCTGGCCCGTCGTCCGCGAAATGGCGCGGACGGCTCTCGAAAACCGTCAGCCGCTCATCATCGAAGGCGACTATCTGCCCGAAGACTGGCGGGCTTCGTTCGAGGCCGATGCGCCCGTGGCCGCCGTCGGTCTGGCCATGACCGAATCCGGTCTGCGGGCCCGTTACGGCGACGTCGTGCGGCACCGCCACGCAGCGGAAATTCGCCGCCACGATGCGCCGCTTCTCGAAGAGCTTCTCATGGCGCATGCCCAAACGCGGGCGCGCTGCGCTCGTACGGGCGAGCGTCTTTTCCTGATTGACGTCGGGTTCGAGGAGACGCTCGAGCGCGCCCTCCAATGGGCTTCGCAGTTTTTCGCGAAAGAGGTTCCCTCAAGTGCGGACCGCTGCTGACGGCGAATTCGTTTCGTTCGCAAGAGCCTGAACCCAAAGATTTGTTAAGACGCGTTTTCCGCTGTAAATCAAGGAGCGCCCGCCTTGAAGTCCCCTGTACGCTGATGACTGTGAAGGAGGTGCATCATGCGCAAATGGCTATGGGGATTCGTTTTTTTGACGACTGCGTTGTGGCTTTTCGGCTTGTGGCTCTCTCCGCCGGCATTCAACGCACGGGCCTGGGTGCATGAACTTTTCTTCGTGACGGGCGTATTGGCATGGGGCCTGATGGCCCTGTGCCTCGTCATCGCCAACCGGCCCTCATGGCTCGAAAGGGTCGCGAAAACGCCGTTGGACGCGCTCTATGTTCACCACCGCGTGATCGGATGGTGGGCGCTTGCTCTCTCGTTTCTCCATTACTTCACGAAGGCTTGGGCGGTGCCGATCATAGGCCTGTTTTCGCTGCCAAGGCCCGCCAAGCCGACGCTTGAGCAGACGAGCGACGTCTGGGCGCTCTTTTGGCAGAGCCTGCGCCCGATCGCCAATGCGTCCGCGGAATGGCTCACCTGGCTGATGGGAGCGATCTGCATTCTGGCCGTCGTGCGGGTGCTCCGCTATTCGGCCTGGCTCAACTTTCACAAGCTTCTTTCCGTCGTGTTTCTCGGACTGACGCTCCATTGCGTTCGTCTCATGGAGGCGGGCGACTTCTTCACGCCCTTTGGCTGGCTGAACCTTCTGATCACGTTCGCGGGCGGCTGGGCGGCCCTCAATCTGCTGATTTCCGGTCCGGGACGCGCCATGGAGCACGACGGCGTTCTATTGGAGACCGTCACGTCGGAGAGCGTCACCCGTTGGACCGTCGAGACTTCCCTGGCGTCGAGGATCGAGCCCGGACAGTTCGTGTTCGTCAAGGTTCGCGGCGAAGCTCATCCGTTTTCAGTCGCATTGGTCGAGGACGGCCGCATCGGACTCGTCATTCGGCATGCCGGACCGTTCACGTCCGGCGTGATGCCGGCCATTCCGGTCGGAGAGCGCATGAAGCTTGAAGGTCCTTACGGCGCCTTCAAGCCCGTGGCCGACGGTTCGCGCCAGACATGGGTTGCGGTCGGCATCGGGATTGCGCCCTTCATGGCCTGGCTCGGGGCGGCCGGCAAAGGCGGCTTCCGTAGAGGTGATTCCCGTAAAGCTGGTTCCCGTAGAGGCGTCACGCTCCATTGGTGCGTGCGAAATGCGGACAAAGAGCCTTTGCTCGAGGCCGTGCAGGCGCTCTGCCGGGATGCGGGCGTGAAGCTTGTCGTCCACGACGGACGACATGGCCGGGCGGACGTCGAGACGCTGCTCGCCGAAGGACCGGAGCGCCTTGCGGTTTGCGGCGGCACCGCGCTCTCAAAGGCATTGCGCAGTGCCTGGACGGGCGACAAGACCAAATTCCAGGAGGAGCGCTTTGCCTGGCGCACGGCAAACGGATGAACGTGAGCCGTGGCGCGGCGCCGGTGGCGGCGTGCGCCTGCCCCGGTTTCAGTGCGCGAGCGGCGAAAGGCCGATGAGCACGGCGGATATCCAGAAGGGCAGGGTCGCCATGGCGGCGAGCGTCTGCGCGGTCGTGACGTTTGCGACCGACGCCGCGTCGCCCTTCATCGAGGCCGTCATCACGTAGCAGCTCTGCGCCGTGGGAAGCGCCGCAAAGAGAATCGCCACGCCCGCCTCCACGGGGCCGAGCCCCGCGAGCTTCGCAACGCCGCAGGCGACGGCCGGCACGACAAGGAGGCGGCAGACGGTGCTCGCCGTGATGAGCGGCAGGTGCTCCCTCAGCGCGTGAAGCCTCAGTCCCGCGCCGATGCACAAGAGCCCCATGGCGAGCGAAGCGTTCCCGAGATGCGCAAAGAAGGTCGTGGCGGTCTTCGGGATCTCGATCCCCGTGGCCTTGACGAGCAGGCCCGCGACGGTTGCGATGATGAGAGGATTGGTGAGAACCTTTCGCATCGTGGCGCGAAGGCGCTCGGCGGGCGCATTCGCAGCGTTGTCCCTTCGCGCCACGGCATTGGCGAGGACGCTCACGGCAATCGTATTGCTGATCGGCACCCAGAAGGCGATGAGAAGCGCGAGAAGCGCAAAGCCCTCGTCTCCGAAGAGCCTCAGGCAAACCGCAAATCCGATGTAGGTGTTGAAGCGAAAGCCGCACTGAAAGACCGAGGCGTGCGTGACGGGATCGTCCCGGAGCACCGTCATGAGGAGCCGCGCGATGAGCACCGCCAGAAGCATGGCGCCCACGCCCGCCGTCAGAAACTGCGCCGCCCCCGCAATCGTCATCTCCGCTCCCGCAATCGAATTGAAGAGCAGCGGCGGAAAGAGCACGTAGAAGACGAGGTTTTCGGCCGGCTTCCAGAAGGCTTCGCCAAAGCCCGCCTTCTGCGCGAGGAGAGCGCCCAGAAGAATGATGAGAAAGTCCGGAAGGATGATGAGAAGGCTCTGCATGGCGTGAACGGAAAACAAAACAAAATGGGGCTTGAGAACATCATAGTCCTCAAACCCCTTCTTGAGCGGGCGGATTTGTGTGAACGACGCTTTTAGGAGGCGTCGGCTGCGGCTTCGGCCTTCGGCTTGGGAGCCGCCTTCGGCGCGTCCTTGACCGGATGCGCGGCGCGCCAGGCGGCGAGGTATTCGGCGATGCGGCCGATGGCCTCGCGCAGCTGCGTTTCATGCGGGAGGAAGACGACGCGGAAGTGGTCGGGGTGCGGCCAGTTGAAGCCCGTGCCCTGCACGAGAAGGACGCGCGTTGCCTCAAGGAGCTCCTTGAAGAACTGGCGGTCGTTTTCGATCGGATAGACCTTCGGGTCTAGCTTCGGGAACATGTAGAGCGATCCTTGTGGCTTGACGCAGGAGACGCCCGGGATCTGCGTGAGGAGCTCCCAGGCGAGGTCGCGCTGCACGCGCAGGCGGCCGCCTTCGCAGATGAGGTCGTTGATTGACTGATAGCCGCCCAGGGCCGTCTGGATCGCCCACTGGCCGGGCACGTTGGCGCAGAGCTTCATGTTGGCGAGCATGTTGAGGCCCTCGATGAAGTCCCGGGCGGCGAGCTTGTTGCCCGAGATCACCATCCAGCCGGCGCGGTAGCCGCAGGCGCGGTAGGCCTTGGAGAGCGAATTGAAGGTGAGCGTGAGGACGTCGGTCGAGAGGCTCGCAATGGCGATGTGGCGGGCGTCTTCGTAGAGGATCTTGTCGTAGACCTCGTCGGCGAAGATGATGAGGCCGAACTCGCGGGCGAT
>ERZ1026870.542-NODE-542-length-20586-cov-24.188983_pt1 | contig 20586 bp, 10 predicted proteins | sample MGYA00380165_ERZ1026870 | MGnify/ENA primary metagenome ERZ1026870 (study PRJEB33269, sample SAMEA4719801) | human gut metagenome | biome: human-associated habitat; feature: organic feature; material: feces | place: Cameroon | collected 2013-10 ...
CAGGTCACTATAAGAGTTGATGCCGAGCTCCTTGCTCAGTATCTCTTTCTTCTTGGGTCCTACTCCTGGCAGGAACATGATGTCTTGGTCTAAAATACTATTCATATTATGCAAAATTACAACATTCAGACAAAACAGCCAAAATGTTTAACTTATTTTTAAATAGTGACGTTACAAAACGGAGCGTCTTGCGTCTTTATTCTATAATCATTAGAAACAAACTCTAGAACAATGATAAAGATAAAGAATAAACTGTTCATCATCTTATGGTTGTTGTCCTTGGGCTTTGCAGTCCAGGCACAGGATCTTTATGTATCAACCTCTTTCCACGAGCCGGCAACCGACGGCTTGCGGTTCATCTATAGTAGGGATGCCGTCCATTGGGACAGTATTCCGGGCACCTTCCTTGCCCCTAAGGTGGGCAAACAGAAAGTGATGCGCGACCCTTCCATCATCCGTACCCCAGACGGTGTGTTCCATCTGGTATGGACCAGCAGCTGGCGGGGCGACCGTGGCTTCGGTTATGCCGAGAGTCGCGACCTGATGCATTGGAGCGAACCGAAATTCATCGAGGTGATGGACGATCCTACTACCGTGAATGTATGGGCACCGGAACTCTTCTGGGATGAAGACCGCCAGCAGGCAATGGTGGTATGGGCATCGTGTGTGCCTAGCCAGCACTTCGCCCTGGGTATCGAAGACGAGAAGAACAATCATCGTCTCTACTATTCCGTAACCAAGGATTTTAAGACATGGACCAAGGGCAAGCTCCTGATAGATCCGGGATTCAGTTGCATAGATGCCACTCTGCTGAAGCGTGGTAAGAACGATTATGTGATGGTATTGAAGGATAATACTCGCAATGCCCGCAATATCAAGGTGGCTTTTGCCAAGAACCCGATGGGACCGTGGAGCAAGGCTTCTGAACCGTTCACCGGCAATTTCATGGAAGGACCAACCACCGTCAAACTGCCTAAGAACAGTCCGCTGGGCAATGGTTATCTCATTTATTACGATCGTTACCGCCTCTTCGATTTCGGTGCTCATTTCACGAAGGATTTCATCCATTTCACCGATGTGAGTCAGCAGGTGAGTGTGCCGAAGAATCACAAGCACGGCACCATCTTCCGTGCTCCGGAACGCATCGTGAAGGCCATGCTCGAACAGGACCGCATCCACTATACCGGAACCACGATGGCAGATCCGTCGCGTCATGACGGAGCCTTGTCGCCAGTGGTAGGAGTCCATAATATCCAGACGCTCCGTGCCAACCGCGAGCATCCTTCCCAGGCAAATGGCGGGGGCTGGACCTATAACCACCAGCCGATGATGGCGTATTGGAATGGCAAGTTCTACATGCATTTCCTGAGCGATCCTGCTGAGGAGCATGTACCCCCATCGAGAACCCTGATGCAGGTTTCTGAGGACGGATACAACTGGAGCCAGCCACAGATTCTCTTCCCTGAATATGATGTGCCAGCCGATTTCAGAAAGGCGAAATACCAGCCGAAACCGGAACTGCAATATCCTGATGTCTACAAGCAGAAACCATTGAAGGCAATCATGCACCAGCGTGTGGGCTGGTATGTATCCAAGGGCGGCATCCTTCTGGCGACCGGAAACTATGGTGTGGCATTGGACAGAAAGGACGACCCGAACGATGGTAACGGCATCGGCCGTGTGGTGAGAGAGGTGAAGAAAGACGGTTCGCTCGGACCTATCTATTTCATCTATTACAACCACGGATTCAATGAGAAGAATACCGCTTATCCTAATTATAAGAAAGCATCCAAGGCGGTAAGAGCGGCTTGCGAGGAAATCCTTGCCAACCCACGTTACCGCATGCAATGGGTGGAAGAGGCAGATAGAGGCGAAAAGCTGATACCTGTCAACAATGGTTACAAGGCTTATTGCGACTATACCCTGCCGGATGGCAGAATAGCCAGTCTGTGGAAGCATGCCCTCACCTCGTTGAGTCTGGATGGCGGAAATACCTATACTACTACCAACCGTGCCCTGGGATTCGTCAACAGCAATGCCAAAATTTGGGGACAGCGGTTGAGCGATGGTACTTATGCCACCGTCTACAATCCATCTGAATACCGCTGGCCGCTGGGCATCTCGCTGAGTGGTGACGGATTGGAATATAAAACGCTGAATCTGATTTGTGGCGAAGTACCACCGATGAGATACGGTGGCAACTATAAGAGTCGTGGTCCGCAGTATGTCCGTGGCATCCAGGAAGGAAATGGCGTTCCGAAGGATTCTGATATGTGGGTGAGCTATTCCATGAACAAGGAAGATATCTGGGTGGCGCATGTACCCGTTCCGGTCAAGACCGTGGCTACTGCCCATGCCGATGATGATTTCGCCCAGTATCAGAAACTCGGCGACCTCAAGACCTGGAATATCTATTCTCCGCTGATGGCACCGGTTTCGCTCCGTCAGGAGTGGCTCGAACTGAAGGATGAAGATCCGTTCGACTATGCCTGTGTAGAGCGCAAGATTCCAGCTTCTTCCTACCTGAAGGCATCCTTCGATGTGCAGGCAGCTCAGACCCGCAACGGTTCCCTGCAGATTGAATTCCTCGATGAGAAGGGCATTGCCTGCACCCGTATCGAACTGAACAAAGAAGGAATGATACGTGTGAAGAACGGAGCGAGATATGGCAATGTGATGCCTTATCAGGCTGACCAGACCTATCGTTTCGAGGCAACATTGGATACCCAGCACCGCCAGCTCAACCTCACCGTGAGCACACTCGGTGCAGATGGCAAGGCATTGCAGAGCAAGAGCACCAAGCGCATCTTCTACGCACCTGTGCATCAGATAGAGCGCATCCGTTTCCGTACCGGTGACCTCCGTACCTTCCCTACCATCGACACTCCTGCCGACTGGTTCGGTACTTTGGAGCATGCCGGTGATACCGATACCACTGCTCTCTACCGCATCGCTCATGTCAAAACCGTGAGTCTGGATGCTGATGCCGGTTCGGCTGTGCTCAAGACCGCAGATTACAAGCATTATGTAGACGATTTCAATGCAATGGAGCCGGAGGTTCTCCATACTTCTGCCATCCCGAATGCGCAGGCATGGGACTGGATGAAGCAGAATGTGCCCCTCTTCGACTGTCCGCAGCGCAACTTCGAGGAGATGTATTATTTCCGCTGGTGGACGCTCCGCAAGCATATCGAAAATACACCTGTAGGCTATGCGATGACCGAGTTTCTCGTGCCTCGCAGTTATGCCGACAAGTATAATCTCATAGCCTCTGGAGTGGGACATCATATCCACGAGAGTCGCTGGATTCGTGATGGAAAGTATCTCGACGGCATCTTGAATACCTGGTATCATGGCAATGGTGGCAAGCCGATGGCTAAGATCAATTTCTATAGCAGTTGGATGCCTGCTTCTATCTGGGAGCGCTATCTCGTAGACGGTAACCGGAAGGAGTTTAAGTCGTTGTTGAATGACCTGGACAAGGAGTATCAGCTGTGGGATGACCACCGCTGGGGCAACGGACTCTACTGGCAGTATGATGTGCGTGATGCGATGGAAGAGACCATCAGTGGTGGCAGAAAAGAAAAGAATGCCCGTCCTAGCATCAACAGTTATATGTATGGCAATGCGATGGGCATCGCCCAGATGGCAAAGACCATCGGCTATCAGGACTTGGCTAGGAAGTATGAGGCTAAGGCAGATACTCTGAAGCATCTGGTAGAAACCCAACTCTGGGATGCCGACCATCAGTTCTTCGAGGTGTATAAGCCGAATGCCGGCGAGGCGAAGGAGGTAGCCACGAAGAGAAGTTTCCAGCCTAGTGGCGATGCTGCAGTATCAGCAAAGGTGCGCGAGGCAATCGGTTTTCTGCCTTGGTATTTCAATCTTCCTGCCGATGAGGCGAAGTTTGCTGAGGCTTGGAAACAGGCAGCAGACAGCAAGGGCTTCTCTGCTCCTTACGGACAAACCACCGCAGAGCGCCGCCATCCGCAGTTCCGCTCTCATGGAGTAGGAAAGTGTGAGTGGGATGGTGCCATCTGGCCTTTCGCTACCGCCCAAACCCTGACAGCGATGGCGAATTTCATCAACAATTATCAGGTGAAGCCATCTGCCCTCGCTGCTTCTTCTAAGGGTAGTCTCGATATGGACAGCCTTTACTTCAATGAGATGGAGAAGTATGTGCAGAGTCAGAGCATGCGTGGCAAACCTTACATCGGTGAGTATCTTGATGAAACCACTGGTTACTGGTTGAAGGGCGATCAGGAGCGCAGCAGATATTACAACCATTCTACCTTCTGCGATCTCATCATCACCGGCATCGTGGGTCTTCGTCCTCGTGCCGATCAGACCATCGAGGTGCGTCCTATCATCCCAGCCGGCAAATGGCAGTACTTCTGTCTTGACAAGGTGCGTTATCATGGTCACGACCTCACCATCCTCTACGATCAGGACGGTTCCCGTTATCATGTGGGCAAGGGCTTGCAGGTATGGGTAGATGGCAAGTTGGCGGGGCTGCGTGATACGCTCGGCAAACTCGTAGTGAAGGATGCATTCAAATAATGTAGAATAAAATACGATATGAAACGAAGAAAATATTTATTGATACTGATAGGACTTTTGGGCATGATACAGATTCATGCTCAAAAGTCTGTTGCTTTTAAGGAGGATAATGAAGCGCCTCAGCCACAATGGATTGGAGCGATAACCGATGAGGATGCGCACATTCCGAGTAACCGAGATTATGTGGGAACGGGAATGGTGAATGCGAAGGGAAAACCAGACTGGAAGGCTACGGCTCCATTGTCAAGACAAAGCATCTGGCTGAAGAAAGAAATGAAACTCCCGGCTGATGTCTGTAAGGCAACGATGAAGATTGTGGGACTGGGTTTCTATGAGCTCAGCATCAACCGGCAGAAGGTGACGGATGCCGTTTTCGCCCCTCTGTGGAGCGATTACGACAAGACCGTCTTTTACAATACTTACGATGTGACTGCGTTATTGAAGAAAGGCAAGAACCAACTTTCTGTATTGCTGGGCAACGGATTCTATAATGAGCAGGGTGGAAGATACACCAAGATGAAGGTTTCCTATGGTCCTCCTACGCTCTACTGTTCGCTCGAAATAGAACTGAAGAATGGCAGAACCGTCTGCATTGTCAGCGATGGCTCATGGAAATATTCGCCTAGCAGCATCACCTTCAACAGTATCTATGGTGGTGAAGACGAGGATGCCCGCATCACGCCTTCCTGGAAACCAGTGGTGATACAGAAGGGACCTCGTGGCATTCTGCGCCAGCAGATGGCACAGCCGGTGAAGATGATGGAATACTTCGGTGTGAAGAGCCGTCATCAGCTCACTCCTCAGCAAATCGCCAAGGCTTCCAATGCCAAACATCCTATTCCGGCAGGAACCTTCGTACTGGATATGGGACAGAATCTCGCAGGTTTCCCACAGGTCAAGGTCAGTGGAAAGGTAGGACAGCAGGTACGGCTCTATCTCTCAGAGACCCTGACTGCACAGGGAACCTGCAATCAGAAACAGTCGGGTAGTCCTTACTATCTTACTTATACGCTCAGCGGAAAGGGCGAGAAGTCGGCTGACGGCAAGCGCATCGAGACTTGGCATCCGCATTTCACCTATTATGGTTATCGCTATATCCAGGTAGAAGGTGCCGTAATGAAGGGTGATGAGAATCCTGATGGCAAGCCAGTGATAGAGGATATCCAGTCGTGCTTCGTCTATAATTCAGCTGCGAAGATTGGCAACTTCGAATGTTCTAATCCGATGTTTAACCGTGCTTATCAGATTATCGACCGTGCCATCCGAAGCAACTGGCAGGCTGTCTGGACCGACTGTCCTCATCGTGAGAAACTCGGTTGGCTGGAGCAGGATTGGCTCAATGGCGAGGGATTGGTATACAACTACGACTGTCGCTCGATGATAGAGCAGACGATGCAGAATATCGCCGATGCCCAGCATGCCAATGGTGCCGTTCCTACAACCGCTCCTGAGTATATCTACTTCAAGGGCAAGTGGCTCGATCCGTTTGCTGAATCACCAGAGTGGGGCGGTGCCCTGGTAGCGCTTCCATTCCTTTATCTGCAGCATTATGGTGACGACCGGATGGTGAAGAAATATGCACAGCAGATGTTCCGCTATGTGGATTATCTCCAGAGTAAGGACAGTTGCCGTATACTGAAACAGGGTTTGGGTGACTGGTATGATTACGGAAAAGGCCGTTCGGGCTTCTCTCAGAATACTCCGATGCCGCTGGTAGCTACAGCCCATTATTATCAGTGGGTAAAACTGACACAGAAGGCTGCGGCAATGAGCGGAAAGACTGCTGAAGCCAACCGCTATGCCATCCTGGCTTCAGAAATTCTGCAGGCTTTCCAAAAGGAGTTCCTGCATGTTGAGAAGGCTGCATCTTCTGAGAAATCTTCTTCGGATGCTGTAGTAAAGGATGCTGTAGAAAAGGTATATTACGGTTCGGGAAGTCAGGCTTCCAATGCCATTCCTTTGGCACTGGGCATGGTTCCTTCCCAGTATCGCAAGCAGGTTCTCCAGCATCTGGTAGATGACATTCATGCGCATCACGACCGTCTGACAACCGGCGATGTGGGCAACCGCTACCTCTTCCAGGCATTGCTTGAAAACGGATATGCCGATCTCTGGTACAAGATGCTGGCGCATGATGATGTGCCGGGCTACGGCTTCCAGATCAAGAAGGGAATGACCACACTCACCGAACAGTGGAATCCGGAGATGGGTGCTTCGATGAATCATTTCATGATGGCGCATATCAACAACCATTTCCTGCCGGATATTGTGGGCATCCGCATAGAGCAGGGCAGACTCATCATCGCTCCTCAGCCGATAGGCGACTTGACCTGGGCTAAGGGAAGTACCCGACTCAGCGATGGCAAACAGATTGCCGTGGTTTGGAAGAAATTGGCTGATGGTAAAATAGAGGTAACGGTAGATACCGATAATGATATAGAATACGAAATCAAGATAGATTATGATGAAACAGAACATAATGATGGCACTTATCGCGGCAAGCATGTCTTTGTCGGCAAGTGCGCAAAATAACGGAAACCAGCCAGAGGCTGTTGCTCAGAACTGTTATCAGGGGCATTTCACCCGTAGTCTTCACGATGTGATGCAGGACGTATCGCAGCGCTGGGGTGTCCGCTTTAAATATAATGTGGATACCGTTGGTAGGCAGTTGCCTTATGCCGACTTCCGCATCAAGCCCTATTCGCTGGAGGAAACTCTGACGAATATCTGCAAGTATTTCGACTTCAACTGGTGGAAGCAGAATGGTAATGTATATAAGATCAAGCCTTATGAATATCCCCGTCGCCATACCGAAGAGGGTGAGCAGATGCTTGCTTATCTCAAGACACTCTACCAGAACCGGGAACAGTTTGAAGCACGCAAGAATTCTGTACGCAAGGAGGTGCGCCACATCCTGGGTATCGACCGTTATATGGATTCCCTGGTTCATAAGAAACCGATTTTGGGAAAGGTACGCAGGTATGATGGTTATACGGTTCAGAATATCTGCATCGAGACCTTGCCTGGCGAGCATGTCTTCGGTTCCATCTATACGCCCGCCAAGAAGGGTAAGCATCCTTTGATTATCTGTCCCGACGGTCATTTCGGTGGCGGCAGATATCGTGCCGATGAGCAGCAGCGCCTCGGAACCTTGGCAAGAATGGGTGCTATCTGTGTAGAGTTCGACCTGTATGGCTGGGGACAGAGTGAGGCTGAATATGGCAAGAATTCGCATCAGACCGACCGTGCCCATGTGATTCAGGCTCTGAATGCCGAGGTATTGCTCGATTATATGTGGAACCATCGCAAGGATGTGGATAAGACGCGCATCGGAGCGAATGGCGGCAGTGGCGGCGGTACGCATACAGTCCTGCTGACGGTACTCGACGACCGTATCACGGCAGCAGCCCCAACGGTGAATCTTGCTTCTCATTTTGATGGCGGTTGTCCTTGCGAGAGTGGCAAACCTATCCAGTTGGCGGGGCATGGTACGTGTAATGCCGAGTTGATGGCTTTCTTTGCCCCTAAGCCGTTGTTGGTAGTGAGCGATGGTGGTGATTGGACCGCCTCTGTTCCAACCCTCGAATATCCGTATCTGCAGTATATATATAATATGTATGGTGCCAAGGAACAGGTAACCAATGTGCATCTGCCTAAGGAACGTCATGATTATGGCATCAACAAGCGCCAGGCAAACTACGATTTCTTCATCCGTGTCTTCGGTTTGGACCGCAGTAAGTTGGATGAAAGCAAAGTGAAGGTAGAAAAACCGGAAGTTTTGCAATCGGTCATCAGATAATAAGATAGAAGATAATAAATCAGACCTCACGCCGTTTTATAAATGACGTGAGGTCTTTTTCGTCTTTTCTGACGACAAAGGCGGCTCATCTGCGTCTTTAAATAAAATTGTTTAATCGATTAAAACAAAAACAAATGAAAATCTTAAGAACCATCACACTTTGCTGCCTGGCTTGTCTCTCTTTGCAAGCAACAGCACAATCATATAAGCTCTGGTACGACAAACCAGCGCTGGTCTGGACCGATGCCTTGCCTTTGGGTAATGGACGGTTGGGTGCCATGGTATATGGCATTCCAGCCACCGAACGTCTGCAGCTGAACGAGGAAACCATCTGGGCAGGACAGCCTAACAAGAATGCCAATCCTCATGCCAAGGCAGCTCTTCCTGTTGTGCAGAACCTCATCTGGCAGGGCGAATACCGTAAGGCACAGGATATGTGTACCGAGAAAATCATGTCGAATACCAACTTCGGAATGCCTTACCAGACCTTTGGTGATGTCTATATCTCGGCTCCCGGGATGGATGGCTATTCTCAGTATTATCGCGAACTGAGTCTGGATTCTGCCCGCTGCCTCACCCGTTGGACAGCCCACGGTGTCACCTATCAGCGCGAGGTCATCACCTCCTTTTCCGATAACGTAGTGATGGTAAGATTTACCGCCAACAAGCCTCATAGTATTACTTTCAATGCCAACTTCACTTCTCCTCATGATGATGTCATCATCCGTACCGATGGCGAAGAAGCTACCCTTGAAGGAGTGGCAGCCAAACACGAAGGTTTGAAGGGAAAGGTGAGATTCATGGGCAGAATGGCGGCTCAGATCAAAGGCGGCGAGGCTGCGAAGACTTGTCGCGACGGTGTGGTCAGCGTGAAGAATGCCGATGAAGCCGTACTCTATATCTCCATCGCCACCAACTTCGTTAACTACAAGGATATTACCGGCAACGAGGTGGAACGCAGTAAGCAGGCGCTTCATACCGCCATGGCGAAGGATGCCCGAGAACAGATGGCGCAGCATGTGGCTAAATTCCAGAGCATGATGCATCGCAACTCGCTCTGGTTGGGCGCTGACAAGTATCAGAATCTGCCTACCGACGAACGCCTCATCCGCTTTGCCAAGCAGGACGATAACTATCTCGTAGCCACCTATTATGCTTTCGGCAGATACCTTCTGATATGCAGTTCCCAGCCAGGCACACAGCCAGCTAACCTGCAGGGCATCTGGAACGATAAGATGTTCCCGTCATGGGACTGCAAGTATACCACCAACATCAACATGGAGATGAACTACTGGCCATCAGAGATGACCAACCTCTCCGAACTCAATGAACCGCTCTTCCGGTTGATTCGTGAGGTAAGCGAAACCGGAAAGGAATCAGCTCAGACCATGTATGGAAAGAACGGCTGGGTTTTGCATCACAATACCGACATCTGGCGAGTGACGGGCGGTATCGATAAGGCAGCATCAGGCATGTGGATGACTGGTGGTGCCTGGGTATCATCCCATCTCTGGCAACATTATCTCTATAGTGGCGACAAGGAATTCCTGCGCAAGGCTTACCCGGTCATGAAGGGTGCAGCTACTTTCCTCGACGAGATGCTGATACCGGAACCTGAGCATGGATGGCTCGTGATTTCGCCAGCTGTGAGTCCGGAGAATGTACATCCTTCCAAGGATGGAAAGATAGCCATGAGCTATGGCACTACGATGGATAATGAATTGCTCCACGAACTCTTCTCTACCGTTATCAGAGCGAGCGAAATCCTGGGCGAAGATGCCGGATATGCTGCTCATCTGAAGGAAGTATTGGGAAAGATGGCACCGATGCAGATTGGCAAGTGGGGACAGTTGCAGGAATGGATCAAGGACTGGGATGATCCTCAGGATAATCATCGCCATGTGAGTCATCTCTATGCGCTCTATCCAGGTAATCAGATTACACCGGAGCAGACTCCGGAACTCTTCGATGCAGCCCGTACTTCGCTCATACATCGTGGCGACCCGAGTACAGGTTGGTCGATGGGATGGAAGGTCTGTCTCTGGGCTCGTCTTCTGGATGGTAATCACGCCTATAAGCTGATTCATAACCAGTTGACCCTGACCGATGACCACTTCCTCGCCTATGGATTGAACAAGAAAAAGGGTGGAACCTATCGCAATCTCTTCGATGCACATCCACCATTCCAGATAGACGGCAACTTCGGCTGTACTGCCGGTATCGCCGAGATGCTGATGCAGAGCCATGACGGATGTGTCAATATTCTGCCGGCTCTTCCTGATGCCTGGAAGGCAGAAGGAAAGGTACAGGGGCTCCGCACGAGAGGTGGTTTCCTCATCGAGGAACTGGCATGGAAGAATGGTAGAATCACGTCGCTCAAGATCCGTTCTACCCTCGGTGGCAACCTTCGTCTCCGTCTGCCGGCAGGCAACCGGTTAAAGGGCATCAAGGGTATGAAATCTGCCAAGGGCAAGAATCCGAATCCGCTCTTTTCAGCCTTCGAACAGCCACAGATGCAAAACCATTCAGAAGTGAAACTCAACAAGGTGGTGTTGCCAAAGGCAAATACCTATGACATCACTACACGAAAGGGAGAGACCATCCGATTGATTTAAAAATATGGGTATAAACTCCTTAACATCAAAACTCCTTTAGAAAATGAAAAAAATAATGATAACATTGGCGCTGGCTTGCGGAATCTTTACCGCAGTCTCTGCCGCAAAAAACGAAAAGCCTTGGGCTAATGGTAAATTACAGGTTTCTGCCAACCAGCGATTCCTCCAGTTTGAAAACGGACAGCCGTTCTTCTTGTTGGGTGATACCGGTTGGCTTCTTCCGGAACGTCTGGATAGAGCCGAGGCACAGTATTATCTTCAGAAATGCCGTGTAGCGGGATTTAATACCGTTCTCATCCAGGTGATGGACGGCACACCTTCTTTTAATATCTACGGACAGCAGTCGCTCCCTGCCGGTTGGGATTTGTCGAAGGCTGACCCCGCTGGTGTTTACAGTTATTGGGATCATCTCGACTACATCATCAAACTTGCCGAACAGAACGGCATCTACATCGGCATGGTAACTATCTGGGGGTCTCAGGTAAAGGCTGAGAATATCAATGCCCAGCAGGCAAAGGCATACGGAAAGTTCCTTGCCAACCGCTATAAGAATTCGCCTAATATCATCTGGGTGATGGGTGGCGATATCCAGGGTGATATCCACCCAGAGGTGTGGGAGTCGCTCGCTACCAGCATCAAGAGTATTGACCACAACCATCTCATGACCTATCATCCTCGTGGCAGATATACTTCTGCCAAATGGTGGAGCAAGGCGAAATGGCTCGATTTCCATACCTTCCAGAGCGGTCACCGCAAGTATGGTCAGCGTATGGGCAACAAGGATTATCCTATCCCTGACAATACCGAGGAGGACAACTGGATGTATGTGGATTCTACTTGGGCATATAAGCCAATCAAGCCTGTGCTCGATGCCGAACCGAGCTACGAGGATATTCCGAAGGGACTGCACGATCCTAACGAGGAGCGCTGGCAGGATTATGATGTTCGCCGCTATGCCTATTGGAGTGTCTTTGCCGGTTCCTGCGGTCATACCTATGGTCATAATGCCATCATGCAGATGTTGAAGCCGGGCTATCCTACCAGTTATGGAAGTGATGGAGCCGAGAAGCCTTGGTATGTGGCGCTCAACGACCCAGGATTCAACCAGATGAAGCATCTCAAGAACCTGATGCTCTCGCTGCCATACTTTGAGCGTGTGCCTGACCAGAGCATCATCGCCGGTGAGAATGGTGAAAGATATAACCGTCTGCTGGCTACCCGAGGCAACGATTATCTGCTGGTTTACAATTACAACTGTGTTCCGATGAAACTCGACCTCCGCAAGGTTTCGGGTAGCAGAAAGAACGTATGGTGGATGGATGCTGCCAACGGACAGCTGGAATATATCGGAGCGTTTGACAACAAGGTCATCACCTTCGCTCCTCAGAAGGCTACCCGCGGTATCAGCGATGGTGTTTTCATCGCCATTGATGCCAGCAAGGACTATCTGAAGAAAGACCAGAAGATGATAGAAGACCAGAGTCTGGCTGGTAAGAAAAGAGATTTGAATGAATAAATAAAGTGAAGAGTGAAGAACGAAGAGTGAAGAATTCAAATGAAGAATAATATATTGATGAGTGTGTTGCTGACGGCATCGCTTTCGGCAACACTTCCGCTTTCCGCTGCCAGTCATGTTGACGTGGTAAAGATGCGGACGGAGAATCAGGTGAATCCTTTGGGCATCGGAACATCAACCCCTCGCTTCTCCTGGCAGATTACTTCTGACAGGAAGGGCGTGGTGCAGACGAGTTATCAGATTCTGGTGGCTTCTTCCCGAGAAAAACTGGATAGAAACGAGGCTGATTTATGGGATAGCGGTGAACGCAACAGCGATGAACAGCTGTGGATTCCTTATCAGGGCAAGGCGCTGCTGAGTGGCGCTCAAGCTTACTGGAAGGTGCGTATCACTACCAATAAAGGAAAATCGGAATGGACCGAACCGCAGCTCTTTACCATCGGACTGCTCGGTGAAACCAAATGGAGCGGCACCTGGATTGGCTTGGAAGACCTGCAGCCCGGAGAACAGAAAGGCATGCATACCCGACTGGCGGCACGCTATATCCGCAAGGACTTTGCGGCAAAAGGCAAGGTGAAGCGGGCGGTGGCTTATGTTGCCGGACTCGGTGTATACGAGTTTTATGTCAACGGACAGCGTATGGGCGGCAGTCAGGCATTGCAGCCTGCACCAACCGATTATCGCAAGACCATCTACTACAATACCTTTGATGTCACTTCGCTCCTGACCGAGAAGAATGCTATCGCCATCAAACTGGGCAACGGCAGAATGTTTCCGATGCGACTGGAGAAGGCATACAAGACACCTTTCTTCGGTTATCCGAAATGCCGCATCAACGTGAAGGTGGAGTATGAGAACGGAAAGACTGAAACCTGGGCTACCAACAACACCTGGAAGTTGAGCTTCGACGGTCCTATCCGCAGCAACAACGAGTATGATGGCGAGGAGTATGATGCCCGCAGGGAACTAGCGCTGAAAGGTTGGACCCAGGCTGGTTTCGACGATAGCCAGTGGCAGAAAGCCGAGCGCTGTGCCATTCCTGACGGTACGCTGATGGCGCAGCCGATGAGGGGAATGGTTGAGAAGGAATTCGGACATCCGGTGAGTCTGAAGCAGCGCCACGATACCCTCATCGTTGATTTTGGTCAGAACATGGCGGGCTGGATTGGTTTTCAGGTCCGTGGCAGGCAGGGAGATACCATCCGTGTGAAATATGCCGAGAAACTGCAGGCTGACGGCAGTCTGTATCTCGACAACTTCCGCAATGCCCTCTCTGAGGATATTTATGTCTGCAATGGCAGAGAAAACGGAAAGTCTTGGCGTCCTGCCTTCTCTTATCACGGCTTCCGCTATGCTGCCATCACTGGTATGAAGAATGCCCGCAAGGAGGATTTCACCGCTTATACCGTGAGCGACGAGATGGCTACCATCGGACATATCGAGACTTCTGATACGATATTAAATAAGGTGTTGAAGAATGCATGGTGGGGCATCTACGGCAATTACAAGGGTATGCCGGTAGACTGTCCGCAGCGCAACGAGCGCCAGCCTTGGTTGGGCGACCGTACGGTGGGTTCGTTGGGTGAAAGTTTCGTTTTCGACAACGAGCGACTCTACAGCAAGTGGATGCACGATATCTGCGATGCCCAGCGTTCGGATGGCAATATTCCGGATGTGGCTCCTGCTTTCTGGAATTACTATACCGATGATGTTACCTGGCCGGCAGCCTTGCCTTTCACCTGTGATATGCTCTATTATCAGTTTGGCAACAAGCAGCCTATCATCGATTCTTATCCATCCATCAGGAAATGGATCAACCATATCCTGGCAGAATATACGGATAAGAACGGCATCATCACCAAGGATAAATACGGCGACTGGTGCGTACCACCAGAGAAGCTGGAACTGATTCATAGTCAGGATCCGAAGCGAAAAACTGATGGTAAGCTGATAGCCACCGCCTATATGATTCGCTGTCTGCAGCTGGCAGAGCAGTTTGCCAACCTGCAGGACCTGAAGGAAGAAGCGAAGGCTTGGGCAGACCGCAGAAACAGGATGATGGATGCCTTCAACAGGCAGTTCCTCACCAACAAGGCAGGAACATCCCGCCGTCCGGGTCATGTACTCTATCCTGACAGCATCTATTATGGCAACAATACCTCTACCGCCAATCTCCTGGCGCTCTCCTTCGGCATTGCTCCCCAGGAGTTGCGCAGCGAACTCATCAAGCAGGTAGTAAAGGGCATCTGCATCGATGCCAAGGAACATGTCAACTGCGGTGTCATCGGCATCTCCTGGCTCCTTCGCGGTTTGAGCGACAACGGTTTCCCTGATGTGGCTTATCTCCTGGCTACCCAGCGCACCTATCCGTCTTGGGGGTATATGGCAGAGAACGGAGCCACTACCATCTGGGAACTCTGGAATGGAGACAAGGCTGATCCGAAGATGAATTCGGGCAATCATGTGATGCTTCTGGGCGACTTGCTTACCTGGTGCTATCAGTATCTGGGAGGCATCCAGCAGAAGGGCATCAACGTGCAGCAGGTTGCTGAGGCTGATGCCAGCGTGGCTTACAAGCACATCGTATTGCAGCCAGCTTTCAGTATTCAGAACTGCGAATCGGTAAAAGCTGATTACGAGACTCCATACGGAGTAGTGAAGAGCCAGTGGAAGAAGACCTTGCAGCATGTGGATTGGGATATCACCGTGCCTTGCAATACCACAGCCGATGTCTATCTGCCTGATGGTAAGGTTGAGACGGTAGGTAGTGGCGATTATCATTATTCGGTAGAAATCCCTACCCGCGATGCTGCCATCCTGAAGGATGAATTCCTTTATGATTACAGCGGCTTCCCATCGGCTCATGCCTCTACTATTACCCAGTTGAAGAATGGTGACCTGGTGGCTGCTTACTTCGGCGGTACCTTCGAGCGCAATCCGGATGTCTGCATCTGGGTAAGTCGCAAGCCGAAGGGTGCCAAGGCTTGGGAGAAACCTATCCTGGCTGCCGATGGTGTTTATCGCCTGGGTACTCCTGAGGCTAAGAAGGCGGGTCTTTCGGGCATCGATGAGAAGACAACTCCGGCTGATAAGGGACCTATCAAGGACGGATTGCGCCGTTTCGGTGTGCCTGCCGGCTACAAATATGATTTCCGCTCTAAGTCAGCCAATATCAAGTTGCCTGCCAATCTGAAGCGCAAGTCTTGCTGGAACCCTGTGCTCTATACTATGCCGGATGGCGAGATATGGCTGTTCTATAAGGTGGGTTCTACGGTTGGCGACTGGACGGGCTGTCTTGTGAAATCGAAGGATGGCGGTAAGACCTGGAGTGATCCGGAGGCTTTGCCAGACGGTTTCCTCGGTCCTATCAAGAACAAGCCGGAAATGGTGAACGGCAGACTCATCTGCGGTTCCAGTACCGAGAACAAGGGTTGGCGATTCCATGTGGAGATTCTCGACTTGAAGACCAGAAAGTGGAAGTATGTGGGTCCGGTAGATGCCGAACTGAAGCCTCGTACCGATGATGTGGATTCGGCTACGGTGGATATGCAGCATCCTATCTACAAGGAGGGTGAGAAGGCGAGATATATCTACAGTATCCAGCCATCTATCCTGAAGTTGAAGGATGGCAGATTGCAGGTTCTGATGCGTACCCATAATGCCAAGCTTGCCACCAGTTTCAGCAGCGACGGTGGTGATACCTGGACTCCGGTTACCCTGCTCGACATCGAAAACAACCAGAGCGGTACGGATGCTGTCACCCTGAAGGATGGCAGACACGTGCTCATCTACAACAATTTCGAGACCTTGCCGGGAACCAAGAAGGGACCTCGCACACCATTGAGTCTTGCCATCAGCGATGACGGCACCCATTGGCGTCATCTCCTCACCCTGGAGGACAGTCCTATCAACCAGTATTCCTATCCAGGCATCATCGAGGGAAAGGATGGCAAACTGCATTGCATCTACACCTGGCGCCGCCAGAGAGTGGCGTATAAGGAAGTGGATTTGAAAAAGATAAAATAAGAAAATAGTAAATTAAAAGGATAGAATATGTACGATGAACGTATCATACTCTATCCTTTTATTGTTTTAAGACCCCCAAGCGAATGTTCCTTCATTGATTACAAAAATAAGTTATCTGCGTCTTTATTTATAAAACAAAGACTAAGACAATGATAAAAGTACAAAAGATTTTTGTGATGGCAGCCCTCGTGCTGATTCCATCTGTATCCTTTGCCCAGAAAGTAAATATCCTGACCGAGAAGAAGGCTTCTAATCGGGAACAGTATGCTGCTGAATACTTGCAGAAGAAGCTCAACCGTTTGGGATTCTCTGCAGTGGTGAACGGCAAGAAGGGCGAATATCGCATTTCGCTCTCGCAAGCCAAGGATACTGCCGGACTGAAGAAGGAAGGTTTCTCATGGACCCGCAAGGGAAAGAAGATCCAGTTGCAGGGAAATGATGGCTCGGGAGTCATCTACGGCTGCAACGAAATAGCAGAATACGTGGCTCAGCATGGCTCTCTCAATGTGCCGCAGAAACAGGTAGATGCACCGGAAATGGTGCTTCGTGGTGCCTGTGTTGGCTTGCAGAAGACCATTTATCTGCCGGGCCATCAGGTTTACGAATATCCTTATACCCCGGAGAACTTCCCTTGGTTCTATGACAAGGAACAGTGGATTCAGTATCTTGATATGCTCGTAGACAACAAGATGAATTCGCTTTATCTCTGGAACGGTCATCCTTTTGCTTCGCTCGTCAAACTGAAGGATTATCCTTTCGCCCTCGAAGTGGATGAGGCTACCTTCAGGAAGAACGAAGAGATGTTCTCGTTCCTGACCAGGGAGGCTGACCGACGTGGCATCTTCGTCATTCAGATGTTCTACAATATCATCCTCTCCAAGCCTTTTGCCGATCATTATGGCTTGAAGACACAGGACCGTCACCGTCCTATCACTCCGCTTATCAGCGATTATACCCGCAAGTCGGTTGCTGCCTTCATCGAGAAATATCCGAATGTAGGCTTGCTCGTCTGTCTCGGTGAGGCGATGAATACCTATGAGGATGATGTGGAATGGATGACCAAGACCATTATTCCGGGTGTCAAGGACGGTTTGAAGGCTTTGGGAAGAACCGATGAACCGCCTGTCCTGCTCCGTGCCCACGATACCGACTGCAAGATGGTGATGGAGGCAGCGCTCCCTCTCTACAAGAACCTCTATACGATGCATAAGTATAATGGAGAGTCGTTGACCACCTATCAGCCTCGCGGTCCTTGGACCAAGATTCATACCGATTTGGCAGCCCTGGGTTCTACCCATATCAGCAACGTGCATATCCTTGCCAATCTTGAACCTTTCCGCTGGTCATCTCCTTCTTTCGTCCAAAAGGCGGTAACGGCGATGCACGATGTTCATCATGCCAATGCCCTGCATCTCTATCCGCAGGCTAGTTACTGGGATTGGCCTTATACGGCAGATAAATTGCCAGGCGGTCAGCGGGAGAAACAGTTGGACCGCGACTGGATGTGGTACAAGACATGGGGAAGATATGCCTGGAACTGCCGTCGCGATGTAGCTGCCGAGGGTAATTACTGGGATAAGGTACTTGCCGATTACTATGCTTCTGATGCCGCTGTTGCTGACAGCATCCGCAAGGCATACGATGAGAGCGGCGAGATTGCGCCTAAGCTCCTCCGTCGTTTCGGTATTACCGAAGGCAACCGTCAGACGCTGCTCCTGGGCATGTTCATGAGTCAGCTGGTGAATCCATATAAGTACACCATCTATCCTGGTTTCTATGAGAGTTGCGGTCCTGAGGGCGAGAAACTCATCGAATATGTAGAGAAGGAGTGGAAGCATCAGCCTCATGTGGGTGAGTTGCCGCTCGATATTGTAGCTCAGACTGAGGCTCATGGCGACAAGGCTGTGGCTGCCATCGATGCCGTAGCTGACCGCATCACCGGCAATCAGGATGAGTTCCGTCGTCTTCAGAACGATATGCATTGCTATCGTGCCTTTGCCTACGCTTTCGGCTGGAAAGTGAAGGCTGCCCAGCATGTGCTCAACTATAAGTGGGGCAAGGATATCAAAGAACTGGATGCTGCCGTTCCGCTGCTCGAAAAGAGTCTGGAGTATTACCGTCAGCTGGTAGATCTTACCAAGGATACCTATCTCTATGCCAATTCGATGCAGACCGCCCAGCGCCGCATCCCAATCGGAGGTGATGGCGGAAACATGAAACATTGGAGTGAACTCTTGCCGAAATATGAGCAGGAACTGGCAAATCTGAAGAAGAACATCGCCATGCTCAAGGCTCAGGCTGCGGGTACTTACAAGATGAAGGCTGAGGATATCAAGCCTTTGAAGGATGCAACCCTGCAGAAGGGTGTTTTCCAGATGGAGAATATCAATGGCGAGGCTAATTTCAAGATGGTGAAAATAGCCAAGGGTGCCAAACTCTTCAACGATTTGGATAGTGTAGTAACCGATTTTGCTCCAGAGTTGGCAAGTATGAATGCTTATGTGATGAACAGCAGCAAGCAGCGTGGCGAGTCTACCTCGCTTACCTTCACCACCAAGAAGCCTGTGCAGCTCCTGATAGGTTACTTCCGTGATGACCAGATGAAATATGCCAAGGCTCCTAAGTTGGAGACCGATGCCACAGCCAACGATTATGGTCAGGCAGAGCCACAGCTCACCAGTGCCATCCGCATCGACGGCATGCCACAGGTCAACATCCACAAGTATGAGTTTGCTGCCGGCAAGCATACCCTGCTCTTACCAAAGGGCTTCCTGCTTGTGCTCGGTGCTACGAGCGATAAGATTACCGCTCGTGATGCCGGTCTCTCAGGTGCCGATAAGGCGATTGATTGGCTGTTCTACTAAATAGAATGATATAATTGGAAGGATAGAGTATAGCACAAATCATGTGTTATGTTCTATCCTTTTTTTCATATGTTGTCATTTTCTGAGTTTCTTATAATTTTATAGTGTCTTTTAATATCTGGGTGTCTGCTCCAATCTTCTTCGTATTTAATTAGCCATTTTTTATGTCTTATTATATTTGATGATTGGTGTTGTAAGTCTCTTCCGTATTGGTGTTTAATATACTCTTTCGAGAATAGAATATTTACTTCGGATACAATATAAACTCTCTTGTCACCGATACAGAAATATTCAAATGGAATATTTAGTTGTGTCTTTGCTTGATTGAGCTCTCCCCCAGAATAAAGTTCACCAATAGTAAAGTAAGTTCCTATACCATATTTATTAGCTATATTGGCATCAATTTCATTGTTGAAATATAATGCGACAGATTCTATGTTAGGATACTTCTTTATATATAATTTTATGATATTTATGAGAGATTGGTCAATGTCAGAAGAATTTAATTCTGTAGCCACTCTTTCATAATGACGATTATTCAATGTACATTGGCAAAGCAAATGTATCATTAGTATGGTTACGATAATTTTCTTATAGTTCATGTCTTTTGTCTTTAAAATGGTATATCTTGTGCACCTGTAGAAACGTCACACTGTTTATTGATTATTTTATATCCGTTTTTATAATCATATTTGACTAACCATCCGGTATGTTTGGTTTTATCAAAAAAATGGTTCAGCCATTTGTCTTGTGCAAGAACCTTACTTGGATAATTGGGATGTAATATTGTGTTTGATGAGGATACTACATATACTTTTTTGTTTTTTAAAAGAAAGTAAAAGGAAGGTAAGAACCTGTTTTTGAACATATCGTTAGCTTCGAAATGTGGAATACTAAATTCTCCAATGGTGAAATATATTCCATTGCCATAGTATGTGGAAAGATCTGACTCTAAATTAAAGAAAACCACAATACTGCTATCTTGTGGATACTCTTGCATGTATTGCTTAATAATATCCTTGATAGAATCATCAATATAAGACGATTCTATTTCTTTAATTTCTAAAAGTGCATCGTTCTTTTTGTTTGTACATTGACAAAAGAGTAATGCAAAAAATACTAATAACAAATGTTTCATACTTATTTATTTTGAAAAGAATTTTATAATATAACATAAACTTTTGTTGTATGTTTACGCCTTAATCC